>Ga0268299_1001744_pt1 | contig 33168 bp, 24 predicted proteins | sample NOBtaG_FD_193484 | JGI IMG/M metagenome (GOLD analysis project Ga0268299, IMG submission 193484) | Activated sludge microbial communities from bioreactor in Nijmegen, Gelderland, Netherland - NOB reactor | ecosystem: Engineered > Bioreactor > Aerobic > Activated sludge | place: Netherlands... | reverse complement strand
CGTCCAATGACTCTTTTAACATCGAAGCTGGAATGTCATGTATTGCCATAATTGTTCAGAGGTCATATTGTCCCGGTGGCCTTGCCGCTAACGTTTGTATATCGGAGACGGAGTCTCCTATATACCCTTATTGAATACCTAAAATACCGAAATTTTCGAAGATTTAACCATCAATCAAAGTTAATGCGCCTCCAGCCAGTTCTTACCAATGCCCACTTCCACCTCCATCGGCACTTCCAGAATCACAGCGGATTTCATGAGCTCTATCACTTTGGGTTTCACAATCTCTTGCTCGTCTTGATGAAGGTCAAACACTAATTCATCATGGACCTGCATGGTCATTTTGGTTTTGAGTTTCTCACGCTCAAGCCATTTTTGAATGAGGATCATGGCAATCTTTATGATGTCCGCTGCGCTGCCTTGTATGGGTGCGTTGATTGCATTGCGTTCGGCAAAGCCACGCGTGGTAATGTTGCGTGAATTTATATCGCGCAGGTAGCGCCTGCGACCTAAAATGGTTTCTACATATTCTTTCTCACGCGCAAAGTTGATGGAGTCGTCCATGTAACGTTTGATGGCTGAGAACTCTTTGAAGTACGCTTCGATAATCTCCCCGCCTTCCGTGCGTGAGATGCCCAGGTTTTGTGAAAGGCCAAAGGCGGTGCTGCCGTATAAAATTCCAAAGTTTACTTCTTTGGCTTTGCGCCTCATGTCTGGTGTTACTTTTTCCAGCGCCACTTTAAATACTTTCGCTGCTGTTGTAGCATGAATGTCACGCTTGTTGCGAAAAGCTTCAATCATGGTTTCGTCTTTGGCAAACGAGGCTGCTATGCGCAATTCTATCTGCGAATAATCGGCTGACATGAATAGATAATCTTTGCTGCGGGGAACAAACGCTCCCCGAATCTGTCTTCCTTTCTCCGTGCGGATAGGAATGTTCTGAAGATTGGGATTATTGGAACTCAATCTACCCGTTGCCGCTACAGCTTGCCTGTAATCTGTATGAATCCGATGATCAAACTTGCTCACCATTTTAGGCAATGCATCTACATACGTAGAGCGAAGCTTTTCATATTCGCGGAAGTCAAGAATCTTTTTTACAATCTCGTGTTCATCCGCCAGTTTAATCAACACTTCTTCGCCCGTAGCATACTGACCGGTCTTGGTTTTCTTTGCCTTGTCCAGCAATTTCATTCGGTCGAATAATATTTCTCCGAGTTGTTTAGGTGAGGCAATGTTAAATTCCGTTCCGGCAATTTCAAAAATCTCTTTCTGCACTTTGTGGCTGTCGGTTCGAAGTGCATCGCTCATCCACTTCAGCGTTTCTTCATCAATGCTTACGCCTTCAAATTCCATCTGCGCAAGCACTGTGACCAGCGGCATTTCAACATCGTGTAGCAAGCGCCATTGGCCTTTGTGTTCCAGTTCTTTTTGAAGCACTTGTTTCAATTGAAGAGCGTGATCCACACGCTCACAATAATGTTCGGCTTTTGAAGAGGAGTCGGAAGTTAATTGATAGTCGAGGTATTGGGCACATAAAATTCCGAGATCATGCGAGGCTTCGGGTTCAATAAGATAATGCGCCAACATGGTGTCAAACAATGTTCCACGCACCTGGATATCTAGTTTGCGCAGCGCCAGGATAAAGGTTTTGATATTATGACCTGCTTTTTTGATTCCCTCATGTTCGAATACTTCCCTGAATCCCGCTATTGTTTTTTCGCTGGCAAGCGGAATGAAAAAAGCTTCGGTCGAACTATAAGAGATAACCAGGGCCGTGGCGTCATAGTCAAAATTCTCGGCATCGCTTATCAATACCTCAAACGAAAATTCTTTTTGCTCTTTAAGTTTTTGAATAAGATTTTGAATCTCTTCAGGGTTCTCAAGCTGCTTATAGGAAACACTACTTGAGTCTAATGATTTTTTTTCTAAATGAGTTTCAACGGCTGGTTCATTCAATCCAAACATGGAAAGCTGCGAAGGCTTTTGTGTGAAAGGTGTTGACGTAGTTGGAGCGGGAGCGCCTGTTAACAAACCAAAGATGCGGGGCGCCATGGTTTTAAATTCCAACTCATCCAGAATGGGTTTTAACTTTTCCGGATCAGGTCCGGTATAAACTAAATCCTCTTCATCCCACGGCACGGCTACATCAATCACAATCGTAGCAAGCTTCTTGGAAAGAATAGCCTGCTCACCAAATTGTTCTACGCGTTCCTTTTGTTTTCCTTTTAATTCACTGGCATGCGCTACAACTCCTTCAACGGTTTTGTATTGCTTTAATAATTCAGCGGCTGTTTTTGGTCCAATGCCCGGGATGCCGGGAATGTTATCCGAAGCATCGCCCTGCAAGCCCAGCATATCAATCACCTGCGATACATTTTCGATGTCCCACTTTTCGCAAACTTCTTTCGGACCGAGAATGTCTACACTATTGCCCATGTAGGCGGGCTTATACAATTTTACTTTTTCGCTCACCAATTGCCCGAAGTCTTTATCGGGTGTCATCATGTACACATCAAAGCCTTCTTTCTCGGCACGTTTGGCAATGGTGCCGATAATGTCATCGGCTTCAAAGCCATCTAATTCTAGAATAGGAATATTGAAGCCCCGAATGATTTCTTTTACGATGGGAATTCCACTTCGGATATCTTCGGGCGACTCCTGACGGGTAGCTTTGTATTCTTTAAAAATCTCATCCCGAAACGTAGGCGCAGCGGTATCAAACGCTACCGCAATGTGGGTAGGCTTTTGCTTTTGAATTACCTCTAATAAGGTATTGGTAAATCCAAACGGGACGGAGGTGTTGTGACCTTTTGAGTTGATGCGAGGATTTTTAGTGAATGCGAAGTGTGCGCGGTAAATAAGTGCATATGCATCCAGCAGGAATAATTTCTTTTCAGCCATGGGGCGAAGGTAGAAAGAAGGGAAGAAGTTTGAGAATCATTTCACAGAATCTTCATCGACTATAAACCACATAGGCACATAGACCACAGAGTGTGGTTCAAAATCCGGAATTTAACCAGCGTTATATGATTTTATTTTCAAATGCAGTGCGCACCAGGGCAGCCGTGTTTTTCGCCTGCAATTTAGAGATGAGATTTTTGCGATGTGAATCAACCGTGCTGGCACTCACAAAAAGTTTGTCGGCAATTTCCTGATTGGTAAGACCTTCGGCAATTAGTTTTAAAACTTCAATTTCCCTGCGGGTTAGCATCGGTTGATTGTGCTCATGAATACTCTCACGAAGTGAATCTTTTCCTAACCAATATTCCTTACCATCGAGTACTGCCTTAATTGCTTTATCAATTTCAGTGAGTGAAGAATTTTTTAATAGATACCCTTTCGCTCCGGCATCTTTCATGTTTTGAAGGTAGGTGAGCTGATCAAAGTTGGTAAGGGCAATAACTTTTAATGCCGGCACTCGCTTCATTAATTCCTTGCACACATCTATACCGCTTTGATCGGGCAGGTTAATGTCTAATAAAATAACGTCTGCAGAATTTTTCACAAAATAACCCAGGCAGGAAGCGGCATTCATCGCATGCCCAGCCACTTCTACATCGGGCAATTGAAGCAACATGCTACGAATGCCTTCAATAACCATGGGGTGATCGTCCACTATAAAAACTCGGGTCATGAAACAGGGATGATTATATGCACCGATGTTCCGTTGCCCGTAGCCGATTGAACATCTAATTTTCCTTTCAGATATTCTATGCGCGATTGGATGTTGGCCCAACCTGCACCCGTAGCTTTTTTAATAGTGGCCGTATCAAAGCCAACACCATCGTCTTCTACGGTGATGCTGATTTCACCATTCTGCCGTGCCAACTGCACCAACACATGAGTCGCCTTCGCGTGTTTGGCCGCGTTATTTAATAGTTCTTGTACAATCCTATAGATAAATATTTCTGTATTGGACGAAAGTCGGGTATCCATACCAATAGATTGAAAATCAATTTTAAAAAGTTGCGACTCACTTAAGCCGGCACAATAACTCTTCAGCGCTTCAGATAGGCCAAACTTCACCAGCACTTCGGGCATCATGTTGTGTGCCACACGCCTTAGTTCGGAGATGGAATGATCCAGCATATCAAGAGAGCGCTCAAAAACAAGGGCACTGTCAGCATCTAATATAACATTTGATTTCATATTGGTAAGAGAGAATTTAACACCGGATAATAAACCGCCTAATCCATCGTGAAGATCTTTCGCCAACCGGCCACGTTCTTCATCCTGGCCTTTGATCACCGCTTCGCTGGCGAGTAACTGCTTTTCTTTTTCAAGTTCAGCAATCCTGCTTTGATTCAAGGAATTATCTCTTTCAAGAATTTTTTTCTTTTGTTGATAGGTTCTTCTGGCCAACAGGGCAATGGCAAACACCGACAGGAGTGAACCCACCAGAATAAAATTCAATAGTCGGGTTTGCCGTATAGAAAGGTCCTTGATTTCTGCTTCCTGTGTAAGATCCTGAATTTGTTGTTCTTTTTTTTCAGATTCATACTTTGCTTCCAGCTCCTGAATATTTTTTGCGATGGATTCATTCAACAGCAAGGTTCGTATGGAGTCGCTCTTGATTGCATAAAAATTATTTGTTTTAAAGTCTCCTTTTAAAACAGCAATATCTGCTAATACTGTGTACGCTTTGCCGATATGTTCACTCAGGTTATTGGCGATGGCAAGTTGAAGCGATTGGTTGGCGAACGACTCGGCCTCAGCAATTTTTTTCTTATAGAAGTTATCAATTGCTTTTCCCCGTAGCGCAATCAACACCGATTCCTGATCGCCCAGTTTCTTGGCTAATATTAAGGCTTCATCAAAATAAGATTCAAGTTTATTGAAGTTACCCAGTTTAATATTCGCATCGCCCAGGTTGAGAGATGTAATTAAAAGCGCATATTGATTATTCGTACGACTGGCAATAGCCCTTGCTTCTTCCAGGTACTTAACCCCGGTCTTGATTTCTCCGCTTGAAATATAGGAAGTTGATAAATTGACCAGGGTTGTGGTAATCGAAAAATCGTTTTTTATTTTCCGGGCTAAGCGCAGCGACAATTCTCCATACTCAATTGCTTTCTTGTATTGTTCTATGTTTCCATAAGCATACGAAAGATTGCTGTAGAGCGTACTGAGTTTAACGGGGTCATTAAGTTTCTCGTAAAGCGGAATAATTTGAAGTTGGTACTCCAATGCTTTTTCATGTTGCCCCAGACTCATGTAGGTGGATCCAACATTTCCCAAACAAGCAGCCAGCCGCTCGGGATCGCCAAACGCCCGCGCAATATCAACCGATTTTAAATTAAGTATGAGTGCCGTGTCGTACTTCCCCTGTAGATTATAAACATAGGTAGCATTGGTGTAATAGCTGATAATGCCACGAGTGTAATTAAGTTGTTCGCTGAGTTTAAGGGCTTGTTCATAAAGCAACAAGGCAGAATCCGGATTATTGGTTTCGTACTGCTGCCCTAATTGGATATAAAGTTTAACGCGGTTAGAATCTGGTTTTGATTTTGCAAACACTTGCCACAGGCTGTCGCGATTCAGAAAATCCTGAGCCGTGCCGGGATACCCAACACATAAGCTGAAGACAAAAAGCAAGAAAGAAATCCGCATAGACAATTTGATTCCTTTACAAATCTAACCGATCCCTTCACTTCCCGACTTTTTTAAGAGCAGTCTTTTTCAAAATCCCCTTTTTCAGGGAGGGATGGAATGTTCGAATCAGGCAATTTTAAACTGTCAACTAGTGGTGGCCTGATCGCATAAACTAAAAAAACTATGACAAAGAAAATTTTGACAATTCTTGTGTTGATGCTGATTGGTTCAGTAGGGTTTGCACAACAAAAACCGAAACCAAAAGATAAGCCGCCTACGCAAAAAGAGATTGATGAGATGATGCGCGAGGCGCAAAAAGAAATGGATGGCCTCAGCGAGGAGGAAAAGAAAATGATGGAAGAAATGGGCGTTAAAATGCCCGATCTGAAGAACATCCCCAAGTTTACCGATCAGCAAATACAAGAAGTTGCTGAACAGGAAGGGCAATTCATTCCGAAAAAAGACGCATCAAGAATATCGCTTGCAAATAAAAAGGTTACAACGGTAGTACAGGTCAAAATCCACAGTGAGGACATCCTCGGCAAAATGAAAAGAAACTATGATCCTGAATTTATCAAGGCCGGGGAATCACTTTACAATTCGATCTCTGCAAAAAACCCCAACACAAATGCTGTGGAGGTAACCGGTATTGGTTTGTGGACTATCGGAAAATCGGATATGGCTTTGTATTTATTAACACGGGCAGCCATCGATCATCCGGAGGATCCAAATACAATAAACAATTTCGCTGCTCTACTCAACATGCGAGGCTATGAAGAGTATGCTTTGCCTGTTTTAAAGAGTCTCAATTCTCGTTACCCTAAAAACTATATCATTCAAAACAACCTGGCTCACGCATGGCTGGGCCTTGGAGACGTTGCAATGGCACAAAAGAATCTGGATACAGCACTGATGCTTTACCCGGGCAATCCGCAGGCTAATTTCACAAAGGCATTGATTGAAGAGTCGAAAGGAAATAAGAAAGGCGCTGTTGATGCACTAAAAAAATCTATTAGCAAATCCTACTCTTCTGAGAAAAGATCTCAGCTAAGTAAGTTGGGGTATGAATTAAAAGATAGTGATGTAAACTGGACTATTCCCAGACCTGCCGATGCACTGGGCCTTGAACAATTCAAACTTCCTCCCTATCCGAAAAATATTGAAGAGTCGGAAGCCTTAAAACCTGTGTGGGAGGATTTCAAAAATCAAATCAACAAAGAGCTTGCAGCGTTAAGTGCAAAACGCACACAATCCGAGAAAGGAATAGAAGATGTCATTCAGAAGCGAATGCAATTACAATTGGCGGGCAAAATGCCCTTGGCTCCTTGGTATGCGGACAAAGCAACCATCAAATTCCTTCATCTTGTTTCCGAAGACCCCAATGGCGGCAGTTTTCAATTAGTAAAAAGTAAGGAAAAAATTAAGCGGGCAACGGAACTAATCATTGAGCGGGAAAATCAAAGGTCTCAGGACTTTGCGCAGAAATTGGGCAAAGAGTGTGAATTTGGAGAAGGATCAACCGCAGCCCAGAGGAAAGCATGCTGTGATAAAACCGATGCGATAAACAATGCATACCTCGCTGATGTAAACGGAATAGCAGAACAGGCCTACCTTAATTACATGTCGCACATGCGAAGAAGAATCAATGATGAGACCTACTACAAACAATACATGATGTGGCCTGAGGAGTTTGAAGGGCAAAAACTATTAGCGAAGGAAATGTGGTTAACTGTTTTACGAGATGCTGATCCCATTTTCGTTGGCCCTTGTATGGAAAAGAGCAAAGTAGCAGGGAAGACAACCGGACCCTTGCAGGATTTTTATGATCTAAATTGTAATAACATTGTTTCGTTTGGGATTCCCGGAGTAATGGAATCCGTTTGGCGTTGCAACATAAACACCGTAACGATAGATCTTAAAATTCCGTTTGCAACTGCTATAGGTATCAAATCAAAAGTTGTTTTTGATACGGATAACAATACCCACAAAGGAACTCTGGAAGTGGGCACTTCCATTGGCACCGGACTAAAAAAACAGGTTGGTCCAATAAAAGCCGAAGTAAAAATAGATGCTGGTGCAGGAATTGAGTTTACTGAAAACGGTATCTCCGATGTTTATGTCACAGCAGAAGCTGCAGTCAAGATCGGTTCCGAATTCAAAATCTATCCCAAAAATGCAGATGGTACAGATCCAAAAGGAGCTTCTATAGGAGTTTCAACGGGTGGTGTAAAGGGTACCTACAGCATTATGAATGGAGCTTCCCTGGATTTGGCAGGACCCAAAGGACCAAAATTGAGTCTTTAAAATTTTACTAACCGTAATAAAATGAAAAGAGGAATAACACTCATCTCGATCTTTTGTCTGATAACGGGTATTGCTGCACTTGCTCAACCCTGCACCAAAGAAGACAAACTAAAAAAATCTGGCTTTTGGACCCCCGGCTTGGCTGGTTCCACATCAGGAGTAACTGCAGCTGATCTGGCGAGGCAAAAGACGGTTATTAATAATATCATTCAACCCATTCAAAAAAAATATACACCACGCGGTCTTGATATCAAATTTGGTGGTGCGCATATGGGGTACTCACGACTACCGGAAAATGTAAAAGGTGGAAACTATTATTACGCCTACTTCTATTTAGCAGAGCATCCCTGTGTGTATACCAAAGAAGCTATGGAAAATGTAGGGTCCGGCTCATCCTTTACCATTTATGTCAATGATCTGGGGCTTGAGTTCGGTCGAAGTTTTTTTGTGGCCACAAAACCAAATGAAGAAGATCTTTATTCCGATGCTTATGCACTCATTGATGAAAAGCCGGTGCAAAAAGATGGAGCATGGTATTGGCATCAAGGAAAAGGTAGCAAAGGTGATTATCGTTGGGTGATTACATACGAAAACAAACAGCCCTTTCTTTTAATCTCAAAAAAAGAATTTGCAGAAAGACTAAAGGTATATTATCAAAAAAAACTTAAAAAAGCGGAAACGGATTTTGCCGAAACATTAAAATCAAATGAAGAGGCTTATCAAAATGTTAAAAAATTCAATGCCCAAGAGGCCGAAAAGTTTAAAACACAGAGCAAAGCCCAGGCCGAGCAAATGAGAGATATAGAAAAGAAGGTATATAGTAAGTCCATGCAGGTAGTGGAAAATATTTTGACCTCAACAGATGCTGCCGCACTTAATGAACCGGCCATGGTAGATCATGTTCAGGGATTTGATGATTTTAAGGGATTTGCTAAAGAAGGAGATTTGTATGGAATGTGGGTGATAAAACCCAATACCGACTATTTCAATACGCAGTTGCCCAAATCATCACCACAATTTTTTACCATACATGTTAAAATGGCTGAATCGGATGGTGATGTCATTGGTAAAACAGCCCAAGATGAATTATTTAAAGCACTGGATTTCGCATCATTAAAATCTATGCTCGGAAAATGAAAACACTCACAATGAAATTTTTAACAGTCCTTGTGGTCACACTGACTATACAATTAGGGTACAGTCAGCAAAGAGAAACATACGACATAGTTTCTTATTCAATTCCAAAAGGTTGGAAAAAAGAAACCACTAACTCAGGTGTCACTTTTACTGCCACCAATAACCGAACTGGCGATTGGTGTATGATTACCGTGTACAAAAGTATGAACAGCAGCGGCAACCTGGCCACTGACTTTGATCATGAATGGAATGAGTTAGTTACAAAACCATATCCCACTACTGTAAAGCCAACGCCTGATTTGGTAACGCAGGGTGGATGGTCTGTGCAATCCGGGCTGGGAAATTTTACATGGCAAAATCGACAGTCTGTAATTCTTTTAAATACAATCTCGGGCTATGGGCGTGTGACCAGTGTTACGGTAACTACAAACACCAAGGCATATCAAACCGAAGCCGAACAATTTCTCGACTCGATTGAAATGCAAAAACGGGAAGACGATAACTCAACGCCATCGGAACCCATTAAATCCCAACCTCCGGTATCAAACACTGTTGGCGGTACCGGCATTACCAAATCCACCACCACCTTCAGTGATGGTTGGGTGGCACAAGCAATGGATGACTATGTGTTGGTCACGAAAGAAAACATGAAGTTTTACATTCACTATGGTACTCCTAATACGCTTCCGTTGGGATCTGGTGAATCTATAACAACAAAAGCAAATTGGGATAAATTTATCTCGCCTCGTTATAATGTTACCAATCTTTGGCTTAACCCGGATGTGGGTTCGTTTGGTGGATCGTTCAATTATTATGCTGAAGGTACTGGTGTTGAACGCAGTACCGGCAAAGAAGTGTATATCGGATTTCGAACTATCATTGAAAGCGGAGTGCACTTTTGTGTGGAGGCGGTAGCACCCACAAAAGCAGAATACCAAAAACATTTTCCCGATCTGACCGTGCTAAAAGATATGCGAAACAGTAACCGCTTTGCTGTTACAAAAGAAGATGTGATTGGCGACTGGAGCAGTTCGAGTGGCTCCACCCTTCAATATTATAATGTGTACACCGGGCAAAATGCCGGTATGCAGTTTTCACAAGGTGGTCAGGAATTTTTCTTTAGGGATAATGGTGAATACAATGCGAACATTTCCGGGGCCTTTGGCAATATGGGTGGTTCACAAGTTGTATTTGATAATAAGTACAAAGGCACTTATACCGTAACCGATTGGGAAATAGATTTTACAAAATACGAACCCTTTACGTGCTACTTCGAAGCGGTAAAAGGTGGGCGAATACTACATGTTGCCAAAAAAAATGCCCCCGGTGTACGCTATGCCTTGGTTAAAGTGAAATAGAATGATCGACAAGACAAACACAAAAAATATTTAGTCAATGAAAACATCCAAACGAATAGTTTCAACATTCATCTTACCCTTTGCTTTGCTGCTTGCGGGCTGTGGCGGTTCCTCCAAAGAAAATTCAGAATCAATTAAAGTTAACGATATGGAAATCAAAAACAATGAAATTATAGCTGAAGACGGCACCAAAGGTTTTAAATGTGATATGGATAACACTAACCTGCAAACTATTTACGAAGGACTCACCTTCGATAAAGCTTACCTGGTAGATGGCGAGGATAAAAAAATTGATGGCGAAGAGGTTCCGCTCAACTCAAAATTCTCCATCGTGATTGAAGGAATTAAAAACTATACCTTAAAAGAGGGCAAGGCATTTCCTACATTATCCATTATGGTAACGGGCGACAAAGGCCCTGTAGTAAATGAAGCAAATGTGTTAGCATCATACACCGATGGACTAGAGCTCCATGAGGCGGCTACACTGCGGGCTACCGTTAGGGTTAACGACCTAATGGAAATCGGAAAGCAATACATGTGTGCTATCCAACTTTCAGATAATAATAACAAAGATGCATACGTACAAAGTACTTGGCTGTTTACCGTGAAGTAACAGACTAATAAAAATACAGGTAAAAAATTTCGTACTTTCAATACAAAATCCTTCGCGATGAAACGTTTTACCGTATTCGTATTTCTGCTATTTCTTATTGATCTAGGTTTTAGCCAATCCAAAGTAACTCCGGCTACGCGATCGGAATTGTCGGGCATTGAACTGCCAACGGGATCAAAACAAGACAAGCGAATCCTGGCAACCGCCTCTGCAAAAACATTGCTGGACATGATCGCCAAGGATAATCAAATTACCTTGGAGGAAAACGTAGAGGTTTTTACATTGATTGGTGTAGTGGGGTCGGGCACGGTAGATCAAACCAAACTAGCCGCACAAAAAGCGGGTTGGCAACTTACCTCACTGGCAGGGCAGACTAAGTATTGGTTGCTCACAAAAAACACGACCACATTATTAATGTATCTCGAGTCTACTAAAAGGGATACCCAACTTTATCTATCTGCTGTGAAGTCGGTGGATACCCCACCTGTAATCGCCATTCCTCCCGCTTCAACAGATACATCCCCAGCTCAAAATAATCAGCAACCCACTTCGGTTCCCGAAATCACGACTCCACAGGAAACTATTGAGCAAAAAGTTGTAACGAATCCTGCGCCAGCGTCCACTTCTGGATTTACTTTCACAACTATTAACTTTGATGATGGCTGGGTAAGCACGGTGCGGGAAGATTGGGTGGAGGTAATAAAAGGTAATGTGAAGGTGCTGATTCATTATCCAAACCCCACCACTAACGAATACATTCCCGATGCTGATGAAGCCAAGCGAGTTGCCTGGAACACTTTGATCGCGCCACGTTATAGCAATCTGCAAAATTATTTTATTGCCAAAAATGGACTCTCCTACATTCAAGGTTCATTTATGTCAGGAACACTTACTGACAAACAAACAGGACAAACTGTTTACGTAGCATTATTTAAACGGGATAGAAGTCCGTGGATGGAATTTATTGCACCTAACCTTTCCGCCTTTGGGCAAGGCACTGGTTTTAATGTGGCTGTCCTCCAGGGTGAGGTGAGCAATAGTGAGTGGGACCCGTTACAAAAATTTGAAGGTTATAATAAATTTGCCGTAGCAGCTTCGGATTTAATAGGCACGTGGACAAACAACTTCAGTGGCTTTACTCAATATGTAAATGCCTATACGGGTGCAAACGCAGGCATGAATACACATTCCTCTACTCAGACATTTGAATTCATGAGCAACGGAACCTACAACTGGTCAATTGGTGTGGCAAGCGGGTTTGTGGGCAACATCAAATTTTCAAGCGCCAAGTCATCCGGCAAGTTTACAAACCCCAACAACTGGCAAATTCACTTTTCTGATCTGGAAGGAAAACCAAGATTGTATAATGCTTATTTCTCTTGCATTAAAGGAACACGAATTCTATGGCTGCAGGATACGGGCTATGGCGATTATTCAAGTTACGGCAGAAAAGAATAGCCTCCGCTTATAAATTAAATCCAATATTTAAAAACCATCGTACCTTTTCAACTTGCGGATCACTCGATACCGCTACCTGGATTGGGCCAATCAAAGACATGTATCCAGCCGAAACACCGTAACCAACCTGGTAAAAAGCCTTATTAGTTGTTCCTGTACTAAAATTGAAATCTCCAAGGCCATTCCAGAAATCAGAAGCATCATAGCCCGCCACTAACATATTAATCGTTGGTATGAGGTAAATATTTTTACTAAGTGTGTATTGAAGCTGAGCGGTGGCGATCATCACCTGTGGAGCCGATAGTTCTGCTTCTTTTAATCCAACAAATGTAAAATTGTTTGCCCGCGGCCGTTGCAACTGGCCACCTACAGAAATAAAATCACCCGCTCCAATCGTGTAGGCAGAATATTTATCTGCCTCAGTAAATAATTGCTGTGTTAATCCTACCTGCCCCATTAACTGCAGTGAAATTTTTTCATTTAGCAAAATATTTTTTTGAGCGCGTATATTCAATCGCAGATACGATTGCACAAGACCACTGAATAACGTATCTGAAGCGATTGATGCGGAATTCTGATACAATTGCGCCTTAAAAGGATTGTTGAAATTCCCTTTAGCTTCCACACGAACCCATTTTCCTGTTGTAGGAAAATAAACCCGATCGAAAGTATTAGATTGATAATGCACTTTACCTCCGAACGTTCTAAAATTATACTGGATGATGGAAACGGGATCAGGATTTAATTCTGTGCGCGGATCGATTTTTGGTTTTATTTCATTCCACTGCCAAAGCGCTCCAAAACCCCACATGCTGTTTTTATCAATTGTTCTATTAAGTTGCGTTACCGCAGAGATGTATCCATCCACCACATCGGGAATAGGAGTGCCATCAATAAATGAATTTGACAGAACCCGCTCTCCATAAAGTTCCGTTTGATGCCACCACCGCGATTTATTACCGAGATAATAAAAATAATTTATCCGGGCCCGGGGATTTTCTGCCAGGTCCAAAGTAGTTACAAGTCGGGAAGATCGTATCAACAAATTCCGTTTTGTATAATTGAGAATCAATCCTGCACCGCGGTCGGTATCATAATGAATGGCAAACTTCACCGCTGTGGGAGGTTTTTCGCTGGCGCGGATGGTTAAGGATGATGTTACTGTATCGCCCTCTATCGTATAGCTCACTTTGTTGAACAAGCGCGTGCCCATCAACTTATGTACACTCGCTGAGATCTGATCGCGACTTACCACATCGCCACTTCGCCATCCGAACTTTTCCACTACGAGGTCCTGATTTTCAGCGCTTACTCCATCGGTATTAATATTCTGCAATTTGTAACGCTGCGATAAATTAGAGAGAGCGTATTTTTTACGCGAAGGGTATGCCTTCATCTGGTTTGACAATTCCACTAACTGTGGCATGACCTCTTTCACGGCAAGGTCTCCGCTTTGCATCATGGAAGCACCCTGTTCAAAATCCATGGTGCTATATTTCAAATGCTTGAAGACATCAATAAATATATCGCTCAGGCCTTTTTCCTTCTCATAACTAAAATTGCTGGCGAGAAAGGTAGTCTGCATAAGAAGTTGGGCAGCGGAAGTAAGTTCATCCTCACGCATCAAACCACCGCCCACATCTACAGCGATAATAAAATCGGCACCCATTTTTTGACAGTACTCAACGGGAAGATTTACATACACACCACCATCCACCAATAAACGATTGCCGATTCGCACCGGAGTAAAAACAGTGGGAATGGACATGCTGGCACGAACTGCGGAAACCAAATTTCCATTGCGTAAAATAACAGGCTCGCCTTTTACAATATCAGAGGCTACACACAGAAAAGGTGTTGGCAACTTATTAAAATCGGTAATGGCATTAACCGGGAAAAACAAACTTGACAATAACTCTTCTATATTCTGACCTTCCACCAACCCAAGGGGAAGTTGGGGTTTTACACCTATCAGGGGTAACTCATAAATGTAGCGACCAAACTCATCTTTTTCCTCAATGTTTATTTCTTCAAACGAAACTGAGTTTGAAAATAAACTCCCCCACTGAATAGACTTGGTAATAGAATCAATCTGGTGTGCATTATAACCCGAAGCATACAACGCCCCCACAACAGATCCCATACTGGTGCCGGCAATAAAATCAGGTTCGATGCCCAGGGAATCAAGCACCTGCAGGATTCGCACATGAGCAATGCCCTTTGCACCACCACCGCTGAGCACCAAACCAATTTTTGGTCGTTGGTTTTGGGAGAAGACCGGGCTAACCATTATTGTCGAGGCCGCACAAATCAGGATAAAAACAATCACTACAGGACTTTTATGCATAGATGGAATAAAATCCGACAAAGATAAAAAACGAATGGCTGCCTTTAACTTATTTACAAAATCCCCTTTTTCAGGGATATCAGTTCGCTTTTAGTTAGCTTTATTTACTCATTAACCTAACCCCAAATCCATGAAAAATATTTCGAATTATTTCGTTTCGGCAGTTTTAGTTTGCTGTTTGATATTTCTCACTCGTTGCGGAGGTTCCTCCGATAAAAATGGTGGCTTTAGCTTTAGTGCCTCTACGGGAGTAAAGATGGATTTAAGCACCGGTACAAAAACAAATTATTCCGGTTTTAGTGTGGATGAAATTTACATTGTGGATGCTGAAGATAAAGCATTAAGCAGTAATGAAATTCCCTTAGATACAAAATTTTCCATTGTCTACCAGGGCATAGAAAATTATACATTGAAAGATGGCAAGGCATTCCCTGGACTTTCCATGCAGGTTACCGATGCAGCCGGAAACTTTATTCTCAATGAAGCAGATCTGTTCAGTAATTCAACGGAAGGGTACTCTGCTGAAGATGCATCCGTTTTGCGAGGAAGTGTTACCGTGGGAACGCCAATGAATTCAGGAGAAACTTATCATTGCAAAATCAGAGTGTTCGACAAAAACAGTGATGCGGAAATTGTTTCCGAATTGGATTTTATAGTAAAATAATTTTACTGGTTATAATAGCCCTGCGTCCCGGGCAGATTTTAATAACAGCTGAACGCTGTTTGCATTAAACTTGCGTAATAAATTTTTGCGATGCGTTTCCACCGTCAGTGGACTGAGAAATAGCTTTTCGGCTATCTGTGGTCCTTTTAATCCATCGGACAAGAGTTGAAGTATTTCTTTTTCTCTTCGGGTCAGGAGAACTTCCACTTCTGCGGCAGATTTTCCGTGTTGAAATTGTTCCAACACTTTGTCGTTCGCGGCTGCGCTTAAATAAACTCTTCCTTTCAATACTGTTTGTATGGCTTCCAGCAAGTCAGCGCGCTCCATGTTCTTCAACAGGTAACCATTTCCGCCACGCTGCAGCAACCCGGTAATAATGCCAGCTTCATTGGTAGAGGTGAGACCGATGATCTTGGCTGTTTTATTTTTCACCCGGATTTTTTCGCACAGTTGTAATCCATCCATGTCGGGCAGACTTATATCCAACAAAATAATATCGGGCTCTTCGTGGCTAAGGAAAGCAAGAGCTTCGGCAGCAGTTTTGCTGGAGCCCACAAGATGAAGGGAAGGCTCACCTTTCAGCATGGTTTGTATTCCATCCCGCACCAGCGGATGATCGTCAACGAGTAATATTTTAGTCACCACAGAAATAATTATTCTAATTACCTATTCGGTTATATGGGTTTGTCCTTCATCGATTAAGAAATCCATCATGATGGTGGTGCCTACATTTTTTTGTGAGTCAATGCTCATTTTACCATTGAGATAATTAACCCGACTTTGAATGGCTGCTATACCAAGATGATTTTTGTCATCGGCTTCCTGCGTTTGAAATCCACGTCCATTATCCTCCACGACCACACTGAGTCGCTCGTTTTCTCTAATGAATTGGATGATCGCTTCCGTGGCCTGGGCGTGCTTGATAATGTTATTTAACAGCTCCTGAATAATCCGGAATAGCATAATTTCTGTTGTGGCATTCAGGCGTCTGTTCATCCCATGAACTTCCAGCGATACGTTTAATAATTTTCCGGCACTGATGTTATCGCATAAATCTTTTACGGCATTTACCAAGCCAAGTTTCATCAGTACCTCGGGCATCATGTTGTGCGCAATTCGCCTTACTTCCACCGAAGCAGAGTCTACAATGGCATAACTCTTTTGAAACAGATCATTTTCTTTTAAGGCTGGAGTATCGTGTTGCAATGTGCTGAAATACATTTTTACAGTAGAGAAGAGTCCCCCCAGGCCATCGTGTAAATCTTTCGCGATACGCGTGCGCTCAGTCTCTTGCCCGTTTATCATACTTTGCAAGGACACCACTTGTTGCTGGCGTTCAAGAAATTTTATTTGCTCTTGTTGCAATGCACCATCGCGTTCAGCAAGTAATTGCTTTTGCCGGCTGTTTCTATAAAATAAGCCGATGATAATCAAGGATGCGGAGGCAACCACACCGCCCACAATTAGCAGTCGGTTGCGCTTTACTACTTCCAATTCGTTTTGGGTGTTGGTGATGGTGAGTGCGGCTATCTCACGTTCCTTTTTTTGATTTTGGTATTTTGATTCCAGCGAAAGAGTTGCATTTTGTGTCTCCTGATTGGTGGCACTATCAGCATACGTTTTATATAACTCAGCATAGGTCAGCGCATTTTTAAAGTCGCCTTGGCGGGAAGCAAGCCTTTTTAAAATTTCATAGGTAATTGCCGTTACTTTATAATGATTCAGCCGTCTGCCAATGGTATTGGCTTCCATCGCATACTTTTCTGCTTCTTCATAATTTCCGGTTTTGAAATTAAGACTAGCCAGGTTGCCTCCCACTTCGGCTTTTAAATATTCATTGCCGGTGCTATCACAAAGCTGGTACGCTCGTGCGTAGGCATTTTTTGCGTTGGATGCATCACTTAATTGATCATAATAATATCCTTCGTTGTTTGCAACCATGGCTGAGATAACTACATTATTAATTTTTTTATTTAAGGCTACGGCTGAATCGAGATAAAATTTACCGGTTTTAAATTCTTTGAGTTTGACATACGCATCAAAAATGTCCAGGTATAATAAAATCCGATAACGATCTTCATTCGGGTAGTTTTTAATAAGCAAGGCCTTTTTCTCATACTCAATTCCTTTCTCAAGTTGCTTTTCTGCAATCAGATTATGACCAATATTGCTATAGGCTTGTGGTAGCCATTGTTTTATGGCCGGGTTTCCGGACTGATCTATCCGTTCCACGGATTTCAGTAAATATTCAACAGCACTCACATAGTTTGATCGCTTATTGCTCAGCAGGGCCAACGCATTATAGATGTTTATTTCTGCAATCGTATCTTTTGTAATTGGTATTAGCGCCAGGGCATCTTTCAAATAATATTCTGCGCTATCATATTCCGAAAGGTTGGTATAGATCAATCCCAGATTATAATTTACGCGAGCCTGGCTTTTTGTGTTCTTGAGCTTTTTAGAAATCGGTAACGTTTTCTTTGCATACTTCAATACCGAATCATACTGACCTCTTTCAAAGTAAAATCGCTGCAGGTTAGTGAGAGCATTAACTGAATTACTGTCTGGCTTTGTCTTATTGGCAATCGCTAATAAACTATCTATATAACCCTCCTTGGTATTTTGGGCATACCCAATTTGTATAGTACACACCGAAAGAAGAAAAGCCAATAGTGCAATGCGCATAGCTTACCGAAGTTGCTCCAAGTTACATCATTGCAAGAATTGAGCTTCTACCTGCTTTCAGGTATTTTTCAAAATTAAAAATCCCTGTTTTCAGGGATTGAGGTTAATCTATTAGCTACCTACTTTTCAATAGTATTTCAAACCGTTATACATATGAAAAAAATCATTTTTCTGTTCTTTGCCCTTACGGTAAGTGTCATTGTGCATGCTACAGTGCGCACCGTAAGCAATACTCCTGCAACACTGGCGCAGTTTAATACCATACAGGCCGCGATTGATGCCAGTGCTGATAGCGACACGGTTTATGTTTATGGTAGCCCAAACGTGTATGCCGGCTTCGACATTGTAGATAAAAAAATAACTGTAATTGGGCCCGGCTGGGCACCGGATAAAAATCTACCCTTACAAGCTATTATAAATGGTGCTAATATTCGAAACTCACCTGCTGGTGGGAGTCCCGATGGCTCGGAATTACAGGGACTTGTGTTTACTGGTGTCGTACAACTTTCCAGGAATGCAGTGAGTGGTGATTTTGGAATAAATAATCTAAGGATTATCCGATGTCAATTTAACGTGAATGTTGAAATAGTACTTGCCGCCACAGGCTTTTTGTTTGAAGGCTGTATCTTTTATAGCTATCTGAATTTTACCAGCGCAGCAACGTACCAGAATTTTCTGTTTCAGAACAATCTGTTTTACTATCAATCATTTTTTGTAATTAATGGGCTTACCAATAGTGTAAACGTACGTTTCGATCACAATCTTTTTACAAGTAACAACAATAGTGGAGGTGGAACATATATATTATTTGCAACAAATTGTAGATTCATTACGCTCACCAATAATATTTTCAACCAGGCCAATGCTGGCCTTAATCTTAGCTTCAGCACATTCACTAACAACATTACTAATAATATCACCTTAAATTCAACCAATGCAACTTCCAACGCCACTCCATGGACTGTTAATAGTAATGTAGATGGTGGTGGCAATGTTGCCAATACAAACCCAGGTATGGTTGATCAAACAGCTGTGAACGCTGCGTCCTCAAGTCCGCTATTAAATTTCACTATCGCCAGTGGCCCGGCCAATAATTCTGGTAGTGATGGTAAAGACATGGGCCTACTCTTTGATGCCACGGGTAGTCTAAACTGGACCAACAGTCGCAACAGTCGCTTGCCCCGAATCTTCAGCATGAACATTACTACGCCAACTGTTACTCCGGGTGGTAACCTGAGTGTAACAGTAGATGCGAGGAAGAGTAATTAAGAAAGTAGGCAGTTGGCAGTAAGCAGTTGGCAAAGAGTGAGTCAATATTATCTGTTCGGTATCAGAAAAAGAGATAGTAATTATGCTTGGTAGTAAAGGAGTAGGTATCCGAAAGACGTTTAGTGGGCGGCCTACTGCCTACTGCCTACTGCCTATTGCCTACTTTTTATTTATTAAGACCAGTCTGATTGGTAATAAAGTTAAGACTAAACATCTTACTGCCTACTGCCTACTGCTTATTGCCTACTTTTTATGTCTCAACACCACTGCTCAAACTCTACTAAATGCCGAATATTTCTTCAATACCGATCCGGGCATTGGCAACGCTACTCCAATCACACTAGCTGCGAATACCGGAACCCTTACCTTCACCACCAATATTCCTACGAGTTCGTTATCACAAGGCTTTCATCAGTTAGCGATTCGCGTAAAAGAGACCGGTGGTAGGTGGAGTAATTTTGAAAGTCGTGGGTTTTATATTACCGCAGCAACCAGTGATGCCGCGAATATCACGGCTGCAGAATATTTCTTTGATACTGATCCGGGCATTGGAAGCGGTACACCTATTCCGGTAACACCCGGTGCGACAACAAATTTTACAGTCAGTGTTCCCACTTCAAGTTTGGCAGCGGGTTTTCACTTTTTAGCAATCCGCACAAAAGGAGCTGATGGAAAATGGGGCTTGTTTGAAGGTCGTGGTTTTTACATTACCGCTTCTACTACAGATGTTCCTAATCTTGTTGCTGCCGAATATTTTTTTGATGCCGATCCGGGTGTTGGAAACGGTACGGCTATTCCTATTACACCAGGCGCTTCTGCAAATTTTATAGCCAGTATCCCAACAGGAAGTCTAACACCTGGTTTTCATTTTGTTGCTATTCGTACAAAAGCTGCCAATGGAAAGTGGGGGATCTTTGAAAGTCGTGGATTTTATATCACGGGTTCAACAACCGATGTGCCTAACATTACCCATGCTGAATATTTTTTTGATACAGATCCCGGACCTGGCAATGGTACTCCAATTTCAATTACTCCGGGTGCGATCTCAAACTTTACCGTCAGTCTTCCGTCAGCTGGTCTTACAACTGGTTTTCATTTTGTTGCCATCCGCACCCAACGAGCTGATGGCACCTGGGGGATTTTTGAAAGCCGCGGGTTCTATGTTTCTGGATCTGCGTCCAACATGAGTGACATTGTTGCCGCTGAGTATTTTATTGATGGTATAGATCCCGGTGAAGGAAATGGCGAACCATTACTTGTTAATACTCCGGGACCAACCATCAATCAGATCTTTGATTTTGCACTAAGTGGTGTTCCCTCGGGAGCAAGAACGCTGAGCGTTCGGGTAAAAGATGCATCGGGTATCTGGAGTCAGATTTCTACACAACCCTTTACTGTTTTGGCTTGCACCCCACCTTTATTACCCACTGCCACCGGAGCCAGTCGTTGTAACAGTGGTGCGGTAACTCTTAACGCAACCGGTGGTGCCACCGGCACACAAGTATATCGATGGTATGCCGATGCAGGCAGCGCAACAATATTATTTGAAGGCCCGGCTTTCACAACCCCAACGATAAACGCTACCACCGATTTTTTTGTAAGTGTGTTTGATCCGGCCACGTTATGCGAAAGCAATCGGGTTGCAGTAACTGCGACAATCATCAGCACCACACCACCACCATTAAATATTACCAGTGCAACCATCTGCGCGGGAAATTCCATTAAGATCAGTGCGCCAACTGGATTTACAACTTACCAGTGGTCGAATGGAGAAACTACCCGCGAGATAATAGTTACTACATCCGGTGATTACACTGTGGTGGCAGGCGATGGAACCTGCGAAAGTCAACCGTCTTTACCAGCTTCTATTATTGTTTCAGCAAGACCGGCCAAACCTATTGTTAGTTCAACGGGCTCAACCAGTTTGTGCGATGGATCATCTGTTACCCTTTCGGCACCCGCGGGCTTTACGTATGTATGGTCTGATGGCAGAACTTTACAAGACATTGTTGTTAGTGCCTCCGGAAATTATTCTGTGATAGTTACTGATGGAAGTGGTTGCTCCAGCGAATCTTCCGAGGCCATTACCGTAACAGCGAATACGACCCCTGCCAAACCAGTCATTGATGTTTTTGGAAGCACAGCCTTGTGTGGTACAAACACCGTGGGTCTCCTTGCACCTTCCGGATTTTCCATTTACCAATGGTCCAACGGTCAAACAACCCAAGGCCTTACTGTTTCAACTGCAGGATCTTACTCGGTAATTGTAGGGAATGCCAGCAATTGTCTTTCAGTCGCGTCCGATGTTATAACAGTTACATCAACCGGGCAACCCTGTACGACAACGGGCGGAACCAATGCTCCGCCAGTGATTACCGCGCAAACTCTTTCGGTACAAATTGAAGGGCAGCTTGAAGAAGATCTTACTCAATTTATAAGCGATCCTGACAACAATGTAGACTTCTCCTCACTGCGTGTAATTAATAATGAAACATCCAAAGGCATCGCTGCCTCCATTGATGCTTCTTATAACCTGATTATTGATTACGAAGGAAATGCTTTTACCGGAAAGGATCGGGTAACCATTGAAGTCTGTGACCTTGCAGGAGTTTGCGCACAACAGGTTTTTGATATTGATGTGGCCGGGGGTGTGGAAGTTTTTAATGGAATTACACCCGATGGCGATGGGCTCAATGATTTCTTATTCATTAAATACATTGATGTGATTGAGGGTGCATTAAACAATCGGGTGACGATACTGAACCGATGGGGCGATGTGGTCTTTGAAATAAATAATTACGATAACCTCTCCCATATTTTCACAGGGCAATCAAATGCTGGCAAAGACCTTCCTTCCGGAACGTATTTCTATAAAATAGAATTCACGCAAGGGGCATTGAGTACACTTACAGGCTTTATCACCTTAAAACGCTGACCATGAAAAAACAACTCGTTTTCGGTGTTTTGTTTCTCTTGTATGTTGGTGTTATGGCGCAACAAGATCCATTGTATTCGCAATACATCATCAATCCATTGCTGATCAATCCTGCTTACTCGGGCATTACCACTGACTTAAATGCATCGGTAATGTATCGCAAACAATGGGCGGGTTTAGAGGGCAGTCCTGTTACCATGAATGCCAACGCACACATGGCACTTTCCAACAATCGCATGGGGGCCGGCCTTATTATACTACAAGATAAAATTGGGGTTGACCGAACAACCGAAGTCACCGCTACTTACGGGTATCATCTTCCACTCAACAATGACATTACACTATCATTTGGATTACAGGGTGGAGTGATTAACTATTACAGTGATTACTCCGACATAAAATTTAATCCGGCTGATAGTAAGTTTACGAATCAAAGTGAATGGCGACCTAACCTAGGCACGGGTCTCATCGTGCGTAGCGAAAAATTTATGATTGGGCTTTCCGTGCCCAAACTTTTGAAAGCCAATAATACCATAGATCAGAATAGCACCAGCTTGTACAATCAACATGCCTATGCCATGGCCGCTTATGTGTTTCAACTTTCGTATCGCGTCAAACTTAAGCCCTGGGTATTGGCACGCACGGTGAAAGGCGCTCCGGCTTCGTTTGATTATGGAGCCTCCGTTAAAATAGATGATAGCTATTCGCTCGGTCTCTTTACCCGCAATTTCAAAACCTACGGCTTCTTAGCGCAAATCAACCTGGGCGATCACATCCGGTTTGCTTATGTATTCGAACTCCCAACGAAAGAGTCGGTAGGCATGCAGTTTACCACGCATGAACTAACTTTGGGTGTAAGACTTAGTGTGCTCAGTTTTCATGATCTCAATGCCATTCGGAATTTTTAGTATAATCAGGAATTTCAAAGGCCACATTTTAGATCTCTTTCTGATCTAACGGTCATCTTTTTGCTTTCATTTTTATCATTTTCTCGCTAAATAGGGCATTCTAAATCGTTTGCACTATGGAAACCAGCACACCTCTACAGCAATTTTTGAAATGGGAAAAAGAAACTCCCAACAGCATTATGCTTCGTCAGCCTTTTTCTGGTGAATGGCGAAGCTGGACGTATCAACAAGCTGGTGAAGAAACAAGAAAAATAGCTGCAGGATTAAAAAGTCTAAACCTGCCTGCCCGGAGTAACATTGCGCTCCTTTCAAAAAATTGTGCACAATGGATCATGGCCGATCTGGCTATCATGATGGCAGGTCATATTTCAGTACCGCTCTATGCAACCCTTACAGCACCATCTATAAAACAAATTCTGGATCATAGCGAAGCCAAAGCCATCTTTGTTGGCAAGTTGGATAAGTATGCTGAACAAAAAGAGGGTATCCCTGCGGGTGTTCAAAAAATCGGCATGGAGCTTTACGGTATTCAGGAGTCGCTTTCGATAGAAAAAATGATAGCCACCGAAAAGCCGCTAACTGAAATCGCTACGTGGGATCGCGATGAAGTATTGACGATCATGTACACCTCCGGTACAACCGGAAAACCGAAAGGGGTGATGCACTCAGCCGGAAATTTTGATGCGATCGTGCAGACCGGAATTATTGATTTAGAACTCCCCATGCACCCGAGATTGTTTTCCTATTTGCCCATCAGTCATATCGCTGAACGGGCAGGAATTGAAATGATCGGAATCTATCGGGGGGCCACTTTCTCATTTGCTGAGTCACTGGATACCTTTCCTAAAAATCTGGCAGAGACCCAACCCAATTTATTCTTTGCAGTTCCCCGCATCTGGGCCAAGTTCCGCGAGAAAATTTCTGAGAAGCTTCCACCAAAAAAATTAAACACACTCTTATCCATTCCTATCATCAATAATATTATTCGCAAGAGCATAAAGAAAAAACTCGGGTTAGCCGAAGCCACCCATATCTATTCGGGTGCAGCCCCTATCTCTGTTGAATTACTGGAGTGGTTCGATAAAATCGGAGTGACCATTTTTCAAGCCATTGGTATGACCGAAGATTGTATCTATTCTCATTTCAATCGCAGAACAGCAAACCGATTTGGCACCGTGGGCAAAGCGCTGACGGGCGTGACAGTAAAAATCGCTGACGATGGTGAGTTTCGTTTAAAGTCCGGTGGCGTAATGAAAGGATATTATAAAGAGCCTGAACTCACCGCGGCCACGTTTGATGAAGAAGGATATCTGAAAACAGGTGATAAAGCTGAGTATGATAAAGATGGTTTTCTTACCATTGTGGGTCGGGTAAAAGATCAATTTAAAACCGATAAGGGTAAATATGTTTCTCCGGCACCCATTGAAATGCTGTTGCTTGCCAATCAAAATATTGAACAGGCCTGCGTTGTGGGCATGGGTATTCCTCAACCTATTGCATTGGTTGTGTTATCTGCTGCGGGCAAAGCAAAATCAAAAGATGAACTTATTGCAAGTTTAACGGCATCGCTGCAAGAAGTAAATCCCGCTCTCGAGTCCTATGAAAAGCTTGAGAAGGTGGTGATTATGCAAGGCGACTGGACGGTAGAAAACGGATTGATCACGCCCACGTTAAAAGTGAAACGTAACGAAGTTGAAAAGATTCATTTACCTAAATATCCTACCTGGTACCATACACAACCTGGCACAGTGATCTGGGAGTGACATAAGTCATTTTTCCCGGTGATCTTGCTCATAGTCTTACGATTGCAGGTGCATACCTTTATAATAAAGGGCCCTCATGTACTGTAATCCCGCATGGGAAAATGGAATGAGGTTGCCTTGGTGCAATTAAATTTCAAGACTATGAAAAAGAAAGAACCCGTAAGCACCATCATGACTAAGAATATTCACGTGGTGCAACTTGAAGATAAACTGGCAGACGCCCACGAAACTATACGAAAGTATGGAGTTCGTCACGTACCGGTAGTTCAAAAAAAACAATTGGTTGGAATTATCAGTAAGACAGATTTGAACCGCTTAACATTTAGCGGTCTCTTTGCCGGGGAAGGTGAGGCGGATGAAGCCATTCTGGATATGCTTACGATTAGCCAGGTGATGTCGAACAAACCAAGGGTTGTGCGCGCAGATGACAGCATTCGGAAAGTGGCAGAGATTTTAGCGGTAGAAGAATTTCATGCATTACCAGTAGTGGACCCGGAAGATGAAACGAAACTGGTAGGCATTGTTACTACCACCGATGTGATGCGCTATATGCTCGAACAATATTAAGAGGATGTCTCAAAAGTCATTCAGTCATCGCGGGCATTGACCCGCGATCCTAGATTTGAGATGTAGAATGAGATTCCGGCTCAAAGGCCGGAATGACATTTCAATTTTAATTGACTTTTGAGACAGCCTCTTGTAAATTGTCAATTACTTAAGTCTTGCCTTAAAAAATTCAAGTGTACTCTTATAAGCATCCGCGGTAAACTCAGGGTTGAATTTCGGGTTGCTTGGATTAGCAAAAGCGTGATCAGCCTCGTAGGACTTGGTAGTAAGTTTCTTTCCGGCCGCTTTCATGTTGGCCTCAAACTTATCGGTTACCTCTTTATTGATCCACTGATCTTGCGTTGGCCAGATGTTTAATACATCGGTGTTCAGATTTTTTAAACGCGCTACATCTGTTTCGGGCATGCCGTAATAGATTACACAGGCTGCCGCTTGCTTGCCTGCTGTTAACGAAGCCTGCATCGATTGGCCGCCACCAAAACACCATCCAATCGTTCCGATTTTTGCATTCTTACCAGCAAAATCAATCGCACCTTTTACAATCGCATTGCCACGGTCCTGGTTGAACTCGCCCATATATTTTCCGGCATCTTCACGGGTAGTAGCCAACTTGCCATCATACATATCAATGGCCAACACGTTTACATTGCCCAGGTCATTAAATAGTTTTTCTGATTCGCGTTTGATGTGATCATTTAATCCCCACCATTCCTGAAATACAAAAATCCAGTTGTTGGTTTTTTTGGAGGCCATCAGCGCGTAGCCGATTCCATCTTTGCCATCAGCTGTTTTGAAAGTAATCATCTTGCCTACTTCACTTTGATGAACATAAGGTAGCGGATCAGGGTGCGACATATTAAAATTGTCGTCCTGTACAAAAAGTGCAAACTTCTCGGTGGCACTTGTATGGCATATCGTAATGCCATCTTCCAGCGTAAGCTGTTGAGCCATCGCTGTAAAACTTGTGATGACAAACAACAGTAATAATTTGATTGATTTCATAGTTTTTTGTTTTTGTTGATTGATGTTAGTCTTTAAGTTGTCCGGATAGTACGCGGTCGTACGTAATAAAATCGGTATTGATGGGTTCATATCCTTTTTGTCTTAGTAACATGGCTACCTGGCCACGGTGATACGACCCATGGTTAACAAGGTGAATCATGATTTGTTGAACATTATTTTCAAAATAATCACCCACATAATTTTTATACTTCAGGATACGATCGAAATTTTCATTTTCACGAATGAAACCCATCCACTGTTCATCCGCTTCTTCCACCATTCGTTTTAATCCGGGCACGTCATAGGTACCCCACAATTCGTACTTGCTCTTGGGTAAATCTTTAATCCGGTTAAGCCAGATGAAATTGGCGCTCACCAGGTGCCCCATCACAGAAATTATTTTTTCATCGGTTACCGCCTGTCGCTCCAAACTGCCGATTACCCTGCGGTTGGCCCAGGCGTTGTAGCTATACCATTTTAAAAAGAAATCCTTCATGTGTAGTTTCGCTCATTAATTTTTTACTATGAAACAGCGTTCAAGTTACAAGGTTTATTTCATTGTTGTTTTATGCCTGTGCTCAGGATTTGCAAAGGCTCAAAAAAAATCACCCACAGTTGACATAGAACCCTACTATGATCTCAATTTCATACAAGCTGAACGCGACTCGCTGCAACGCGGATTAGAAGATAATCAACGAGCTTATAAAGCTATTCATGAATATAAATTGCCGAATAGCACGGCCATGTCGTTGGTTTTCGATCCGATACCTACGGGCATGCAACTGGATGTAAATCAAAAAACCATCGACTGGGGGTTGCCTAAAACGGTAACCATGCCGGTGAATAAAGAAGAACTCGCCTTCTACCCGGTTTATAAACTCGCAGTCCTGATCAAGAGTAAAAAAATAACTTCAACCGAGCTTACTCAACTTTATCTGAAACGAATAAAAAAATATGCGGACACACTTCAGTGTGCGATTACGTTGCTGGAAGAAACGGCTCTGGTACAAGCAAAAAAAGCTGATGAAGAAATAGCGAAAGGAAAATATCGTGGCCCGTTGCATGGCATTCCTTACGGGATAAAAGATTTGCTATCGGTAGAGGGCACTGAAACAACTTGGGGTGCGGCTCCTTACAAAGGACAAGTGATTAGCGAAACCGCTACGGTTGTAAAAAAACTGGAAGAAGCCGGAGCGGTGCTTGTGGTGAAACTTACGCTCGGTGCGCTGGCAATGGGCGACATCTGGTATGGCGGGGTAACAAAAAATCCGTGGAACCTGAAAGAAGGCTCGAGTGGATCAAGTGCCGGTTCTGCTTCGGCAACCGTTGCCGGTCTTGTAGCCTTCGCGATTGGAACCGAAACACTCGGATCAATTGTATCGCCCAGTACCCGCTGTGGCGCAACTGGTTTGCGTCCTACGTTTGGAAGAGTGAGTCGGCATGGTGCAATGGCCTTGAGCTGGAGCATGGACAAGATTGGTCCGATAACGCGCTCTGCATTGGATGGCGCTATTGTACTGAACGCCATTCGTGGGGAAGATGGATTGGACAATCATGTGCGCAATGCGGCCTTTAATTATTCGGCAACAACAGACATCAGGAAATTAAAAGTTGGCTATCTCAAATCTCTTTTTGATGCCACCTATCCCACAAAAGCAAATGATCAGAAGGTGTTGGACGTAATTAAATCATTAGGAGTTGAATTAATTCCAGTTGAGTTGCCTTCGGGCATTCCGGTAAATGCGGTGCGTATCATGCTTACCGCAGAAGCGGCTGCAGCATTTGATGAACTTACCCGCTCCGATCGTGACAGTCTGATGACAGACCAGCGCAGATGGGCGTGGCCGAATACATTTCGCACGGCACGGTTTATTCCGGCAGTAGAATACATCAATGCATCGCGCATTCGTCAGCAATTGATTCAGGAATATTATGCTAAGACAAAAGACTACGATGTGATTATCGCGCCTAGTTTTGGTGGCACACAATTGCTCACGACCAACCTAACAGGCCATCCGTGTGTGGTAGTGCCCAATGGATTTAATGATAAAGGCAGTCCTACCAGCATTTCATTTCTTGGAAAACTGTATGGCGAAGCGGCTATCGTTTCTCTTGTGCATGCCTTTCAACAAGCGAGTGAATGGGAAGATTTGGTGCCGCCAGGGTTTAAAGATTAGTCCCTCACCCCTGCCCCTCTCCCAGGGGAGAGGGGGTCGAAGAGATTGTAAAATCCTGCACCTTCCAATAAGTTGCACTTCGCCACAACCACTCAACCGGGCCATAGCGAAAACGAGCAAGCCACCACTTGCTGAAATAGATCTGACCCATAAAAATCAGAATCCCAATTGCCACCGATGCAAGAAGTCCAATTTCACCCAGCAGGCCGAATCCAATACCGAAAAATAGCAACACTCCAAAGAGAGTTTGCATCAGGTAGGTTGTTAACCCCATGCGTCCCACAGCATAAAAGTGCATGAGTCTGCGGTGCCACTTCTCTGTATTAAACAACATGGCGATGCCACTTACATAGATCACCGCCAGGCAAAGATTAAAGATATCAACCACGAGTCCACCAACTGTCCATTGTATCAGTTGGGGTAACTTGATTTTGGCTACTTCCGCACCACCAAAAAACACAGCGGCAAAAAGTATTAATCCTAAAATCGTCCAGAGCGAGCGCTTCAAAAATTTCTTAAACTGCGGCAGATTGTCCTGCCATTTTTCAAACACCCGCTTTCGGCCCGCATATAATCCTAAAAGAAATAATCCCATGGTTATATAAATGCGGCCCGAAACAACCTGAAACCGGTACTTAAATTCAAACTCGTTCAGGTTCGCCTTCAATACTTCCGGATAACTTCCGGCTTTCACGGCAGCAAAGTATAGTTCATTGTCTTCATTGTTTCCGCCAAACAATTTTTCAATTTCCGTTTCAGGCTGAGTTACAGACTGGATTGCGCGCACCATTACCGAAGGTAAGTTAATGGTGAGCATAAGCGCCAGGATTAATAACCATTTATCGGGAAGTTTATAACAAATCAAAAGCCCGACACCCAACATCGCATAGATCGTAAGAATGTCGCCCCGATAGTGCAGGTGATGGACAAAGCCAATAGCACCGAGAATTACCAGGCGCCAGAAAAACCGACCGAAAAATTTTATGTTGGAGTCACTCTTATTTAACTGAATGAAAAAACTGAGTCCAAAAAGAAAGGAAAAAATCATGAAGAATTTGCCCGAAATAAAAAAGCCAATAAACCCTTGCATGATTTGATCGCCCAGAAACTTAATTTCGAAGTTCATATGGCTCTCCGGATGCGCGCCAGCATAGTACTGCTCTGAAAAATGAACGATGATGATTCCCAACAGGGTGAAACCGCGCAGTACGTCAATGATTTGGATACGGGATTGAATGGGAGTTAATTGCATAGCTGTTTTTATCAAGACAATCCGGACCCGCCTCACCCCCATTAAGAGTTCAAAATAATCCTTAGATTAATTTGAAACCCGTTCCAGTCCTTCCTTAGCCTCCTTCAACGTAGCATCCGATTTTATGGCTAACTCATAAAGCTTTTTTGCTTCAGATTTTTTGCCTCGCTTCTCCATTATTTGTGCCAGTCGCATGTTGGCCCCGGCATGACTGGGTTCATTTTGTTTTGGCGTATAAGTAAGGTATTTTCTCAAACAATCCTCACCACGATCTAATTTTTGACCTGATAATGCACTGGTTTTTCCTATCTGATAGATAGCCAACATATCCTCTGGATTTTTCTTTACAGCATCCTCAAAAAGATTGAATGCTTTATCATACTGCTTTTGCAGCATATAAAAATTTGCCAGGCCAGATCCATAGGCTGGGTCAGCTTTGGTCATGGCAATAAATTCCTTTTCTGCCTCAACCATTCTTTTCTCTTTATAATAAATATTACCCAACTGCCGGTGGCCCTCGGCAGGTTTAAGTTTCACAATTTGATTCGCTATTTCAATGGCTTTGTCCACGCTACCACCTGCAATGGCGGGTGCCTGCATATAGTATTGAACAAGTGATTCGCGCGGTTCGATGGCGGATGGATCCAGGGCCACAGCTTTCTCCCAGGCGCTTTTCATTTTAGGAGCCAGCATCCCTTGCTTCAGAAAATTGGCATCACCCGCAATCGTGCCGAGCGTATTTCCATACCAGGTGTGGTACTCGGCAACTTTATCATTCGTATCGATGGCCTCTTCAAAATATTCCTCTGCGTCATCATACTTTTCTTCTTCCAACGCAATGCGGCCCAGCCAATATTGTGCATCTGCATATTCCTTATTGCTGTCTTTTACGGTGAGCAAAAGTTTCTTTGCCTCGGCAATCTTTTTGTTTTGTACCAGATTTTTGGCCTGCTCCACCGTTTGGGCAGAAAGTGAAAAGCTGATAAAAAGTAAAACTATAATCAGACGCATAACCGCCAAGTTTTGAGTTAAGATACCGTTTATACGAAAAGATTGCATCCGGAGATGCCATTGGTAAATTCAGGTTTACCCAACCGTTAAAATTCCCTGATCAATTGTAGTAGAATAACCCCTTCGGGAGCAACCAATCACTATTCACAATTTAATAACCACATTCTTATAAAATCCATTTAGTTTCGCAAAACGAATTTTTTATGAAGCGTACCCTTATTCTATCCTGCCTGATGGCCCTGGTATTTACAGCTTGTAAAAACGCAGACGAAAAACCGACCCCTAAATTAACAGAGCCGGTGGCAGGTTTGTTTGAACCTTCCCTGGCTCCTTTTTATCACGGAGTAGCTTCAGGCGATCCGTTAGCCGATCGGGTCATTTTGTGGACACGCGTTACGACTGAAGATTCCGTTGCCTCGATACCCGTTTTATACCAGATTTCAGATTCAAAAGAGTTCGTCACGATCATCAAAGCAGATTCCGCTCGCGCGCTTGCCGAAAAAGATTATACGGTAAAAGTAGACGTTGATGGACTTCAACCAGGCACTACCTACTATTATCGCTTTATGGCATTGGGGAAAACTTCCCTGGTAGGTCGCACTAAAACAACATCCACTACCACCCTCGATAGTTTAAAATTTGCTATAGTAAGTTGCAGCAATTGGGAATGGGGATTTTTTAATGCCTATGATAAAATCGCAGATCGGAAAGACATTGATGCCGTGCTTCACCTGGGTGATTATATCTATGAATATGGTCGCGGCAAATATGGAGATACTACCATCCGAAAAAATCTACCACCCCATGAAATTGTTTCGTTGTCGGATTACCGGACGCGCCATTCACAATATCGATTGGATAAAGGCTTGCGCAGCATGAGTGCACAACATCCCATGATTGCCATCTGGGATGACCATGAAGTTGCGAACAATGTATACACGGCCGGTGCGCAAAATCATCAACCTGATGAAGGCGATTTTGAAAAACGAAAAGCGGCTGCGGTTAAGGCTTACTACGAATGGCTTCCCATCCGCGAAGGCACCAAACACTATCGTTCATTCTCCTATGGTTCACTGGCCGATGTGATTATGTTGGATGAAAGATTGGAAGGTAGAACGCGACCCGTGGATAGTCTTACTTCGCCCGACTACAATGCCGACCGCACCATGTTGGGGACCGAGCAATTGAATTGGATGGAGAGTACACTTAAGAATTCTACTGCTACCTGGAAAGTTTTGGGCAACCAGGTAATGTTTGCAGACATCGAATTGAGTGCTGTTTACCCAAACATGCCACGTAACCTCGACTCGTGGGATGGCTACCCTGCCGAAAAGAAAAAGCTGAAAAATTTTATTCTCGACAATAAATTAAAAGACCTGATCTTCCTGACGGGCGATACACACGCAAGCTGGGCCATTGAAGTGGCCACGGAAGTTAATAAGACCTACAATCCAAAAACTTCTGCGGGTGCATTCGCTATTGAATTGGGAACCACCAGTGTTTCCTCGGCCAACGATAATGAATATCACGACACGGATACGGTGAAGATGATGGAGGGAGCATTGCTCAGCAAAAATCCGCACATCAAATACCTGAACGCCCGCGATCACGGGTATTTGTTATTGACGCTCTATCCCGACAAGGCAAAAGGCGAATGGTATTACATGGAAACATTACGCCAGCCGGAGACCACCGAGTATCTTGGAAAGAAAATAGAAGTGAGCAAGGGAAGTGTAAAGTTGAAATAGATGAGAAGGATTTTTAAAAACGTTTCCGGACATTGAAATACTGGCCGAGATGTGGTAAATTGATTACAATAAGGATATATCGGACACGGAGTGTCCGATATACAAATGTTTTAGGTAAGCATGCCGGACAAAAATGAGACTACAAATAATCATATGGACACTGTTGACAATTTGCATTCAAGCAAATGGACAGAAAAAGGAACGAACAGAAGAGCAAAAACTGTTTGACAAAGCAATTGAATTACACGATGTCTCGTCCTGAAATAGGTTTACACGCATTAACGTGTAAACAAGATGAGAAAAACAGAAAAAACAGTTCAGGAACAAGAGGCTATCATAGCCGAGTATTTGTTGGGTGATACCACCTATCGTAAA
>Ga0268299_1001743_pt1 | contig 33169 bp, 28 predicted proteins | sample NOBtaG_FD_193484 | JGI IMG/M metagenome (GOLD analysis project Ga0268299, IMG submission 193484) | Activated sludge microbial communities from bioreactor in Nijmegen, Gelderland, Netherland - NOB reactor | ecosystem: Engineered > Bioreactor > Aerobic > Activated sludge | place: Netherlands... | reverse complement strand
AGGTCGGCATAAATTTTCAGGTTATCGCGGGCGGTGAGGCGTTCTTCCAGCGAAGGGGTTTCGGTGAGGACTCCGGTGCGGCGGCGCAGGGCTGGGCCATCTGTAGCGGGCGAAAAACCTAAAACTTCCGCCGTGCCGCTCTGCGCTGCCAGGACACCATTCAGCAGGCGCACCGTCGTCGTTTTGCCCGCACCGTTATGCCCCAGGAAGCCAAACACTTCCCCGGCTTCAACTTCCAGCGTTAGGCCATCTACCGCAACCTTATCGCCAAATTTGCGGGTGAGGGCGTGTGTCGTGATGACGGGATTCATAATGTGCTCAAAAATTCGAGAACGTGACGGTTAAAAATCTCAGGCTGTTCCATATTCGGGACATGGGCTGTACCGGGCATAATGACTTTTTTCGCCCCGCCGATGCCCTGTACCAGAATTTCGGTTCGCTCCAACGAAGGCGGAATATCCAGGTCGCCAATGATGACGAGAGCCGGAACGCGAATTTCTGCAAGGCGATTAACAGCGGGTTTTGACGGCTTGAGTTCATTTCCCAAATCCTGCGGCGACGACAGCGCGATAAAATTCATGTCGCCCACCAATTCCCGCACCGCTGGATTCACGCGAGTCGGCAGCGCCCCCATACCGTCCACCCAAACCCGAAGCTCAAGCTCGTTGACACGCGCGAGGTCGCCCGCTGCTTCGGCCTTGTCAATTTCCTGGCTGATACGCTCGATCTCCGGCGGATATGCGCCCTGGAATTGATAGCCGCTGACCGCCGCGCCAACCAGCACCAACCCATCGACTCGTGTGGGATATTCCAGCGCAAAATCCGTAATCACCCCGCCGCCCAGTGAGCAGCCAACAAAATAGGCGTGGTCAATTTTCAGGAAGTCGAGCAGACCGCGTAAATCTTCACGGCGGGAATAATCACCCGCGACCATCGCCGTTTTGCCAAAGCCGCGCTGGTCGAACCGCACCACCTGATAGCGCTCGGCAAAGGCTTGAAACTGGCTGTCCCACATACGGCTGTCGGCGATTCCTGCATGGGCGAAAACCAGCGGATGACCTGCCCCTACCACTTCATAATAAATTTTCGCGTCGTCGATTTCGGCAAATCCGCTTTTTATGTCGGGCATCACTCATCCCCTTTGTTTTCGTTTCAGAAAATTCAAAAGCGCGTCTTTTTCTTCCCCCGGCGTCAATTCAACGGCTTCGACAAAATTTTCGATACGGTGTTTGGGAGCGATTTTCGCCAGCGCATACAGCCGCGCGATCAGGCCAGAATCGCGCGAGGCCGCCAGCATGACGACGCCGTAATGATGCAGATCATCGTGGCGAGTCTCGGTGATAATCTGCTCGACAACCGGATACAACGGCTCAACTTTATGCTCAAGGATATGGCTGATGATACCCATATTGACGACAGCGCGATCTCGTGGGACAAAAAGCTCGGTCAAGGGGCGAAAAAGCTCAACGGGAAAATTTTCGCCGAGCGATTCTAACGCTTTGCCGACGACTTCGTTTTGCCCAACTTCCAGAGCATCCAGCCCACCCATCAGCAGATATTGGTAAATTGGCAAAATTTTATTCTGGCGAAACAGCAGATTAACCGCAGTGACGGCAGGTTCGCCGTTAAAAACAGAGGTGCTGTCGATTTCGCTCAAAAATTTGGTGGCGTACAGGCTGCCTTCATCCTGGTTCGCAATCCCCAGGCCAACCAACGAAACCGCACGAAAATTATGCGCCACCTCGCCCAGAAGCGGCTGAATCTCATAGGTATTGACGCCGCGACGGTAAATATCCATATCATTCGGGCTGCCAATATCCGTTAGAAAGCGGGCAATTTTTTCGCGCACGAACAGCGTTTTATCATTGCCAGGGTCATCCATATAATAGGTGATTTTTTCGCGCAGAATGGGGCGGGCGCTGTCGCCCAGTTCGATATTTTCCAGCGCACGCAGCGCAGCCTCGATCACCTCGCGCTTGCGGCTTTTGTGCAGCAAATTTAGGGCGAGGGTTCGAGCAGATTCAGAAGCACCATCATCGACAAATTGGCGCAAACGGGTCATGTCAGACATAAAAATTTATCCAAATCGCTGGTTGGTTTGGGCGCGCCGGGTAAAAATTTCGGCCATACTTTCAGGACTCTCAGCCAGAACCAGGTCGAACCACACGTTCGGATACTGCTGCTGGATGCGCTGCGTCATGGCAATCTGCGCATCGGGCGGGGTGACGACGGTCACGGCGAGGCTTTTGTCAGATGTGATGTAGTCAATCAGGCCGATGTCTACGGTCACAATCGGACGAAATTGACTCCAATAAGCGGACGCCGTCTCAAAAAACCAATCGGTATTCAACCCCGGCGCGAGAATCAAGATGTGATAATCCGCCTGTCCATGAATCGGCCCAGGCCCAGGGATAACCAGCGGCTCCGGCTTATAGCCTGTTCCCATGACCTCCGTCGGCGGGACATTACGAAAAATGGGCGCAACCTCTCGCATCCGCGTGATAGCACGGGCGGGGCCAGGTTCAAAATAATCATCCTCTTTCCACAGGCAAACGCCAAAAAGCCAGGGGGATGCAGTATTGGCGATCCACTCGAACATCGCCAACGTGCCTTCGGCCTGACTTTCGTGGGTGTAGAGGGGATAGCGATTGTCCTGCTGGTAGGACGTGACCGAAGCGTCACGCGGAAAAGGATAGATTCCGCCTTCTGTTCCCAAAACGGGGACTGCTTGCGTCCCGAACAGCGCCGAACAGCGCTCATTGAACATGCGCCCCATCGCCGTCAAACCTACGGGGTCGCCATTGGGCGTGAGAGCCGTCCCGCCGTAAACGGTGCGTCCGGGGTCGGTACGCTGGCAGATAGGGTCGTAAGGATATTCAAAGTGCCAGCCCGGTTCGCCTGCATTTTGGGCGGCGGGTTCACGGGCGCTGGTTGGGCCTCCGCCGGGGACTTCCTGATAATAATGATTCAAAATATAGGGGTGAGTCGCGCAGTATGCGCCGTTCGCCAGCACGTAACGGAAACGGTCATAATGCCGTTCCGCCATATAATTCAGCCACGTATCCATCCAGCGGGTTGCGGCTGCGGTTGGCGCGTCGCTCTCCGCCAATGGGATAAACCCCGGATAGCAGCCATGACTGACGATAAATTCTGCCCACGCCAGCCAGTTATCCATTAATGGGGCCATAATTTCCATGTTACGCCAGTCGATATTGACCCCTGGCTGCCACTCAATCGGCAAATTTGGCTCATTGTAAAATTCGTACCACTTGACACCCGCCTGCATGTAGAGCAGCGTTTCGTCACGCATTTTGCGGTCAAAGGGCTGTGCGCCCCAACGTTCACGATACAGGCGTAAAACCGGCGTGATCCCCGCTGTCAGGAAGCTCATTGCGTCGTCCACATATTCAAAATCCGCCGCCACCAGCTTGACCCAGCCGATGCGGGAGCTTGTCCAGCGGGAAATATCCAGCGGGGTAATCAGTACACTTTTGACGTGCATCCCGCGTGGATTCCGTGACCATTCATATTGATCGAGGCGCAAATGAAGTCCTTTCGCGAATAATTTGCGGGCGACGCCCCATAGGGGTTCCCTTCGGTCACGTTGCGCCCCTACCCGGTCACTGGCCCTGGCGTCGGTGAAAGCGGCTGCTGTGGGGTGACATTCGGGTCTATCGGGATGGGCGTTGGCGTCTGTGATGGCTGTTCGGGCGTTGGCGACAGCTCCGGTGTAGGCGTTTGGGTGATAAATCCTGGCCCCAGCACCGGGCCGATGGTCGGCTTGATGGGCAGTGAGGTTGGGCCAGGTGACGGCGTAGCGGTTGGGATCAGCGGGACGCCGAAGGGCTGGTTGGACTGCGCACGGCGGTTCAACTCGGCTTCGGCCTCATACACTTCGTCGTAGACCACCGGGTCAAAAAATGACTGCGGAGCTTTTTGAGCCAGCTCGACACCCAACTGCGCCGCCCGGTCACGCCGAGCGATCATCGTCACGCTGACGCTATAATTTTGCGGAATCAGCCTGATGAGTTCAAAGTCGCTGACAATCGTAGGCCGAAAGCGTCCCCAATACTGACGGGCAGCGTTAAACAACAATTCTGGCCCCAACTCGCGGGCAATAAACAAAAAATGATAATCCGGCAGCATATTCTGTGACATACTGCTCATTATAGTTGGTCTGATGGAGAATTGAAAACCCTGTCTGAATAGGTCACAATAACCATTCTCAAATTAGGGGCATTCCTCAGAAACAGGATTTTTCATGTTACCTGGGCAACTTGTTACGCTTCTCATCCTCGGCATCGTGGCAGGCATACTTTCAGGCATGTTTGGAATCGGTGGGGGCGTGGTGATCGTTCCCGCACTCATCACCTTATTTGGATTTACCCAGTTGGAAGCCAATGGCACATCGCTGGCAGCCTTACTCATGCCCGTGAGCATCTTCGCGGTATTGCAATATTATCGCGCTGGAAAATTGCAAATTCCCGTTGCTGCCTGGGTCGCCGTTGGCTTGCTGTTCGGCAGTTTTGCCGGGGCGCAGCTTGCCATCAGCCTGCCTGCTGCCACGCTTAAGCAGGCTTATGGGTTTTTTCTGCTGTATGCCAGTTGGCGGCTCAGCGAACCGCTCAAATTGTGGGCAGCTTATCGTGGTATAGCACTCCCCAAACCTGCCGAAGATCAGACCCCGCCGACATTGGCATGGTATTATCTCATTTTGATCGGCATCATCGCAGGCATTGCATCTGGCTTATTCGGCATCGGCGGCGGGCTGGTCATCGGCCCTGCGCTCATGACCTTTTTGCGCTTCGATCAGCACCGCGCAGTCGGCACGTCCTTAGCGGCGCTCTTGCTCCCGGTTGCTTTTCCAGCAGTTTACACCTACTACACTGCCGGTCAACTTGACATCGGGATCGCCGCGCTCGTCGCAGTCGGGCTGTTGGTTGGTGCATTCGCAGGGGCAAAAATTGCGCTAGGGTTGACTCCGACAGCCGTCAAACGGCTCTATGGCCTGTTTTTGCTCATCATGGGGCTGCGTTTTATTTTCGGCGCATAGTTCCTGATCCATCTCTAACAGCATCCGAACAACGTCAGAACAATTTTTCTCACAAATGTCGGTATAATGGAAATTGTAATATGGGAACAAATGGCACATTTTTCACGTTATACAGTGATAATGAAAGTCGAAGCGGCGGCAATGCTGAGTGTCATGATGAAAGAGATTCGATCCACAAAAAATAATCAAACCGCAGATCGCGAAGCAGGATGCCCCACCTGTGGGCGGCGCACCCGTTTTAGCTTCCAGGGTGAGCAGCGATGGCCTCAGCGTGTCGCGGAAGCCGCTGGACTCGCAAGCCCGATCATCCGTTTGTGGAACTGCCATGCCTGCAATACAACCGTTTGCGAGCATAGTCTCGTTCAGTAATCGCCCTTCAACTTCAAATCCGCTAAAATCATGAGGACGACTCGTTGAGTTCGTCCTTATTTTTTGCCAAGAGGCCATAAACGATGCTGCGGAGACTGCTGCTTTATCTATCCATCGCAGATTGGGCGCGCTCCATCATGACACATTGGGGATTAGCGCGTCGGGTGGCGCTGCGGTTTGTTGCCGGGGAAAAATTAGACGAGGCGGTCAATGTCACGCGCGACTTAAATGCGAAAGGGCTGCTGGTGACGCTCGATTATCTGGGCGAAAGCGTCAGACGCGCCGAGGACACGCAGGAAGTCGTCGAAACTTATCGCGCAATGATCGAAAAAATTCACGCGAATCATTTACAGGCCAGCGTCTCGCTCAAGCTCACACACCTGGGGTTGGACATCAGCGAAGATTTATGCCAGACGAATCTGCGCCACATTTTAACCGCCGCAAAAGCCAATCAGATTCCGGTCACGATTGACATGGAAAGCAGTGCCTACACCGATACCACACTGCGCATTTACCGCACCATGCGCGACGAATACCAATTCGACAATGTAGGAACGGTGATTCAGGCTTATCTCTACCGCAGCAGAGCCGATATGCAGCAGCTTGCAGCGGAAAGCTCTCACATTCGGCTGTGCAAAGGCGCATATCTCGAACCGCCGGAAGTCGCATTTCCCGAAAAATCGGATGTCGATAAAAATTATGTCGAACTGGCGCGCGATTATCTGCAATCGCCGTCCTATCTGTGCATCGCCACCCACGACGAGAAGATGATTCAGGCGGTTGAATCGTTCATCAAAACGCAGAATATTCCACAAGAACGCTATGAATTTCAGATGCTTTATGGAATCCGCAGCGCCCGTCAGGAAGAAATCGTCGCCGCAGGTTATAAGATGCGCGCTTATGTGCCGTTCGGCTCGGCCTGGTATCCCTATTTCATGCGCCGTCTCGCCGAGCGTCCGGCGAATTTGTGGTTTTTCACGCGGGCATTGTTCCGAGGATAAAATTCAAATTTGAACCACCAAGATACAAAGGACGCAAAGAAAGGTCAAATATTTTCCTGGCGTCCTGGTGTCCTGGCGGTTAACTTAAATTCCCTCAAATTTTCTATCGTGTAAACAGCGTGCCACGCAGATAATCCGCTTCGTCCGATATCATGAATGCGATAATTTTGGCGATGCCGGGAGGCAAACCGTATTCGCGCTCGGCCTTTGCATAGGCTTCTTCCACCGGACGACCTTCACGCTGCGCCGCCGCAATATCCACGCTCATTTTCATGTTGGTGATGATGTTGCCGGGGCAAATCACGTTCACACGGACGCCGCGCTTGGAAAGATGGCCTTCGAGCGTCATGCCGAAGCCGTTCGCCCCACCCTTGCTTGCGCCGTAGGCCAGCGATGAACTGCCGCCCTTGACACCTGCGCCAGAAGCCACCACCACGACCACGCCGTTGCCGCTGGCTTCGAGCATCGAACTGGCGTATTTCGAGCAGAGGAACGCCCCTTTGACGTTGACATCCATCACTTTTTCAAAATCTTCAATCGGAAATTCTTCCGGCTGAAGCCAGGGGCCGAGCAGAACACCCGCTGCGCACACCATTTTGTCGAGCCGACCATATTTTTGCTGGACAAAATCAAATGCCGCCTGCACCTGTTCGGGAATACGCACATCCGTCGCGACGAAATCGGCCTTTCCGCCCTGTTCGCGAATCGAAGCCGCCACTTTTTCACCATTTTCACGGTTGTAATCGACAATCACGACTGCCGCTCCGCGTTCCACACACAAGCGCGCCGTCGCTTCGCCGATGCCCTGCGCACCGCCCGTAATGAGGACGACTTTATCAGTTAAATCGTAGGGGGTAGACATAAAAATTGATCCTTTTCAATCTGGATGAGAGGCTTTCAGGATAACCCGCCATCGTATGATGCTGCAAACCCGTTGGATATACAAAAAGAGGGGATTTGAGGTTTTTCTGTGAGACGATCAGGGGTTGTAAGGGCGCAGCGCGCTGCGCCCCTACGCAAATTATGGAGCGATTTTTTATGGTATAGGCGTTGGCGCAGGCGTTACCGTCGGCACTATACCATCTGGTGTACAGAACGGCTCAATATTATACGCCTCACGCTCAGCGCAGGTTAGCATAGGCACATAACGAACCGTTTTTGCCCATTCGATCAGGCTTTGCAGTGAGTTTTCCAGACGCCACAAACGCAGCGTATCGTCCTCGGCTGCCGAGAGCGCAAACCGCCCGTCCTGGCTGAAGACGACGCTCAAAATCCAGTTGGTATGCCCTATCAGGCGGCGAATTTCCTGCCCTGTCGCCACATCCCACAAACGCAGCGTCAAATCCGCCGAACTCGTCAGCGCTGTTTTGCCATCCGGACTGAAGGCCACACCAAATACCGCCCGACTGTGACCGACGAATTGTGTAACCAGTTCGCCCGTTTCGACATTCCACAGACGCGCGCTGGTATCCCATGAGGTCGAAATCGCCAACTTACCATCCGGGCTGAAAGCAACCGTGTTTACGCGGTCACTATGGCCTTGATTGGGGTTAAAACGTGGGATTTCCTGGCACGTTTCCATATCCCACAGGCGGATCGTCCGGTCATCCGAACCCGACAGCACAAATTTACCGTCAGCGCTGACAACCACGCTGTTGACCGCCGAGCCATGCCCGACAAAGCGGCAAATTTCCGTGCCTGTTTCGACATCCCATTTTTGAATAGTTTTATCGCGCGAGGCCGAAAGCACAGTTTTGCCGTCGGGGCTGAAGGTCACGCTCAAGACACGATCCGTATGCCCGCTGTAACCTACACGGCTCTGGCCTGTTTCCACGTCCCACAGCCGCACACTCATATCCCAACTGCCCGAAGCAATCGTTTTACCATCGGGGCTGAAAGCGACACTGTTGACGGTTTGCGTATGATCGATACCCCGCCAGATTTCTTCTCCCGTTTCCAAATCCCACAGCCGCACACTGGTATCGAGCGAGGGTGGGTTGAGTGTACCGGAACCCGACGCGGCATAACGTCCATCCGGGCTGATCGCCCCAGTCCAAACCCAATCCTGATGCCCTGCCAGTACACGTTCTGTAGCCCGATTTTCCAGGTCCCACAACCAGACGCTTGGCTCACGGCTGTTATCGGCAGAAGGGTCGGGCGCACTGTTGCCAACGTTACCGGTACCCGTCAGCACATATTCGCCGTTGGGGCTTACAGCGACATTCAACACGCGGTCATTGATGCCCTGAAAACGCTGTTTTTCGACGCCAGTCGCAATATCCCATACCCGCAGGCTGCTGTCCCAGGACACCGAAAAAATGGTACTGGAATCCGGGCTGTAAGTCAGCGCCGAGATGATGTCCGTATGCCCGTAGAAGGTATTTTCGACGGTCTGGGTTTTCAGATTCCAGAGCTGAATTTTTCCACCTTCGGATGAATTCCACGTCCCGGAGGCCACGCTGCTGCCATCGGGACTGTAAGCGACAGCGCGCACAAAGCCCGAATTTGGGGTGAAACGGTAGAGCCGATCACCCGTTTCCAGGTCCCAAACACTGACGCTGCGATCCTGGTCTTCGACAATATCCTTGCCGCTCATGGTTTTATCGGCAGAACCCGTCACGGCGCGCTTTCCATCCGGGCTAAAATTAATATCCAGAATGACACTGGGGCTTTGAATCAGTTGAACCTCTTCGCCGCTGTCTACATCCCAAAGCCGGATAGTCGAGTCCAGGCCAGCGGAAAGGATTTGTGAGCCGTCCGGGCTGTAAACCGCGCCCATCACCGGGGCAGTATGTCCGTTAAAGCGTTTAATTTCGCGCCCCCGCACCAGGTCCCACAGGCGCAGGCTGCCGTCGAACATCCCCAGCAGCACTGTTTCGCCATCAGGACTGTAGGCAACCGTATTGCCATATTCGCCGTTGAGATCAAAACGATGGAGCGGCTCCCCGGTCTGCAAATCCCATTCGACTATGCTGGAATCGGCAGCAAGCGACAGGCCCGTTTTTCCATCCGGGTTAAAGGCAACACTGAGGATCGATTTCGTTTGATTCTGAAGTCGGTAGCGCGCATCCGAGCCATAAATGGCCTGCGCCAGCGTTTGTTGAATATCCGCCAGCGGGGGTTGGTATGCCTGGAACGATTCCAGTGCCAGCGCCAAACCCAAACTGGGGTTATCTTCCGAGATAAGGTTACGAGCATTAGCCGCCAGCGCCAGACTGCGCGCCTGGTCGCCCCGAATTTCGGCGACGGCCTGTGCGGTAACTGCCAACACACGATTATTTTCGGCTTCGGTTCGCCGCGTCTCAGCCAGACTGAACAGGAATAATGAAGCCACTGCCAGCAGAATCGATACCACCAGCGCAATCGTCACCCCAATTAACAGATTGCGCTGCCGCCGCGATTCGGCACGACGGCTGTCGAAAATAAACTGGGTATGCAGGTCTGTGGGTTCTGGCTTTTTGCTCATCCCCTCGGTGAGCCACGTTTCCGCTTTTTGAAGCTCCGTACCCGTTAGCAGCATACTGGGATTGCGGCTTTGCTGATCCCACTCAATCGCCCGCACCAACAGGCGGGTATGCTCACGAACATGCGAAAGATCCGTATCCAGCGCATTGGATAGCTTTTCAAAAGCGGTATCAAAACCATCTGCGTCGCGAAAGAAAATCCAGTTATGCGAACTGATGGCCTGGTGCATCGCCGTTTTGTCAGCGTCCTCCACCAGATCGCGATGCAGGATGGGCAGGAATCGTTTGTTGTTGGCGACGGCGTGTTCGATTTCGTCATAACAAATTTTGGAACGTACCGAGTCCGGGCTAATGATGAACAGGAATGTATCGGCTGCCTCAATCCCGGCGCAAACCTCTTTCCACCAGTCGGCGCTGGATGGAATATCTTCCCAATCAACCCATATATCACGACCACGTTCGACTAACTTTTGATGCAAAAGATGTACGAAATCGTTATCTTTCCGTGAATAAGAGATAAAGACATCCGACATACTGTCTCCAGAATCGCTTTTATTTCACCCTATTCCAAAGCAAGGTGATTATTTATGTATTGTAACATCATTCGGCGGGATTATCTGTCGAAGGTTGTAAATTCATTAGACGGCGGTATGTAGCCTGCATCGTCAGCGCGTCGGATGTATGGAACGGCGGCGGTGCTTCAATCGCGCACGTGCCTCCTACGCCAAAATCAATGAAGGCTTGCAGCAAATCACGATAGCGAATATCGGCTTCATTCAGCGGGATATGCTCTTTTTCACCCTTCGCGCCATAAGCGATACCACTCATATGAAAATGTAAAGTGTGCAAACCTTCTTCACCAAGCCCACTGCGCACTCTGGTCAGCGCGTCAGCAAATTCCTCATAGCTGTTGAACGTGCCGTTACCGGTTCGCGCGTGAAGATGCGCCCAATCAATGCACGGCGCGATCCCTGGCACTTCACGGCTCAACTGGACAACCTCGTCCAGATTGCCAAACATGGCTGATTTTCCCATCGTCTCCGGGCGCAGCCGCACCGCGACCCCCTCTTCGCGCAGGATTCCGGTAATTTCGAGCAACTTTTCTTTCGCTCGCTCGTAAACTTGTTCAGGCGGCATTGAATGATAGCTACCAGGGTGAAAAATGATGTCATACGCACCAGCCAGATACCCTTTACGCGCGGCGGTGAGCAGGCGTTCGTCGCTTTTTTCCATTAGTTCCGCCGTCAGGCTGTTGAGGTTAATGTAGTAGGGCGCGTGGATGCTCAGGGTGACTTTATATTTTTCGGAAGCCGCTTTGATCTGCGCGCAGGTCTCATCGCTGACCCGCACACTCTGCACCCAGGCGATTTCCAGATGGTCAAGCCCTAGCTGGCGGATATGTTCAATCGCGGCAGGGGTGCCACTGGTGGACGTAGTTTGCGGTGATCCGACAGTGCCAAAACGAAGGGTCTCGGTCTTTTCCAAGATGGGGGTTCCTTAATTTGTCAATTTATCACGAAAAGAATTATACAGCGAAATCTTACTCTCAAGCCAACACGTAACGGGTGGTATAATTCAAATAGGCGCGCAACAGAGCGTTTAAAATGTCGAATATGATTGCTGGTTTTCATGAATATGGCTGAGTACATCGCATCTTCTTCAAATGAGGAGCAGTCTGCCCCTACCATTTCCATCAACAATTGGGCCGAACAAATTCCCTATCCTGATGGCATTTTTCGGCATCTGCTGCGGCTGCCGATCTGGTTCTATCGTCTTGGGCTGGGCAGCCTTATGAATGTGATGCACATTATGGTGCTCACAACACGCGGGCGAACCACCGGCCTCCCGCGCCACACCGCCATCGAATATCGCGCACATGGCAGCAAAATCTATCTGGTTTCGGCCTGGGGAACTCGTCCACAGTGGTATCAAAATTTGCTCATTAACCCTATTGTCAGCCTCCGGCAGGGACAGCGAAGTTTTAAGGCTCACGCGCATCTTGTGGATGACCCTGACGAAGCTCTACGCGCCCTCTATTTGTTCCGCAAAACAGCACCCGCGATTTACGATCCAGTGCTGACACGACTGAGCAGCGAAAGCGCTATCAATGGCAAAACGCTGCCGAATGTCTCTCATGAATTCACCGTTGTACGCCTCGACCCGGAAGCGAATGCCGAAAATCTGCCAACCGTCACCGACGATCTCAAAACGCTCTGGCTGTTCGCGTTCCTGGTCGCCGCGCTCACTCTTGCTTTAATCTTTCTCGCGGGGACACGTCGTTCAAAAAATCATGGTTGATTCCGGGCAGTTGCAGCGCCAACTGCGCATTGCGCTGCAAAATGGCAATTTTGAAGAGGCGATCATCTGCCTGGAACAGGCTGCTGCTGCCGCGCATAACGCCCATGACCGCGCCGCCGAGGGACGCCACCTCGGCAATCTGGCGCTGATTTATAATCGCTTACAACGTCCAGACGCCGCCCTCCACTATTTTCAACAAGCCCTGACTTTGGCGCGGGCGGGCGCGGATCGAATCACTGAAGACGGCCTGCTCGGCAACATGGGCAACATTCTGCGTGAATTAAGACGTTTTGACGAAGCGATTGAGCATCTGAACCAGGCACTGCTGATCGCCCAGGAAATTGGCGATGTGCGTGGGCGGGGAATCTGGTTAAGCAACCTGGGACTGGTTTATGACGACCTGGGGCAGCCCGCGAAAGCCTCAGATTATCATGCTCAATCCGTCGGAATCGCGCGGCAGTTGCAGGATTGGCGAGGGTTGGCGCTGCGCCTGGAAAAGCTGGGGAATTCCTATTTTAACCTCGGCAGTCATGAAAACGCGCTGCAATGTTTTGTCGAAGCCTATCAATTATCCGAGGCGTTGGGGCTGACGGATGCCCTTCCGACCCTTCAACAAAATATTAATTTTGCAACTTCTTTAAAAAATATGCCATAATAGTTGGAAACCCGTTTCCTTAGCAAGTTTTTTCTAACGGTATCCAACCATGTATGGACGACGCTCCGGCCCGATCTCTGGTATCACACTCGCCGTTTGCCTGGGATTGATTATTGGTATCGGCTTTTTGATTTACGATACGGACTATACACCGCGTCCGCAGCAGAGCGCGCCCGTCGTAGTAGAACCCACGATCACATTTTTGCCAACCCTGATGCCGAAGCCAACCCTTCAGCCAGAAAAACCGCGCGAAATTACGGCTGGCGCGACGTTCTTTGCCCCCACCGCTGGCATTAACACAGATGTGATTCAATCCTACCTGAACGGTACAAGCTGGGACACCACCGACCTCGGCACTTACGCCGGACATTTGCAAGGCACAGCGTGGATGAATGAGCCTGGAAATATCGTCCTGGCGGGTCATGTCGAAATGAGCGATGGTCGTAAAGGGATTTTTGCCCGAATCGAAGATTTGAAAATTGGCGATCCGCTGATTTTGGCGCAGAACCAACAGCGCTATATCTACGCGGTCAAGGAAATTCTGAGAGTTGATCCAACCGATTTGAGCGTCCTCTACCCCTCATCGGCTGAACAGTTAACGCTCGTCACGTGCAGCAACTACGATTTTATTCAGGATGTCTATCGCGAACGCTATGTCGTAGTGGCGGATCGCGTCAGCTAAACAACCGGCAGGCGAATTTTAAAGCAGCTTCCTTGTCCGGGTACGCTTTCGACCTTGATTTCACCGCCGTGCAAAGCAACGATTTCTTTAGCAATACTCAGCCCCAAACCTGTGCCTTTCACCTCGTCCTCAATGCGGAAAAATGGCTCGAACACATGTTGAATATATTCCGGTGCGATGCCGATTCCACTGTCAATCACGCTGATTACCGCATATTCATCGGTTTCGTGTGCCAGCCGGACGATCACTGAGCCATCTCGCGGGGTATAGTTGATCGCGTTTATCAACAGATTCGTAATCGACTGCATGACACGGTTCGGGTCGAGGATGATATAAAGCGGCTCTGCTGGCATCTCAACAATAAGGTCAATATTTTTAAGCGTACTTTCGGCCTCTTGCAAGTGAACCACATCGCTAATGAGATCGCGGGCATCGACCTGCGCTAATCTCAAGCCCACCGCGCCCTGTTCAAAGCGGGCAATATCCAGCAAATCCTCAACTAAACGGTGCATTCGGTTGACAACTTCTTCGATAATCTCCAGATGTTCTTCGGTGCGTTCCGGCTGGCGGTGAATCAGGTAAAGCCGCGTATTCAGGTTCGTGATCGGCGTTCGCAGCTCATGGGACGCAATGGCAATAAAGCGGCTCTTGCGCAGATTCAAGGCTTTCTCTTCGCTGATGTCCCGGACAACGACCACCGCGCGCGTCCGTTCTTCAGAGGGGTCACTCACCAGCGACACACTCAGCCCAACATCGACGATATGCCCACTCTTTGCCAAAAGCCGGGTTTCACCGCGCCAGATGCGTTCGGTTTTTAGAGTTTTGTTCAGATCGGATAATTGAATATCGTCGTCCTGCGAGTCGGAGACCTGGAAAATCGAAATGGGTTTTCCCACCAATTCCTGCGGCGTATATCCAGTGATCTGGGACAGAAAACGATTGACATACTGAATCATCGAGCCGTCGGTGTAAAACATGCCTTCCCCGGTCGAGTCGAGAATGGCCTGAAGCTGTTTGCGTTCACGGTCAAGCTCAACCGTATGTTTGACGACGCGTTGTTCCAGATCAACCGCCTGGTTATAGAGCGCTTCATAAATCTGCGCATTGCGGATCGCGATGCTGGCTTGATCGGCAAAAGCCTGTAAGCGGGAAATCTGGTCGGTGGAAAAACCATTTATTTCGGCACTGCCGATAGTGAGAAATCCGACGACATCACCGCTAACGCGGATCGGCGTTCCCAGGAATGAGCTGGTCTGGATCGAATTATCGCCATAGACCCACCCCGGAAAGGTCGCAACATCCCCAATCAGGAGCGGTTTTCCACTATGATACATGCTGTTCAGAGTTGCCGTCTCCGCCAGCGGAAAGCGCACTGATAAGGCTTTCTCAAGCGCGGTCATGCCGTGATGGCGCACAATCCGACCAATACCCTGTTCGAGCAGGATAATCGAGCAGTCGTCGTTGGGTACAACTCTAGTGATATTTTCGAGGATACGATCCAGCACCTCATCCAGGTCGAGTGTACTGTTAAGCAGCGTTGCTGTATCGCGCAGTGCTTCAGCCAGCGTGCGCTGATTGCGTTCAGCCGTTTCGATTTCCTTTTGTGCCGTAATATCTTTGGCAGCGCCGTATATCTGAATCACACGGCCTTCTTTATCATCCCACACCGGACGCGCATAATTTCGCAGCCAGCGTATCGCACCATCGCGATTGATGATGCGATATTCCAGAACACCGTCATCCCCTTTAAGAATTTGCTTGAGTTTCGCGTCGAATATCGCCTGATCTTCGGGATAAAGTACGTTGGCCTGGTTATTCGCAATCCGTTCCTGCGCATCGTAGCCCGTAATCTTACGGTATGCACCGCTCACCCACTCAATTTTTGTGGTGTTTTGGGGTGTAACAGACAGGCCATAGGCATAATCGGACATCAATTCCGAGAGAATCCGATAGCGCTCCTCGCTGTACTCGACCTCTTTTTGTCGATCTCGCTGAATCTGAATGACGTAATGATTAGCAATTAGCAGCATGACCGCGAGAATCAACACCATTTGCAGCGGCCCATCCAGCATATTTTCCAGCGAAATTTGCGGGAGTGCGGCGGGCGCTAACACCATCACGCCGATAGAAAACACCAAAAATAATCCCGCAGACCTTAACGAGAAAAACAGGCAGGATAAAATGATAGGGATAATTAGAAATCCAAGCACATGAATATCGACTTCATAGCTCAGGAAAGCGATACTTAAAATGGAAACCGTCGCCAGAAAAATAGCGACCTGTGCGCCGACTTTATAATAGGGTGTGCGGCTTAAAATATAGACCAGGATGCCAAGCGATGCGCCGACAGTTTCCAGCACCGGGAAGTGTGTTAAGGGTCGTGACAATAAGACAGGGATCAGCATAGTCAGCGCTGTGCTGATTAAACCCAGCGGAACTAATCCCAGCGCGATACGTGCCAACAATTGGGCCTGTCGTTGTTCTTCCGGCTTTTGCAGCGATGCGTGTGGCGTCGTCAGCCGATCCCAAAAACTCATGCGAGGATCCGATATGAGTGCTTCATTGGACATTCATGCCTCAATTGTGAAAAGCAGGTAGAATACTTCTGTCTTGGTTTTATTCTCATTATCATTGAAAATGAGGCTTGAGGGCGTTAATGTTAAAACGTTTGCGTCAATGGACTCGCTGGCTGGCAATTGGGCGAGTACTCCGATATATCTGGCACAGCATCAGCAATTGGCGGCGAAAACGATCCGGCAATTTTGATTATATTACCTTTATTCTTCCAGAGACGCTCCCCGCGCTGCCCGAAAGCCGAGACTGGATTCGGCGGCGCATCCTGGGTGATCCCCCCATCAGCCTGCTTGAAATTGACCGCGTTTTGGAGCGAATCGGCAATGACCCACGCCCGAAGGGGCTTATCCTGCATCTGCGCGGCCTGCGGCTGTCTCTGGCTGATCTGCAATCGCTGCGCGCCAGCCTGATACGCCTGCGCCAAAAGGGAAAGCGTGTCATCTGCTATGCCCAGGATTATGACAACGCCTCTTATTATCTTGCCAGTGCCGCCGACGAAATCATCCTGCAACCCGGTGGCACGCTGATGACCATTGGCCTGATTTCGCAGCCAACATTTTTGAAAAATTCACTCGATACACTGGGTGTTCAGCTTGATGTTGTCGCCATCTCGCCCTACAAAGGCGCATATGACCAGTATTCGCGCGAAAATATTTCGCCGGAAGGCCAGGAGCAGATCAACTGGCTGCTGGACTCGCGTTACCAGATCATGCTGGAAGGGATCGCCGAAGGCCGCCGCATGACGCTGGCGGAAGTGCGAAATCTGATCGATGCCGCACCGCATCTGGATAAGGTCGCGCTGGAGCACCGCTACGTGGATGCCGTTCTGAACGAGGAAGCACTCCCCGCACATCTGGGCGTCGAGCAGATTGTCCCCATGTCCGAAGCAGCGCCTTTGCTGCTGCGTAAGTGGCGACCCCGTTCCGAAAAATCGATTGCGCTGCTGCCGCTGACAGGCTTAATCATGCCCGGTGACAGCGCCGAACCACCTGGCGGAATCCCGATTCCCGTCCCCTTCATCGGCGAGGAACGGCTGGGCGACCTGACCGTCATCCAGCAGGCGCGAAACCTGATGCAAAATGAGCGGATCGGAGCGGTTATTTTGTGGATCGACAGCCCCGGCGGTTCGGCAGCCGCTTCGGAAGCGATGACCGCCGCGCTGGACGAACTGGCGAAAAAACATCCCGTAATCGCCTACATGAACACTGTCGCGGCATCCGGCGGCTATTACATCAGCACCTCGGCGCGCTGGATCGTGGCGCAACCCGGAACGATTACTGGCTCGATTGGCGTTATCCTGGGCAAGCCGATCACGCACGGCCTGCTCGAAAATTTAAAGGTCAACCGCCTGGAATTTACGCGCGGTGCAAATGCCACGATTTTTAGCGATCAGATACCCTTTAACGACGAACAGCGGCGGCAAATGCGCGCGGGCGTTGAACGCAGCTATCAGCAGTTCATCGAGCGCGTGGCGAAAAGCCGGAAAATGACGACTGAAGCTGTAGATGCAGTCGGCAGCGGGCGTGTCTGGACAGGGCGGCAGGCTCAAGCTAATGGATTGGTTGATGAGCTTGGCGATTTTCACGTCGCGCTCGCCAAAGCCCGCGAAATCGCAAATCTCCCCATCAATACACCCATTACGATCATTCATGGCGATAGCGAACCGTTAGGGCCACAGGTGGCGGAAAAAGCCAATCCAGCGGCAATGCTGCGCTACCTGAACGAGAATTTTCGGCTCATCGCCAGCGGTAAAGCGCAGCTTTTGCTGCCGATCAGGTGGGATTGATGAAAGCGCTGGTCACGGGTGGGACAGGTTTTGTCGGGTCGCATATCGTGCGGACACTCAACGAGGGCGGTCACACCACACGCGTACTGCACCGTGTTTCATCGCGCATGGATGCGCTGGAAGGTTTAGATTTCGAATCATGCCTGGGCGATATTCTGGACGAAGAAGCGCTCCGTTCAGCCTGCGAGGGCTGTGATTGGGTATTTCACGTCGCAGCAGTCGCCGATTACTGGCAAGCCGATCTTTCGCGCATGTTCGCCGCCAATATCGAAGGGACGCGGCGGGTGCTGCGCGCGGCACGGGAAGCCGGAGTCAAACGGGTGGTGTTCACCAGCAGCGCGGCCTCCATCGGCATTCCCCGGCGAAAGCAATGGGCTGATGAAAATCTGTCATTCAATCTCAACCCACACGAATTTCCCTATGGCTATAGCAAAGCGATGGCTGAATCCGTCGCAGGATACGCCGTCCGAAATTATGGGCAGGATGTGATTATCGTGAACCCGGTCATTGTCATGGGGCCGGGCGATCTGAATATGATTTCAGGACGCTTTATCACCGAAATTTCGCGGCTCGGCTGGCTTGTTCCGGTACCACCGGGCGGGGTTGGCGTGGTCGATGTGCGCGATGTGGCCCGCTGGCACGTTGCTGCCGCTGAGCAGGGCCGACCCGGTGAGCGCTACATTCTCGGCGCAGCCAATTATGCTTATCGCGAGTGGTTTGGAATGGTGGCGGATACGGTTGGCGTGACGCGACCTTTTTTGCCTGCACCCGGTTTTGCGCTCCCCATCGTCGCGCGAATCGTCAGTCAACTGCGCGCATGGGGCGTAACACTGCCGATTGATGCCGACCAAACGCGGTTAGGGGCGCGCAAGCTCTACTACGACTATCACAAAACATTTACCGAACTCGGCACTCCGCATATCGGGATGCATCAGAGCTTAGAAGACACCTATCGCTGGTATCGCGAGAACGGCTACATCTGACCCTGGCGCAGAATCAGCCATGTCGAGCCGATCATCACCGACGCACCCGTCGTCCAATGCGTGGGCTGATTCGGTTTTAGTATCTCATTTTCGAGTTGAGTGCCGTTGGCGCTGCGCAGATCGATAATTTTTAAGCCGTCATTCCCGTTGGGCATCAACAGCAAATGCGCCCGCGAAACACGGGGGTCGCCGATCTGAATATGGCTGTGCGTACCGCGACCAATGACAAAACGCCCCTCCTGAAGCGATACCCGTTCACATCGCGTCTGGCTATCATTCTGGATAACCTGAATATAAAATTCCTCGGCCTGCGCCAGCGCCTCCATGCGCTCGGTTTGCCCATCCGAATTCATAATCTGGAAATCAGGCATCTCATCAGGTGACTCAGGTCGAATATCAGGTTGAAGGGAAACAGCCCGAATCGGCGGCGGGTTTTGTATTTGTGGCTCGGCTTCAGCTTTCTGCTCATGTTCCATGATAGACTGGGCAATCTGACCGATTTTTTGAACATAGCGATCACTGTCGGGGAGTTTGTTCAGCAAATAATGGGCAGCCTGGGCAGCGGAAAGCGCATCCTGATGTGAGATAGGTCGTTGATGCGCCCAGGCGTTGCGCATATCTTTTAAGCGCTGGGCATAGTCGCGATCTGGAATTTTGCGAAGTTTTGTCCCCTGAAATAAGCGATCCCAATTTTCAATCATGAGCTTCAGCACACAATAAAGATCAACCCCCGATACCAGCGTTTTGTCATTCGTAAACGTTTCAACTTTCAGATGGGTCGGGCATTCTTTCAAGTCGCTGGCAATGGCCTGCATATAATCCTGTTGATAAATCCGCTTATACGCCTTGATGATATTTTCCATCAAGCCGTCTCTGCTGACCTGAAAAAGCTCACTGATCCATAGATGAACCGGATTATCGACCTGCATAATCATTGCGCTCTCCTCACAGAACGTTTCTCATATTGTCCAAGTTTGTCCTTGCGGTCAACTTGCAGAACACCGTTTCTACGGCTGTTATCGGCAGCTCGACTTTTTTAGAAATTGTAATTAGGTTAAGCGCAGGTTCATACAACCTTTACTGGAAAAACAAACAAGGGCATCAAAGCCCTTGCTGTGGAAATCATCGAATTAAAAAACAGTGATTTTACTTTTCGCCCTCGCCAACGCCCTCTTTAGTTGTGGTGATGCTCGTCCATTCCGGCCTATCACCGCGCAGATGGGCATAAATCGGGCCTTCATTGCGCAGAATATCGACCAGCGTACCGATGTCTCGGAACGGCATGAACATAAAGCCTTTCTTGTTGGCAAGGTCAATCGTTGGTGCGGGGAAGGCGCTGCCTTCTTCCAGAAAGTAAACATCCAATGTGTATTCATCCCCCAGGCAGCGGACAATTCCCCGCAGATTCACGTCTGTCCCCTGGAAATTCATAATCTCCAACTGACGCAGAATCACCATGTACTGTTTGACTTCAAATAAAGCAGAATTGTTGGCATCGTTCATTTGCATCTACTCCCGATGATCTCATGGATTATTACTGCCTATTATGCCGCAAATAGCAGTAATCAGCCGCAATCAACTCGATCAGGCGACCCACGACCAATGTGTATAGAGCGCGATGAGCAGCATTTGCCAGCAAAAGCCGATAATCATATAGACCAGCGTCCAGCGAGGATGCTTAAGAATCATGCCGATCAGGATGAAACACGGAAAGAACATCAGAAAATGGCGGAACGTGCTTTTGAACTGCGAGGTATCAAAATTGCGCAGCAGCAGCAGCCCCAGCGTCGCCCAGAGGTAAAGCCCATATTCAGGGCGGAAGCGCAGCAGCACCACCACACTGAGAGCCATAAAAATGATAAGCAGCACAAAATTAGTGTTCTCATAGCCCAGCGTTTCGCCGCTGAGAAATCGATTGAGATATAAAATAATGCTTTGCCCCGGAAAACCGATATTGCTGCCCCACCCGGCGTTATACATGCTGTTCATATCGCCAAGATTATTCACGCGCAGATAAAGCATGTGAGCAAGCAAGCCCGCTGGCCCACCAATCAATACCGGAAGCCGAACCAACTGCGCCCGCCATCCGGTTTCACGCAGGCGGATATACGCGATCCAGGCCAACGGAAACATCAAAACCGCGCCCTGAATTCGGGTCAAAGCCGCCAGCGCTGCCAGCACTCCCGCCAGCAGCCAGCGCCGATCCAGCGTTGCCAGCCACGCGCCAAGAGTCAGCGCCAGAAACAACGGCTCGGCGTAGCCACTGAGCATAAAAAAGGCCGTTGGGAAGGCAACCAGCAAAATCAAGGTGCGCTGCGCCAATTGATGATCGCCAAATTCACGGATGACAAGACGATACAGCAAGATCAAGGCAATAGCGCAGGCGGTATTACTGACGATCAAGGCCGCCAAAACATAATTTCCCGCGCAGAAGGTGGCGACGAGCCGAATCAGAACCGGGTAAAACGGCGGAAAAACAATCCCATAATCGGCCTGATACCCTGTGATGGCATTTTTGATATACCAGCCTGTATCAAAGCGATGCCAGGGTTCGACCAGCCAGGCTAACGGTGAATCCGGCGGTAAAGCCTGGTTATAAACCCTCCCGGCGGCATCGTCAAAAACCGGGGTCTGCACTTCAATCATATTGACCGATGCCAGCGCAACCACCGCCGTCAGCACCCGCCAGAAAACGAACAGTGTCAACGGGAACAACAGTATGTTCTGCTGAAAAGCCGTTTGTAATGAAAAATTTTGCTTGCTGAGAGAAAAACCCATTCCGGTATCGCCTCGATGATCCCGCACTAGGCTCAGTGTAGCATTGGTTTTAGCTGTACACGTTAAAGAAAATCGGTCAGGCTGCGGCATAAAAGGGGACGGTGTTCCAGCGCAGAGGCGGGGGAGGTGCGAGAATCATTGCATAACGAGACATTGTAGAGGCGCAGCGCCCTGCGCCCCTACGGAAAAGCCCTAGTCTGAAATGTCAAAATCACGGCGGGAGGGTTAGTTGGAATCCATTTCCTTGCGCACCGTCTCATAGAGGATTTCGGCGCGAAGCTGACCCAGCGAATAACACGGCCCGCCGAGTTGTTCAGCAAGCTGTGCCGCCAGCCCGCGATCAAAGGCCACATGCTCCATGTTGATCGTGACCGATTTTACGCTGTCCTCTTTAATCATCATGGCGATGCGGTGGGCTTCTTCCTGCGGCGGCTGGTTGCTGATCGAAACATTGCCCGCGCCATCGGTGAGCAAAATCATCATCGGCAGAATGTCCGGGTGCAGCGTTTTCTCGCGCTTGACTGTTTCATAGGCCAGCAGCAAACCTGCCGAGAGCGGTGTTTTGCCGCCCACCGGGATATTTTGCAGTGCTTTTTTCGCCAGGACGACAGAATTGGTCGGCGGCAGCACCAGCGAGGCGCGATCTTTCTGGAAAACGACCAGCCCCACCCGGTCACGCCGTTGATAAGCATCGGTCAGCAGCGACATGATTGCGCCTTTGGTGGCTGTCATACGTTCCGAGACCGCCATACTCCACGACGCATCCACCACGAACAAAATCAAATTCGAAGCGCGGCGTACACGGACTTTGCGGTGCAGGTCGCCCTTTTTCAAGGCATAAGCCATGCCCGTTTCGGCAAGCTGGTCGCCGCGTTCCTTCTGGAATGGCGCAGCCGCTCGCAGCGTCGCATCAAAAGCGATGTCGTGCGTCTGACCATTGGCGGGGCGCGCCTGGATATAACGTCCACGCTTGCGATCCGTTTTGGTGCGCGAACGCCGTCCGGCAGTATGACGTGTCAGCTTGTCGAGAGGCGTTTGCAATTTGCGGGGCATAAATTCCTTGCCAGATTCGACCTGCTTACCGCCTTCCCACCAATACGCATCCTTATTATCGAACACGTTTTGCGGGCTGGGGTCAGTTTGACCGTAATCTGGCAGTTCTTCACCGCTTGAGTTCGCTACCGATTGGCTTTTTTTTTGACAGCCGATTGTTCGCCGTCATCGCTCATTTCGGTGGCTTCATCGCCTTCACCCCATTCGGACATGACCTGCTCAAGCTGGTCTTCCAGTGCGGTCACGCTCATCTGAGCATCGGAAAACGGCCCACGCTTGAGACGGTGCGGAATGGCGAGTTCAGCCGCCATTAAAATGTCACGCTGGTTGATCTGTGTGCGGCCTTCGAAAGCGGCCTGTGCGCGAGCGGTCTTGAGGATCACCAGATCAGCGCGATGACCGTCAATGTGCAGGTTGCTGGTCAGCGTCGCGATGGCATATAGATCGCGGCGGTTATAGGTTACGCTGTCGATCAATTCGCGGGCAGCAGCAATCTGGTTCGAAAGTTTTTGTTCTTCCGCATCCCAGTCTGTGCGGAATTTATCGGAATCGGCTTCATAGGAGATGTGGCGTTCCAGAATGGACATACGCTCGTCCGCGCTCTGGATGCCATGCACCTCAACCGAAAGTGCAAAGCGGTCTAGAAGCTGGGGGCGCAGATCGCCTTCTTCGGGGTTCATCGTGCCGACCAGGATGAAGCGCGCGGGATGCGTAAAGCTGATCCCTTCGCGCTCAACCACATTGACGCCCATCGCCGCCGAGTCCAGCAGCAGATCGACCACATGATCGTCGAGCAGGTTGACTTCATCGACATATAAAATGCCGCGATTCGCGTTCGCCAGCACACCAGGGTCAAAATGCCGTTCACCCTTTTGGATGGCTTTTTCAATATCCAATGTTCCCACGACACGATCCTCGGTGGCGCTGACCGGCAGATCGACAAAGCGCGTTTTACGGCGCGCAATCGGGAGTTCTTCACCTTTGTCAAAACGTTCGCGTACTTCGTCCGACCAGGTAGAAGGTTCATCAGGGTCATCGCCAAAAGGCGAGTCGGCGATCACGTCGATTTCAGGCAATAGTACCGCCAGCGCACGCGCTGCCGTCGATTTTCCCGTGCCACGTTCGCCACGAATCAGCACGCCACCGATCCGCATATCAATCGCATTCAGGATCAGGGCACGTTTCATACGATCCTGCCCCACAATCGCCGTAAATGGGTATACCGAAGGTCGTCTGGTCATGTTGCTTTGTCATCCCAAAATAAGCTGCAAAACAATCTGGATTATAACCTACGCATTCATACGGTGACAATTGCCAGCATAGACCTTTTTGAAAAGTCTTTAATGCCGTTTTTTTATTGAATGCCAGTTTGGGATTAGAATAGAATTGGTGTTACGTTAAACCTGAAGAAAAGCCTATGTTGTTCAAAACGTCCTCTTTATTTTTTAACCGCCTCGGTGAAGGGTGGCGTCAGATCACCGAGCCAACCAACGCAGTAAAAGGAGAGGAAGCACGTCAGCAAGCGCACTTGATCGCCTCGCTCATGCTGCTGATTTCCATCCCTGCATTTGTTGGAGCATTTATTACGCCGTTGATTCGCGGCGAAAGTTTCTGGCCGCACCCTCAATTTATTGCAGGGATCGCAAGCGCGGTTTTTTTGTTTGCACTCTCGCGTTTAAGCCAAATTGGATATTACCGCTTTGCCGGAATCTTAGCCACGATTTTCAGCTCGTTCATCCTCATCGCCATCACCATTTCAATTGGCAACAACATGGGGCTTTACATTCTCTACTCGCTGATGGTGATTATTGTTTTTTGCGGCTTGTTTGTTTCAATCAGGATGACGATTGTTGTCGTCCTGGCGCATTTAGGCATTATGCTGCTCATCCCAAGTTTTGCGCCCGCCATCACCTCCAGGGCGATTATCAACGGGCCATTTTCTTCTTATATCTTTATGGCGGTTTTCACCCTCATCGTCGCCGCCCACCGCCGCTATTTTGACTCGGAGCAGCGCAAGCGCCTGGAAATCAGCGAGGAACGCTATAAAGTCACTTCCGAACTCATTTCCGATTATGCTTTTTCCGCGTTTGTGAAACAGGATGGAAGCTATGGCCTTGAATGGCTGACGGACTCCTTCACACGTTTTACTGGCTACACCTCGAACGATGTCTATGATTTTCGCGGAAGGCCGATTCTCTACCATGCCGACGACAGCCAGCGCGCGATGGAAGACATGGCAAAACTGCTGAAAGGCGAAACCGTTGACAGCGAATATCGCCTCATGACGAAAGATGGTGAGCTGCGCTGGGCGCGCATTTATCGCCAACCATACTGGGATTCTCAACAGGGGCGCGTAACGCGATTCTACGGCGTGGCGCAGAATATCACCGAGCGCAAACTGGCCGAGGCCGCGCTGGCCGAAGAACGAAATTTGCTGCGCACCCTGATCGATAATTTACCCGATCAGGTTTTTGTCAAAGATCAGCAGAGCCGTTTCGTCATCACCAATATTGCTACCGCTCAACACCTCGGTTTTTCCAGCCCGGACATGCTGGTCGGCAAAACCGATTACGATTTACACATGCCCACCGAAACGGCGCAGCAGCATTTTGTTGATGAGCAAATTTTGATGCGTTCAGCCGAAAATCCCCTCACCGTTGAGTTCACAACGTTCGATGCCGCCGGTGATGAAAAATGGTATCTCAGCACCAAGACGCCGCTGCGTGGACGTTCTGGCGAAGTGGTGGGTTTGGTCGGCATCAACCGCAACGTGACCGAGATTAAACGCGCGGAAGCCCAGCGGCATAAAATGGAACTAGAGCGCGAACGGTTGGCAACGGTCAATCGCTTCACGATGGCTGTTTCGCACGATTTCCGCACATCGCTGACGGTCATCGAAACCAATCGTTACCTCGCGCAGCGCCTCTTGGCCCAGGCCGACCATGCCAATATTCAGCCGAAATTGGATAAAATCCATGATAGCGTGATCCGGCTGGCTGACCAGATACGTAACCTGGATACGCTCTACTCGCTGGCAAATCCGCGCCCCGAACTCTGTTATCTCAATAACGTGATGAGCTATATTCTGGACGAGCATCGGAAACAGGCCAGCGCAAAAAATTTGGAAATCCACTTTGAGCCTGACCCCGCTCTGCCATCAACGCTGGCGGATGAGGAGGAAATCCGAACCGCACTTAAGCATTTGTTTGTCAATGCCTTGAATTACACGCCGGAGGGTGGAAAAATCCTGCTGCGCACCTATCAAAGCGATAATACGGTATCGGTTGAGGTGAGCGACAACGGGCCTGGGATTGACCATAATGAACAAGAACGCATTTTTGATTTGTTTTACCGGGTCGATTCTGCCAGAGGCATCGCGCTAGGCGGCGTCGGACTGGGTTTGAGCATTGTCAAGATGGTTGCAGAGGCTCACGCAGGCAATGTCCAGGTTACGAGCGAATCAGGACAGGGAAGCACATTTACATTCTCGCTGCCTGTGAAAAATCATAATTAACCGTAATTTCAATTTATTGCTCACTTAAGGAGTGCTTGGATGAAGATCACCAATATTGAAGGCTTTCCGGTCTGGGGAGGCTTTCGTAATTTTATGTTCATTGTCGTGGATACCGACGAGGGAATCTACGGTATCGGCGAAGCGGGTATCACAGGCCGCGAACTGGCGATCATGGGCGTGATTGAGCATTTCAAGCCCCTGCTGATCGGTCAAGACCCGTCGCGCATTGAGCATATCTGGCAGATGCTTTTTCGCGGCGGATTTTTCCCGGCGCAGCGCATCATCGCCTCGGTCATTTCCGCGATTGACATTGCGCTTTGGGATATTCGCGGCAAAGCGTTGGGCGTCCCGGTTTACGATCTGCTCGGCGGGATGGTGCGCGATAAGGTCGTCTGCTACCCCCACAATGGCGGCGCGACCATCGAAAAATTGATCGAATCCTGCCTGGAAACAAAAGCGGCGGGCTGGAAATTTGTCCGCTGGGGCATCAACGATATTGGCGAAAATATTTTTGAGCCGCGTCAGGCTGTGCGCCGCGCCCTCAAGGAATTTGAAGCCGTGCGCGAGGCGATTGGCGAAGACATCGAAATCTGCTTCGACGTGCATACGCGCCTCGATCTGCCGGAAGCGGTCTGGCTGTGCCGCGAAGTTGAGCAATTTCACCCCTATTTTATTGAAGACCCGCTGCGCAGCGAGAATCCCGATTCGTTTAAAACGCTGCGCCCACGCACAGGCGTCCCGCTGGCGGCAGGTGAGCAGTTCAGCTCAAAATGGGAATTTCGCCAACTGATCGAAGAAGAATGGATCGACTACGCGCGCATTGATTTGTGCATCGTCGGCGGCATCACCGAAGCCAAGAAGATCGCTGGATGGTGCGAGACACATTACATTAACGTGGTTGTTCATAACCCGTTGAGCGTGGTTTCCAGCGCGGCCTGCCTGCATCTGAATCTGGCCTGCTCAAATTTTGGCGTCCAGGAGCAACCGCGCCGCCCCGGAACGACCATGACCGACGTGTTCCCGGTGCAGCCGGAATGGAAAGATGGCTATCTACTGCCGCCGACAACCCCTGGCCTGGGGATCGAATTTGACCGCGAAGCCGCGAGAAAGCATCCCTTCCAGCTAACGGAACTGCCGCAGTTCCGCCGTGTGGATGGGTCATTTACGAATTGGTAAATCGGACTTCCGGATTAATCATTGGCGGGAGGGCGAAGGCGACTTTCGTATAACATGTTCTCTGCTGCTGCAAGTTTACCCACTGTCATGCCGGGGAGTAGTTCAATAGCCTCATCTGCCCATTCGTAGATGTATAACCGATGTGCTGGTGCTATGATGCTACGATACCAAGCTGCAAAAGCATTCACGGCATCTTCTTTACCTGTCAGCACCACGCCATATTGATCTCGGAGCAGACCGCCGATGAGTGGCTGTTCCGAGATGGTCAATTTCCAATCGAGCAAATAGGCTTGTGGACGTGGTTCACGAACATTGAGCGCAATATCCGGCCAATTTTCGCGCAGCTTATCAGCCAACCAGTCCGGGTTTACCTTGAGGTCAACGGGTGGCAGCACATCCGTGAGGTAGTGTGTTCCGTCTGCACTCCAACGCCGATGTTTCTTCATAAACGTAAAATATTCTACAGTGGGGTTGATGAGCCAGGAGCTACTAGAAAACCACCATCCGTTTTCCATGCGAACAAGACCAAGAAGTCGGCTGTAAATTGTCTCAAAGGCATAAAGAGCCTCGCGACTGACATGCCATCCCCAATAATTCGGTAGCGCGTTGTCAAAAGCCACCATTTGATCGAGGCTATTTAACGCCAGTGAGAGATCAACATCTGAATGACATTGTGATAAACGATAAGCAGCCCAAAATCGAATATCTGCGGATTGATTGGAAAGCAAGGTAATGTAGTCCTTTAAAGCCTCGTTGTCATCATCACGCGGATTCCACTCAATCGCTTCACTTCGTACCAATAAATGATCCGTCTCATCGAACGCAATTTGTGTCAGCGTGGGGGCTGATCGCTGGTCGTTAATGCTGCTCAACGCTCGAATGGCTGTGATTCGGTTATCTGGTGTTTCCGTTTGATCCTGAGCGATTTTCATCAGCGGATTTAAGGCGAGTTTGCTGCTGACACGTTCTAATGCACGCAAGGCGCTTTCGCGTACATCGTCGTTTGATGATTTCAACGCGACCAAAAGTGCTGGAATAGCGCGTCGCTTATCAATATTTTGGAGCGAATCAATAGACACACACGCTGAAACTCGTAACGCCGCATCTGCGGTTTCGTCGCGCAGCAAATCAAATGTCTGATTCATTCTTGGCATTAAACCTTCATCTTCCGTGCGCGCAGCGCCAGAAACAGCGGGAACTCCTGATTCGCGCGTTTTTCGGCAGCGTTGTCACCCTGCTTGTAGGTCGTGATCTCGCGCATCGTGTCAACAAACAGGCCGGACATTGCGAGTTCGTTGATATATTGACTCAACGGGCGGTGAAAGCTGATCGTCGTGCCCTGCTTTTCGCCGGGGTAGGTCTTCATCGGCACGGACAGCGGCGAGAGGTAGCTGTCGATGCGGCGATACTGAAGATGGCGCGTTTCATCCATGCCCCAGCCGCTTTGCCGGGGGACGCGAAAACACGGATGCCGCATCAGAATCACGACGCGCCCACCCTCGACCAGCGCCCACGATGCTGATTCAATTGCTTCTGCCAGCGGGTCAATATCTTCGATGCTCAAGAGAAAAACAACGGCATCAAAGGATTTCGGGTCAATGCCTTTGATCGTCGCCAATTTACGGGCATCGCCGCGCAAAAATTTTCCATGTCTGCCGTGATGTTTACGCGCCATTTCCAGCAGCTTGGGGCTGACATCAATGCCTGTATAGCGCCCGCCTGTTTGCGTGATGTGCGGCGCAAGCACACCCTGTCCCGCGCCAACGTCTAATATCTGTTCGCCTTGCTGCGCTTTGAGAAGCTCGACGACTGCCGGGATTGCCAGATTGCGGTGATGGTCGCTGCCGTCTTTGCCGACCCAGCCATCATACCAATCGGCTACCGGGTCCCATCCAGCAGGGGTTCGTTTGTTGCGTTTTTCCATTGTAAAAATCTGAAATTATGAAACGTTACGGGGAATTTTAAGGGATTCCGGTTCAACCGTAAAGGTTAGCTAAAATAATCGCCATATTTTTCGCGAAATTCTTCGACGGTCATCCCGAAAACAAGCTCATCAAAATACTGACCTCGCGTATATTTCATGCGGCGGATACGGCCCTCAAGCTGGAAACCCAGGCTTTCATGCAATCGGATCGAGGCTTCGTTAAAACTGTAAGCGCCAGACGACACTTTTTGATAACGCCGTTCCTCGAAAAAGTGTCGCAGCACGATGATAACGGCCTCGGACGCATAACCTTTGCGCTGATGCTGCGACAGCACCGCCAGCCCAAATGAAAATGTGCCATCACGCGGGCTGCATGTGTGGGTGTTGATCGAGCCGACCATTTCGCCAGCCAGCGTTTCAATTTGAAAATAATATACGTCGGTGGCTTGTGGGTTGAGCGCTTCTTTTTCCGCCCATTGTTTGTCGCGCTCGGTGGAGGTTGGAAATGGGATGTAGTAGCTGGTGCGGGCTGCTTCGGTATCCTTATTCCATTCGTAATGGATTTGCCAATCCGATGTCTCGACAGACCGCAGCCGAACGAGCTTGCCTTCCCAATCGTTCATGTCTATTCGCCGCTGTAATATTCCCAGCGGACTCGGCTGTCGCTGGGGTTGGGGTAGTGAAATTCAGAGATCAATTGATGGATTTTAACTTCTTTCGAGGGTTGAATGCCCAGGAGCAGGTCAGCCAGGACAATATCGACGACGAGCAGCAGGCGTCCAAAACTGCTGAACTGTCCCTGCAACGCCGTAAACAGCACCGCAAAAACCCGTTCCCGCAGTTCAGTTTCAATAATCCCGCTTCCGGGCCAACTCACAGGCCAGCGATCCTGATACGTGCCAATTTTGAGGACATCGGCGCGCAGTTCGGTCAACTGCGTGATGGCGGCTTTACGGTCATGTGCGTCGATCAAATGGCTGGTGCCGCGATAAGGCGCATTCGGAAGCTGTTTGTACAATTGACCCGGCGCGGTCACTTCGACAAGGCGAAAAACGCTGCGGCCTTTTAGCCCCAGCCCTTCAGCCAGCGACAGGGCGCACTGGCGATAATATTTCACTTTTGCGGGTTGATCGGCATGTTTGTCCAGCCGCCACAACAGCGAAAGATAATCGCCAAAATCCATTGGTAAGCGCGGGGGTTCATCCGGCCCATAGGTCGAGGTTAGTTGATCGATTCGCGTTTGCTCAACTCGGTTTTGCGTCATGTTGTTAGCCCTACACAGATACAGAATTAGTATAGCGCACACTCGGATTTAAGAACATTAAAACCCGCAAATACCTTGCAAAGCTAACAAAGCGGTGAAGATGCGTGGTCGCGCCCTAGCTGTAGACCTCTTTGCGGCGCATCTGTGGATTCAGACTATGATGACGGTACATGACCTGCCAGACCCGCAGAGCAGCTTCGATGGCGATATTCGAATCCATCTTGGAATTGCCACGTTCGCGGTCAGGGAAGTAAATGGGGATTTCGGTCACTTTGAAACCCAAGCGGCAGGAGATATACGTCATTTCCACCTGGAAAACGTAGCCATTCGAGCGAATCCGGTCAAGGTCGAGGCCGATGAGTGTTTGACGCCGCCACAGCCGGAAGCCGCCTGTTGCATCGTTAACGGGCACGTTGAGGAGCGTTCGCACGTAGATTCGGTTGGCAAACCAGCTTAATGCCTTGCGCATAAAGCTCCACGACTCATCCACGCCGCCGCCCCGGATATAGCGTGAGCCGATGACCATATCATAGCGTTCGGCTGCTTCAACCATCGCGGGGATATAGCGCGGTTGGTGTGAAAAATCGCAATCCATCTGAATAATGTAGTCGGCATCCAGGTTAATCGCCTTCTTAAACCCGGCAATGTAGGCCGCGCCGAGGCCGTCTTTGGACGTGCGGTGCAGGACGTTGATCCGCCCGGAATGCTTGATCGCCAGGTCATCGGCTATCTTACCCGTGCCATCGGGCGAATTATCATCGACAACCAGGATATTCAAGTTTTCAACAGGCAGAGCCAGCAAAGCATCCACCATTAGCGGCAAATTTTCCGCTTCATTGTATGTTGGGAGTACGACCACGACTTTGGGCATCTTTATGATCTCCTGAGAATTTCAGTGCTGCCTGAACCACCTGTCATCAGATTTGATGTTATCAGAGTAATCCTATTTTCCTTGCAAGCGACAAAAGTTCAACGAATTTTCATAAATAATTTCCGAAGGGATAGTGAGATGTTGGCATAGCACCGGTTACTCATAACCCTCTCACGCGCGCTTCATAGGCGCTGAGCTATACTGTTCGCTGTCAAACCTGACTGATAGAATACCTGGGTTAATCGGTACTCAAGGTTGAAATGGGCGAACATCTGACATTGGACGAAGCCCGCGCCCACCGCGAACACCTGCGGCGCGCAGGTCAAAAACTGGTTTTTACAAATGGGCATTTTGACCTGCTGCACGTCGGTCATCTGGACTATCTCGAAAAGGCACGCGCGCTGGGTCATGCCCTTTACCTGGGGCTGAATGGCGACGCCAGCACAACCCGCTTAAAAGGCACTGGCAGGCCGCTTGTCCCCGCCGTAGAGCGCGCGCGGCTGCTTGCGGCGTTGACTCCCATCACAGTCGTTATCATCTTTGACGAGGATACTGCCGAAAACCTCATTCAAGCGTTAAAACCCGATATTTACGTCAAAGGCGGCGATTATGCCAATAAACCGTTGCCAGAACGAACGCTGGTCGAATCTTATGGCGGTCAGATTGCGCTTATCGATTACCTGCCTGACCACAGCACCTCTCAATTGATCGCGCGTATCAAAGCGCTGCCTTGAGGCTTAAGCTCACCTATGACCGCCGCACCTGCTGAAATGCCAACCGAAAATCAGAGTGAAGCCGCCGGGGTTGCTCGCGCTACGGGTGTCCTGGCGCTGGGCAATATTGCCAGCCGAATTCTGGGGTTAGCGCGTGAAATCGTCCTCACCAATCTGTTCGGCGCTTCCGGCGCATCGGATGCGTTCCGTGTTGCCGTCATTGTCCCGAAAGCACTCTACGACCTGCTGATCGGCGGTCACGTCAACAGCGCAATTATCCCGGTCTTAAGCGAAGTCGTTACGGTCAAAGGCCGCGTCGAATTGTGGCGGTTGGTGTCGGTGCTGCTCAATCTGGTCACGCTGATTCTGGCGGTGTTGGTGCTGGCATTAGAAATTTTTGCGCCCCAGGTTGTCCAGTTCGTCGGCGGCGGCTATGACGAATCCACGCTCAATCTGGCGACCCATCTGCTGCGCCTCACCGCGCCTGCGCTCATTTTCCTCAGCCTGTTTGCCATCCTCAGCGGCACACTCTACGCGCTGCGAACTTTTACGTGGCCCGCTTTTGCCGGAGTAGTTTTTAACGGCAGCATCGTCGGCATTTCACTGCTTTTTGCGCCACCGCCGCAAATCCAGGCTGTCCTGACCAGCGGAACGGTCATCTGGCGCTCAGCACGTCCGCCAGAAGGCGTCATTATCGTGGCATTTGGCTGGCTGATCGGCGCGCTGGCACAGCTTGCGCTGCAATTACCGGGACTGCGCGGAACACGATTCCATATTTCCTTAAATTTGCGACATCCCGCGCTGGGTCGCATCGCAGCCCTGTACACACCCGTCATGTTCTCGCTTATTCTGGACACACTCGTCATCCGCACCTTCAGTTATAACCTCGCCAGCCAAACGGGTGAGGGCAGCATCAGCCATATGGATCTGGCAACGACGCTGATTCAATTTCCACAGGGACTCATCGCGACTGCCATCAGCATCGCCATTTTGCCGACGCTTTCTCGTCAG
>Ga0268299_1001742_pt1 | contig 33194 bp, 37 predicted proteins | sample NOBtaG_FD_193484 | JGI IMG/M metagenome (GOLD analysis project Ga0268299, IMG submission 193484) | Activated sludge microbial communities from bioreactor in Nijmegen, Gelderland, Netherland - NOB reactor | ecosystem: Engineered > Bioreactor > Aerobic > Activated sludge | place: Netherlands... | reverse complement strand
TACACGCGCGAGGCGCTGATCGAGGCGCAGCGCGAGGTGGTGCGGGCCAACGGCCTGGAGTCCTGCTATCTGCGCCCGATCGCCTTCTACGGCTCGGAGAAGATGGGGGTGAGCCCGAAGGGGGCGAAGGTGCACGTGGCGATCGCCGCCTGGCCCTGGGGCGCCTACCTCGGGGCCGAGGGGCTCGAGAAGGGCATCCGGGTGAAGACCTCCTCGTACGCGCGCCACCACGTCAACGTCTCGATGTGCCGGGCGAAGTACTCGGGCACCTACGCCAACTCGATCCTCGCGAACGCCGAAGCGATCGATCACGGCTACGACGAGGGGCTGCTGCTGGACGTCGACGGGTTCGTGGCCGAGGGCGCGGGCGAGAACCTCTTCGTCGTCAAGGACGGCAATATCTACGAGCCCGAGCTGACCAGCGCGCTGATCGGGATCACGCGCGGAACGGTAATCCAGCTCGCCGCGGATCTCGGCTACGAGGTGCGCGCGAAGCGCATCACGCGCGACGACCTCTATATCGCCGACGAGGCCTTCTTCACCGGCACCGCCGCCGAGGTCACGCCGATCCGCGAGGTGGACGGGAGAACGATCGGCGCCGGGCGGCGCGGACCGGTTACCGCCAAGATCCAGAAGGCGTTCTTCGACCTCGTGAACGGGAAGAACAAGCGCTATAAGCACTGGCTCACGCCGGTGCGCGCGGCGCAGGCGAAGGCGAGGAAGGGCAAGTAGGCATGGCCGAGCCGGTGCAATCGGAGACCCGGATCGAGGTCCACGAGGACGACCTGCCGCTGCACTGCCCGATGCCGCGCACGCCCGTCTGGTGCTACCACCCGCGCGTCTTCCTCGACATCGCCCACGCCGGCGAGATCCGCTGCCCCTACTGCAGCACGACCTACGTGTACCGCGGGAGCGCGCCGAAGGGGCATTAGCGGCACCATGCGCCTGCTCCTCGTCGCCCCGAACTGGATCGGCGATACGCTGCTCGCGCAGCCGCTCCTCGCGCGGCTGCGCGCCCGGCATCCCGGCCTGCGCATCGACGCGGTCGCGCCCGACTGGACTGCGCCGGTGCTGCGCCGCATGCCGCAGATCGAGAACGTCATCGAGGTCCCGTTCCGGCATGGCGAGCTCGCCCTCGGTGCGCGCCTGCGCCTCGCGCGCCGGCTGCGCAGGCGCCGCTACGACGAGGCGATCGTGCTGCCGAACAGCTTCAAGTCCGCGCTCGTCCCGTTCCTGGCGCGCATTCCGCGGCGCATCGGTTTCACCGGCGAGGCCCGCTACGGCCTCCTGAACGTGCGGCACCGCCTCGACGAGGCCGCGACGCCGCTGATGGTCGAGCGCTATCTGCAGCTTGCGGAAGGGCCGGGGCGCCCGGTCGAGCGCCCGGTTCCCGCCGCGCGCATCGAAGTCGACGAGGCCAACCTCCTGATCACGGTGAGCCGGCTCGGGCTGGACCGCGCGCGTCCGGTCGTCGCGCTCTGTCCCGGCGCGGAGTACGGCCCGGCGAAGCGCTGGCCGGCGCGCCACTTCGCCGCCCTCGCCCGCGCGCTCGCCGCGCGCGGGCAGTCGGTGTGGCTCGTCGGCTCTCCGGGAGACCGCGCGCTCGGCGACGAGATCGCCGGGCTCGCCGGCGGCGACGCGCTGAATCTGTGCGGCCGCACCGACCTCGCCGCCGCGATCGATCTCCTGTCGGTCACGGAGGCGGTCGTCACGAACGACTCGGGGCTGATGCACGTCGCCGCGGCGCTCGGCCGGCCGCTGGTCGCGCTGTACGGCTCGTCGAGCCCGGGGCACACGCCGCCCCTCGCCCCGCGCGCAAGGATCGTCAAGCTCGAGCTCGAGTGCAGCCCGTGCTTCGAGCGCGAGTGCCCGCTCGGGCACTTCCGCTGCATGAACGAGCTGTCCCCGGCGCGGGTGCTGAGCGAACTCGACGCCGCGGTGGCTGCGGCGCGCGGCGCCGAAGCGCCGCGCGCCAGATGAGTTGAAGCCGGCCGATAAGCCGGGTTCTGTCGGGAACGGTCATTCATCTGGGCCGCGGGTTGCCCCGCGGCTCGAGCCACCTACCCGCAGGCTCGGGCGGGCCGCCCTTTCGCGCAGTTGCCTGCGCTGCACCTGCCTATTTGGTGTTGCTCCGGGTGGGGTTTGGCGTGCCGGCGGTGTCGCCACCGCCGCGGTGCGCTCTTACCGCACCATTTCACCCTTGCCTGATCCCTTGCGGGCCATCGGCGGTGTGCTTTCTGTTCCACTTTCCGTCGCCTCGCGGCGCCTGGACGTTATCCAGCACCCTGCCCTGCGGAGCCCGGACTTTCCTCTGGCGGCTTGCGCCGCCAGCGACCGTCTGGCCGGCTTCGAGCCCGATTCTACGCCGCCGGGCGCGAATAGCCCGGACGGAACACCGTCGGGTCGTCGTAGAACGCCTCGCACGCGTTGGTATCGATCCATCCTGGGACCCCGAGGATCGGCAGCGGATGCAGCGCGCGCGTCGAGGCGAGCGCGTCCGGCCGCGCGAAGTACGCCGCCGCGCGCTCGTCGAGGAGCGCGTTCAGCGCCTCGTCGGGCAGCGCGAGCTCGGCCGGTGTCGCTTCGACGATCAGCGTCTTGGCGGTGACGCCCTTGTACGGCGCGAGCGCCTTCTCGTGAATGGCGTGCCCGAAGATCCTGAAGCGCATCGATGCAACGGCGTCCGCCCGCCGCGTCCAGAACAGTTCCTTGAAGCGGAAGTCCGCGAGCAGCTGCGCGAGCGCCGGGTCGGCGCACGCGGCGATCACCCCTCCCTCGTCGAAGAGCGTGAGCACGTCGCGCGCGGTGCCGCGCTGCGGCTCACGGCGCCGGCGCGTCATCTCGTCGTGGTGCAGCCGGTTGATCGTCGCTTTGGTGCGCGGAAACGCGATCCAGGCGAGCGCGTTGAAAAGGTCGTGCCAGCTGTCCGGGCGCGAGGGCACCGCGCCCTCCCGGTAGATCCGGATCTCGTACTGCGCCTCGAACGTGTCCGTGCGGCCGGCGGCCGCGGGAACGAACGCGACCGGCACCCCGCCGCCCGAGCGCGCGTCGCGCTCGCGCGCGAGCGCGGTGAGCTCGGCGTGGGTGGGAAACCGGTCGGCCGGCAGGCGCGCGAGCAGCGGCCGCAGCGTCGCAAGGAGGGGCGAGCCGAGGAGCGCCGCGCGGTCCCAGGCGACCGCCGCGTCCGGCGTTACGCGAGCCGCCACCGGAGCGGCTCGCCCGCGCGCAGCGGGACGAGCGTCGTCTCGCCGAAGCCGAGCTCCGGCGGCGCGCTCCAGGGCTCGCGCACGAGCGTCACGCGCGCGGTGTTCCGCGGCAGCCGGTAGAAGTCCGGGCCGTGAAAGCTGGCGAACCCCTCGAGCCGATCGAGCGCGCCGGCGGCGTCGAACGCCTCCGCGTACAGCTCGAGCGCGGCGTGCGCGGTGAAGCAGCCCGCGCAGCCGCACGCGCTCTCCTTCTCGCCGCGCGGGTGCGGGGCGCTGTCGGTCCCGAGGAAGAACTTCGGGCTGCCGCCGGTCGCCGCCCGCACGAGCGCCGCGCGATGGCGCTCGCGCTTGAGCACCGGCAGGCAGTAGTAGTGCGGCCGCAGCCCCCCCTGGAAGATCGCGTTGCGGTTGTAGAGCAGGTGGTGCGCGGTAATGGTCGCCGCGACGCGCGGACCGGCCGCGAGGACGTAGTCCGCGGCCTCAGCGGTCGTGATGTGCTCGAACACGACGCGCAGCGCCGGAAAACGCCGCACGATCTCGGCGAGCACGCGGTCGATGAACGCCTGCTCCCGGTCGAAGACGTCGACCGCGGGATCGGTCACCTCGCCGTGGACGAGCAGCGGGAGGTCGCGCTCTTCCATCGCCGCGAGCGCGGGGAAGGCGCGCTCGAGCGCGGTGACCCCGGAGTCCGAGTTCGTCGTCGCGCCGGCCGGGTAGTACTTCACCGCGTGCACGAACCCGCTCGCGCGCGCCGCCGCGATCTCGGCCGGGGCGGTGTTGTCCGTGAGGTAGAGCGTCATCAGCGGCTCGAACGGCGTCGCTCCCGGCGCTCCGAGCGCCGCGAGGATGCGGCTGCGGTACGCGCGTGCGGCGGCGACCGTCGTGACCGGCGGCCGCAGGTTCGGCATGACGATCGCGCGCGCAAACTGCCGCGCGGTGTACGGCAGCACGGCGGCGAGCGCCGGGCCGTCGCGCAGGTGCAGGTGCCAGTCGTCCGGGCGGGCGAAGGTGAGCGAGTTCATCGTCACGGGGTCTCTTTCAGCTCCAGCGCGAGCGCGTACAGCTCGTTCCTGCGCGCGCCGGTGATGTCGGCGGCGAGGCGCACCGCGCGCTTCACCGGCAGGTCCGCGAGCAGCAGGCGCAGCACGCGTTCGCCCTCGGCGGCGCGCGCCGCCGCGTGCGCGCCGGTCACGCCCGCCACCACGACGACGAACTCGCCGCGCCGGCGGTCCGGGTCGGCCTCGAGCCACGCGCGCGCCGCGCCGAGCGGGCAGGCATGCACGGTCTCGAACACCTTGGTGAGCTCGCGCGCGAGCACCGCGCTCCGCTCGCCTCCGAGCACCGCCGCGAGGTCGGCGACCGACTCGACGATCCGGTGCGGCGCCTCGTAGAAGACGAGCGTGTGCTCGAAGGCGCGCCACGCCGCGAGCGCGGCGCGGCGCGCGGCCGGCTGCGCGGGCAGGAAACCGGCGAAGGCATACGGCCCGGGCATGCCGGCCACCGACAGCGCTGCGACCGCGGCGCTCGGCCCGGGAATCGGCACCACCCCGTATCCGGCGTCACGCACGGCCGCCACCGCGATCGCGCCGGGATCGGAGATCGCCGGCGTGCCGGCATCGGACACCAGCGCGACGTCCTTGCCGGCGGCGAGGATGCGGCACATCTTCTGGGCGGCCGCGCGTTCGTTGTGCTCGTGCAGCGCCACGACGCGCGCGCCAATACCGTGGTGCGCGAGCAGCGCGCGCGCGTGGCGCGTGTCCTCGGCGAACACGGTGTCCACCGCACGCAGCGTTGCGAGCGCGCGCAGCGTCACGTCGGCGCGGTTACCGATCGGCGTGGCCACCACATATAATCGGGCGCCGCCCTCCGCGCTACCGCCATGTTCACCCATTGCCTGCGCCTCGCCGCGGCTGCGCTTGCCCTGCATAGCGCGGCATTGTGCTGGGGCCAGACGCCCCCCGCAAGCGGCGAGCCCGCGCCGCAGCCGGCCGCAACCGCCGCCGACATCGTCCTCCTGTTGCCGCTCGATTCGCCCGATTTCCGGGGCGCGGCGGACGCCGTGCGCCAGGGCTTCCTCGCCGCGGCCGCGCGCAGCCCGACGAAGGCGCGCATCGCCGTGCGCACCACCGACGCGGGTCCGGAGAACGTCGTGGCGACCTACGGCGCGGCGATCGGGGCCGGCGCGAAGGCGGTCGTCGGCCCGATGACGCGCAGCGGCGTCGCCGCGCTCGCGGCGAGCGGCAAGGTGGTCGTGCCGACGCTTGCGCTCAATCATCCCGAGGGGAACGTGCCGATCAGCCGGCCGCTCTACGCATTCGGTCTCTCGATCGAGGGCGAGTCCCGCCACGTCGCCCGGCTCGCGTGGCGCGACGGACCGCGCAACGTGGTCGTGGTGAGCGCGCCCGGCCCGCTCGGGAAACGCATCCGCGACGCGTTCGTGGACGAGTGGCTCGTGCTCGGCGGCGTCATCACCGACGTGCTCGAGGTGCTGCCGGGCGCCGATCCCACCGCGATCCGTGCCGCGGTGGGGCGCAAGCCGGCCGACGCGATCTTCGTCGCCGCCGAGGGCGAGACGGCGCGCAACCTGCGCCTGCAGATCGGTGGGCAGCTGCCGGTGTACGCGACCTCCCTGGTCAACACCGCGCCGGCGGACCGGCTGCGCAATTTCGACCTCGCCGGCGTGCGCCTGGTCGACATGCCGTGGATCGTGCAGCCCGACCATCCCTCGGCCGCCGGCTTTGCCCGGCCGGCGGGGCTCGAAGGCGACGCGGCGCGCTTCTATGCGCTCGGCATCGACGCCCACCGGATCGTCATGGCCCTCCTCGACGGCGAGCGCGCGTTCGAGGTGCAGGGCGTGACCGGGCGGATCGCGCTCGCGGCGGACGGGACGATCGACCGCCGCCCGCTCGCCGCGACGTTCCGCGACGGGCGCTGCGTGCTGCTCGAGTGAGCGCCTCCTGGAGCCGCGACGGCGCCGCGGCCGAGGACCTCGCGTGCGCGTATCTCGAGCGCCAGGGACTCGCGATCCTCGCGCGCAACTACCGCTGCCGCGGCGGCGAGATCGACCTCGTCGCGCGCGACGGCGCGACGCTGGTGTTCGTCGAGGTGCGGCTCCGGCGCTCCGCGGCGTTCGGCGGCGCCGGCGCGAGCGTCGACGCGCGCAAGCGCGCGCGCATCCTGGCGGCGGCCCGGCACTACCTCGGCGCGCGCGACGCGCCGGCCTGCCGCTGCGACGTGCTCGCGCTCGACGCGCTCGACCCGGCGCGCATCGAATGGATCAAGGACGCGTTCGGTGCCTAGACGAACGCTCGCCGCCCTCGCGCTCCTCGCCGCCGCGCTTGCCGCGCCCGCGCAGACGGTCAAGCTGCTCGTGCAGAGCTCGCCGCTCGCGGGGTACCGCTACGCCGAGGCCGCGCAGGTGTGGCCCGAGCTCAAGGTCGGCGATCCCCTCGACCTCGTCCGCGAACCCGACAATCCGCACGACCGCAACGCGGTGCGCGTCGACTGGCGCGGGCGCAAGCTCGGCTACGTGCCGCGCGCCGAGAACGAGGCGCTCGCCTGGGCGATGGACCGCGGCGAGAAGGTGAGCGCGCGGATCAGCCGGCTGCAGGCGCACCGCAATCCGCGCATGCGGATCGAGTTCGAGGTCTTCGTGGAGTAGGGCCGTCGGTCGTCGTGCGCGACCCCTCGCACAGCGTCGCCGCCGGGCGACACTCGCCGCTGCCGCAGCGCGACAGCGCCGGACGGCGGCGCTAGAATGCGCACCGCAGAGCCCCCAGCGCCCCCAGCACCCCAGCGCCTCGTGCCCATCGACCTCGCCGCCCGCGTCAGCCGGCACTTCTCGGACAGCGCCCAGACGAAGCTCGCCGCGATCGACTCGCTCGCGCCGCGGATCGTGCGCGCCACGCAGGTCATGGTGCAGTGCCTGATGGCCAACGGGAAGATCCTCGCCTGCGGCAACGGCGGGTCGGCCGCCGACGCACAGCACTTCGCCGCCGAGATGCTGAACCGCTTCGAGCGCGAGCGCCCGGGCCTCGCCGCGATGGCGCTCACCACCGACGCCTCCACGCTGACCTCGATCGCGAACGACTACGACTACGTCCAGGTGTTCTCGAAGCAGGTGCTCGCGCTCGGTCAGCCGAACGACGTCCTGCTCGCGATCTCGACCTCCGGCAACTCGCCGAACGTCGTGGCCGCGGTGCAGGCCGCGCACGAGCGCGAGATGAAGGTCGTGGCGCTCACCGGGCGCGGCGGCGGGGAGATCGGCCGTCGGCTCGCCGCCGGCGACGTGAACGTCTGCGTGCCGCACGACCAGACCGCGCGCATCCAGGAAGTGCACCTGCTCACGCTGCACTGCCTGTGCGACGGCATCGACTGTTTGCTGCTCGGAATGGAGTGATCCCTACATGATCCGCCTCGCAATCGTCTCGCTCCTCGCACTCGTCGCCGGCCTCCAGGGGTGCGCCCCGCTCGTCGTCGGGGGCGCCGTCGCCGGCGGAGCGATGGTCGCGGTCGACCGGCGCCAGCCCGACATCATGGCCACCGACGAGCGCATCGAGATCCAGGCGACCAACCGCATCTCCGAGCTGTTCAAGGACAAGGGGCACATCAACGTCACGAGCTTCAACCGCCAGGTGCTGCTCACCGGCGAAGCCGGGACCGAGGCGCTCAAGCAGGACGCGGAGCGCGCGGCGGCGACCACCCCGGAGGTGAAGTCGGTCACCAACGAGCTCGTGATCGCCCCGCCGAGCGAGCTCGGCGCGCGCTCCAACGATACCTACATCACGAGCCTGGTGAAGTCGAGATTCGTGACCGCACAGAAGTTCAATCCGGTCCACGTCAAAGTGGTCACCGAGCGCGCAACCGTGTACCTCATGGGGCTGGTCACCAAGCGCGAGGCCGACGACGCCACGCAGATCGCGCGCACCACGAGCGGCGTCAAGCGCGTGGTGCGGGTGTTCGAGTACATCGAGCCGCCGCCTCCCGCCCAGCCCGCGCCCGCCGCGCCGGCGAAGTAGCCTCGCGCCGCTACTGCGGCGCCCGCGCGCGCCGCTGGAGGAAGCGCATGACCGGGCCGATCGCGGGCAGCCGCGCGTACAGCTCCTCGGCCGCGTCCCAGTAGTCGCGGTGGTAGGCGATGCGCCCGTCGCGCGCGAAGCGCAGGTGCGATGCGCCGCGCACGGTCTCGCGCGCCGCACGCCCGCGCAGCCGGAAGTCGAACTCCCAGGTCAGCATCGCGCCGTGCGCGGCCTCCCAGCGCTCGAGGATGCGGAAGCGCGGCTCGTCCACCTGCTCGAACATGTGCGCGAACACGCGACGGATCGCCGCGGGCCCCGTCACTTCGTTGAATGGATCCTTGAAGAAGGCCTCTGGCGCGTAGTACCGATCGACGTGGCCCGCCGTCTCGCGCGTCAGGGTCTCGAACCAGTGCACGATCCCGTCGAGGGTCATAGCCCGGTGAAGCGGCGCACCGCCGGAAAGTAGGCCGCGTACGGCAGCTGGCGCAGCGCCTTGAGCCAGCCGGTGAAGCGCTTCGGGAAGTGGATCTCGAACTCACCGCGCTCGAGACCCTTGATTATCGCGGCCGCCGCGTCCTCCGGCGCGATGAGCGCCGGCATCTTGAACGTGTTCTGTGCGGTCAGGGGCGTCTCGACGAACCCCGGGTTGATCAGATATACGCCGATCCCCTTGGGCGCGAGGTCGACGTAGAGCGCCTCGGCGAGATTGATCAGCGCCGCCTTGGTCGGGCCATAGCACAGGCTGTTCGGCAGCCCGCGGTAGCCGGCGACGCTCGAGACGAGCGCGACGCCGCCGGCACCGCGCGCGAGCATGTCCGGCAGGATCGCGGGGAGCAGGTTGAACGCGCCCATGAGGTTCGCCTCGACGTGCGCGCGCGCGCGCTCCACCGTGAGCTCCCAGGCGCGCGTGGGCTGGTAGGTGCCGGCCAGGTACACGGCCAGATCCACCGCACCCCACGCCTTGAGGATGCGCGCGTGCGCGGCGTCGAAGTCCGCGGGTCTGGTCACGTCGAGCGGCAGCACCAGGGCATCGCCACGGCCGGCAACGAGCGAGCGCAGGCGGCCCGCGCTGCGCGCGCTCACCGCGACCCTCGCCCCGCGCGCGAGCAGTGCGCGCGCGAGCGCGGCGCCGATGCCGGTGGAGGCCCCGACGAGCCAGACGCGCCGGTCCTTCCACTCGGCGATGCGCGCATTGAGGGGCATCAGCGCACCTTCCGGAATGCGATCGTGATTTCGGCGAAGCGGATGCCGAACTTCGAGATCGTCGAGCGGTTCAGCATCGTGTCGGCGTCGACGAGGTACATCCAGTCGTCGAGCTCGACCGCCCAGCCGCCCTGCTCGGGCGGCAGCTTGAGGACGTATTTCCATTGCAGCGCGTTGCCCTGCGCCTCCCCGCTCGCGGACCCCACCACGTCGCCCGCGGTCCCGACATACCGGTTCGCGTCCATCCGGGTGATCGTCCAGACGCGGCGCTCCTTCTTCCCGTCCGACCAGTCGAACGACTCGTCCAGCGTCCCGACGTTGCCCTGCCAGCGCGCGTCGATGCGGACATAGAACCGGCGCAGCACCTTGCCCGACCGGTCCTGCACCATGCCCCAGCCGTCCACCCGCCCGTCGAAGTAGCGCGCGAGGTCGAGCTCGGGCTGCTCCGCGCGGTAGTCGAGCGGCGTCACCGCGCTGCATCCGGCGAGCACGGCGAGCGATGCGAGAAACGCAGGCAGGCGGAGCTTCATGTCGTTCCTTGGGCGAGCGCCGCCGGCTGGCGGACCGGCACGAGCCACAGCACCGCGGCCGAACCGAGCTTCAGCAAGCAGGGCAGGACGCAGTAGACAAGTGCGAGCGAGCGCGCCGCGCCCCCCTCCCCCGGCGCGTAGCCGAGGGCTGCGAGCGCCGGCAGAGCGACGCCGGCAGCGATGGCGAGGTTCGCCTTGGTCGCCAGATTCCAGATGCCGAAGTAGCTTCCGGCCGACGACGCCTCCGCGCCGCGGCGGTCGCGGTCGATGACGTCGGCGAGGATCGAGGCCGGCAGCGCGAGGTCCGCGCCGAGCGCGACCCCGGAGAGTACGCAGATCGCGCCGAAGGCGACGACGTCCCCGGGGCCGAGTGCGTACGCCCAGACGAACGCGACGACCGCCAGCAGCATCCCGGCGACCCACGCCCTTCGCTTCCCGATCCGCCGCGATAGGCGCACCCACAGCGGAATCCCGGCCGCGCCGGCGACGAAATAGAGCACCAGGAACAGCCCGCTCAGGTGTGGGGCCTGCAGCACGTCGGCGATGAAGAAGAGCACCAGCGTCGAGGGCACCGCGGCGGCAACCCCCGACAGCACGAAGACCGCCAGCAGGTGGCGGAAACCGGGGTTCGCGAGCGGCGCGGCGAGCGCCTGCGAGAACCCTCCGGCCGCGCGCACGGGACGGTGCGGACGGGGTGCGAGGGCGAGGGTCACGACGGCGCACAGGGCGAGCAGGCCCGCGAAGACCCAGCCGAACCGCGCCAGCCCGACCGCGTTCTCGCCGCCGAGGAGCGCCGGCGCCGCCGCCGCAATGACGACCCCGGCGAGCGTGAAGAGCTCGCGCGCGGCGGTGATGCGGGTGCGCTCGTGCACGTCGTCGGAGAGCTGCGCGCCCCAGGCCTGGTACGCGATGGACGCCATGGAGAACCCGAGATAGGTCACCACGAGCGCCGCGGCGAGCCACGCGACGAGCCCCGCACCGGGCGGCTGCAGCAGCGCGAGCATGCCGAGCGCGAGGAGCGGCAGCGCCGCCGCGATGAAGCGTTCCCGCCGCGGCCAGCGGTCGGCGAGCCACCCGAGCACCGGGTCGCTGATCGCGTCGGCAAGGCGCGTGACGAGCAGGATCGCCCCGACGAGCGCAAGCGGCAGGCCGAAGTCGCCCGCGTAGAGCTTGGGCAGGTAGACGTAGAGCGGCAGCGCCGCCATCGCGAGCGGCAGCCCCAGCGCGCCGTAGGCGGCGAGCCGCCAGGTCGAAAGGGGGGTCATGGCGTGAGGTGCGCGCTCAGCGCGACTCGCCGAGCAGGCTCGCGCGCAGGTCGCGCGAGCGCGTACGGGGGTCGAACCAGATCGCAAAGAAGGCGCGCCCGAAGGCGGGGTCGTCGATCGACCCGATCGGGCGCCCGTTCAGCGCGAACTCGACGCCGCGCCCGGGCACGGCGGTGCCGGTCAGCTCGTCACCGCGGCGCACGTCCGGAAAGACGCGCCGCATCTCCTCGAGCCAGCGCTGCTGCTCGGCGCTCGTGCCGAACCCGAGGCGCCGCATCTCGTCGCGGCTCGTCTCGGCAATGCGAGCGCCCGCGAGCTCGCGGGCGTACCGCAACGTGAGGGCGAACGGCTGCGACGGGTCGAACCGCTCGCCTGCGACCGCCAGGCGCGCGTCGTAGACGTGCAGCCCGAACCAGTGCAGGCTGCCCGCGCCGACCTCGCGCAGCGGAACGCTCTGCGTGGCGACGCCGGCCGGCGCCCAGCCGAGACCGGCGCAGGCGGCAACCGCCGCCGCGATCAGCGCGGCCGCTCGAGCTCGAATTGATGGACGTCGGTGCATCCGGTGGCAAATCCCGCTTCACAGTACGCGAGGTAGAAGTCCCACACTCGCAGGAACCGCTCGCCGTAGCCGAGCGCGCGCACATCGGGCAGCCGCGCCTTGAGCGCGTGGCGCCAGCGGCGGAGCGTCTCGGCGTAGTCCGCGCCGAACGCGAACTCCCCCTCCAGCCGCAGCCCGGCGCGGACCGCCTCCGCCCGGAAACGCGCGGGCGAGGCGAGCATGCCGCCGGGGAACACGTACTGCTGGATGAAGTCGGTGCCCGTCCGGTAGCGCTCGAACAGCCGGTCGGCGATGGTGATCGCCTGGACCACCGCGCGGCCGCCGGGCTTCAGCCGGTCGCGGATCGCGCGGAAGTAGGCGGGCCAGTAGCGCTCGCCCACCGCCTCGTACATCTCGATCGAGACGACGTGATCGTAGGTCCCGCCCTCCTCCCGATAGTCGCGGAAGGCGAGTTCGACGCGGTCCGCGACGCCCACGCGGTGCATGCGCGCGTCCGCGAACGCGAGCTGTTCCTCCGACAGCGTCAGGCCGGTCACGCGGCAGTGCGCCTCGCGCGCCGCCAGCTCCGCGAAGCCGCCCCAGCCGCAGCCGATCTCGAGGATGCGCGCGCCGGGCCGCGGCGCGAGGCGCTCGAGGATGCGGCGGTACTTCGCGTCCTGCGCCGCGGCGAGCGACTGCAGGGCATTGCCGGCGAACAGCGCGCTCGAGTAGGTCATCGACGGGTCGAGCCAGAGCGCGTAGAACTCGTTCCCGAGGTCGTAGTGCGCCGCGATGTTGCGCCGGCTGCCGCGGCGCGTGTTCCCGTTGAGCGCATGCCGCACGCGGTAGGCGATCTGGCCCCAGAAGCCTCCGTAGATGGCGCTCTCCAGCGCGTCGCGGTTGCGCGCGATCACGGTCAGCAGCTGCGCGAGATCGGGCGAGGACCACTTGCCGTCGACGAACGCCTCGGCGAAGCCGATGTCGCCGCGCCGGAGTGCCGCGCCGAACGCCGCCCAGTCGGAGACCTCGAGGCGCGCGACCGGCGCGCGGCCCACCGTGCGCCGGCTGCCGTCGGGCAGTGCGATCTCGATTCCGCCGTGCGCGATGCGCTCGAGGAGCGCGAGCGCCATGCGGGCGGCAAGCGGCATGCGCTCGCCGGTCGCGGACGCGACCTGCTGCCGGACGTTCATCGGGTCACTTCCTCCATCGGGGGCACGGGTTTGGGGAAGAACGGCACGCGCTTCGCCCACAGCCTCAGCGCCTGCCAGTGGATGCGCGCCATCACGCCGAGCGTCATCCACGGGTGCGCGCAGAACGCAGCAAGCGTCGCGCGCGCCGAGTAGGGCACCGCGCGGCCGGACAGGCTCGTATGCAGCAAGTCGCCGGCGGCGTCGCGGTAGTCGATGCGGGCGAGCGCGTGCCGGTCGCCGGCGACGAACCGGAACCGGTACTCGCCCTCGACGCGGCAGAACGGGGACACGTGAAACACCTTGCGCGCGCCGAGCGCCTCGCCCGGCGCGATCGGGCGCAGGTCGGGGTGGGCGAGCAGGTAACAGTGCCGCTCGCCGAAGGTGTTGTTGACCTCGCAGACGATCGCCCGCAGGGCGCCCGCGCGGTCGTGGCACAGCCAGAAGCTCACCGGGTTGAAGACGTAGCCGAGCACGCGCGGAAAAGTTTGCAGCCAGACCTCGCCGTCGGCAACCGCCAGGCCCTCGCGCCCGAGCAGCGCCCGGATCCAGCCGAGCGGATGGGAGCCGTCGCGCGCCCCGTGATCGCGGAAGTGGAACCCGAGCAGGTTCCAGCGGTTGACGCCGAACCAGCGGTTCGCGAGGGCGTCCACGTTCGACAGCGGTATGGACAGGAAGAAGACGCGGTACAGGAAGTGGTTCGTCGCCGGGCGCAGTCGCCGGTGCATCACCGTGCCCCGGAAGAGCTTCGGCGCCGGCCGCCCGGGCGCGTCCGAGAAGGCGCGCGCCGCGGTCACGGCGTGGACTCCGCGACCGCACTGTCGCGCCTGCCCGCGGCGCCGAGCGCGCGCCTCTGTGCGTCAGCGGCGCCGGCACCGCCGCGGCCCTGCCACGGCGCAAATTCGCCCAGACCGTTCGCGACGACGAGTCCCGCCTTCAGCCCGTCCTCGTGGAAGCCGTAGCCCGTCCACGCGCCGCAGAACCACAGCCCGCGCCGCCCCTGGATCGAGGCGAGGCTGCGCTGCGCCTCGATCGCGCCGAGGTCGAACACCGGGTGGTCGTAGTCGAGCTCGGCGATCACCGTGTCAGGCGCCGGTTCGACCGGCGGGTTGAGCGTGACGACGACGGGCGTGGCAAAAGGCAGCGGCTGCAGCTTGTTGATCAGGTAGGACACGCCGACCGGGCGGTCGGCGCGCCCGTCCCCGGCGCTCAGGTAGTTCCAGGCGGACCACAGCGCTTTCCGCCGCGGCAGCAGTCGCGCGTCGGTGTGGAGCACCGCCCGGTTCGGCTGGTAGCGCACGCGGCCGAGCACGCTGCGCTCCTCGGCGGTCGGGTGCGCGAGCAGGCGCAGCGCCTGGTCGCCGTGGCAGGCGAGCACCACCTGGTCGAAAGTCTCCACCCCCGCGTCGGTCGCGACGCGGAACGCGCCCGGAATCCCGTCGACGCCCCGCACCGGCGCGGCGAGGCGCACGTCGTCGAGCCGCGCGGCGAGGCGCCGGACGTACTCCCGCCCGCCGCTCTTCACGGTCAGCCACTGCGGTCGATCGTCGACCTGCAGCAGGCCGTGGTTGTGGCAGAAGCGCGCGAACGTCGCGACCGGGTAGTCGAGCATCGCACGCGTCGGGCACGACCAGATCGCCGCGGCCATCGGCAGCAGGTACCAGTCGCGGAACTCGCGCCCGTAGCCGCCGTGGTCGAGGAACTCGCCGAGCGTGTGCTCGCCCGGCATCCCGCCGCGCGCGATCGCGGTCGCCTCGCGATTGAAGCGCACGATGTCCGCGAGCATGCCCCAGAAGCGGGGTCGCAGGAGGTTGCGCCGCTGCCCGAAGACCGTCCCGAGGTTGGTCCCGGCCCACTCGAGGTCGCGCCCGAGCAGGCTCACCGCGAACGACATCTCGGCAGCGACCGGCTCGACGCCGAGGTGCGCAAAGAGCGCGCAGAGGTTCGGATAGGTCTTCCGGTTGAAGACGAGGAACCCGGTGTCGACCGGGTGCGTGATCCCCTCCACGGTCACGTCCACCGTGTTGGTGTGCCCGCCGAGGTAGCGGTTCGCCTCGAACACGGTCACGCGGTGGCGCCGGGCGAGGAGCCAGGCGGCGGAGAGGCCGGCGATGCCGGCGCCGACGATCGCGATGCGCACGCGCTTCTCCCGTCAGGCGGCGAGCCGCTTGTCGCGCCGCACCAGCGCGTAGGCGGAGTGGTTGTGGATCGACTCGAAGTTCTCCGACTCGACGGTGAACGCGACCACCCGCTCGTCGCGGGCGAGCTCGAGCGCGACATCGCGCACCAGGTCCTCGACGAACTTCGGGTTGTCGTAGGCACGCTCGGTGACCCACTTCTCGTCCGGACGCTTCAGCAGCCCGTAGAGCTCGCACGAGGCGTGGCGCTCGGCGACCGCGATCAGCGTCTCAACCGCAATCTCGCCCTCGATCGTCGCCGCGATGGTCACGTGCGAGCGCTGGTTGTGCGCCCCGTACTCGGAGATCTCCTTCGAGCACGGGCACAGGCTCGTCACCGGCACGACGACGGTCAGGGTGAAGTCGTACCCGGCCCCGGGGCGCACTTCGGCGCGGAAGGACACCTCATAGTCCATCAGGCTCTCGGTGCCGGAGGCGGGGGCGCGCTTGGCGACGAAGTACGCAAAGCGCGCCTCGACGTAGCCGGCCTCCGCCTCGAGCCGCGCGAGCATGCGCGCCATGAGGTCGCGGAACCCCGCGACGGAGAGCGGCGCGTCCAGGCCCTGGGCGATCTCGATGAAGCGCGACATGTGCGTTCCCTTCACGTGTCCGGGAAGCGCGACGTACATGTCGAAGGTCGCCACCGTCGGCTGCGCCGTACCGTCGGGGCGTGCGACGGTGACCGGATGGCGGAGCGACCGGATGCCGACGCGGTCGATGGCGAGCGCGCGACCGTCGGGGGTGGCCTGGACGTCGGGCAAGAAGAATCGATCGGGAGCGTTCATGTTCTGTTCCTTGGGGTGAACCGGGCGGCGCTAGCGCGCCGCGAGGAGGCGTTCGATCTGGGTCGTGATGCGCGCGTCGCCGGGTGCGACGGCGCTGTCGAAGGAAGCGACGGCCGCGCCGTTGCGGTCGACGAGATACTTGTGGAAGTTCCACTGCGGGCGCTTGCCGGTCTGCGCGGCGAGTTCCCGGTACAGCGGGCTCGTCGTCGGACCTACGACCGCGGTCTTGGCGAACATCGGGAAGCTCACGCCGTAGTTCACCTGGCAGAAGCGCGCGATCTCGGCGCCCGAGCCGGGCTCCTGACCGCCAAAGTCGTTCGACGGGAACCCCAGGACCACGAGCCCCCGGTCCTTGTAGCGGCGGTACAGCGCCTCGAGCCCTTCGTACTGCGGGGTGAACCCGCATTGACTCGCGGTGTTCACGACGAGCAGGACCTTCCCCTTGAACTGACAGAGGGGCACGGCTTCGTCGGTCAGGAGGTTGGGCGCGCTGCGCGCGAGGAGCGGCGGGCAGCTGCCGTCGGCCGCCTGCGTGGCGCCGCCCCCCGGCGGGGCGGCGGCGACCCCGCCAACAAGGCCGGCAAGAGCGAGCGCGACGAAAGGTTTGAACACGATTTGTCCTAGTCAAAATCAGAAAGTTCGGGCAATATATCGACCGTTTTCGACATTGTCAACAGTTTGTCCTAGACAACAATGAACGTGAGGGAAGACATGGGCCAGGGGCTTTCGATCGGCGCCGTCGAGCGTGAGACCGGGCTGAGCAAAGACACCCTTCGGGTATGGGAGCGGCGCTACCGCTTCCCCGAGCCGCTGCGCGACACGAACGGCGAGCGCGTGTACACGCTCGAACAGGTGGGCAAGCTGCGCGTCCTCAAGCGCCTGATCGACCGCGGACACCGACCGAGCAAGATCGTCGGCCACAGCGTGGAGGCGCTGATCGCCCTGATCGGGCCGGACGCCGCTGCGGTGCCGCCGCCGGCCGATCGCGCGGAGATCCTGGAACCCCTGCGGGCGCACGACGTCGCCCGACTGCGGGAGGCCCTCGCCGCGGCGCTGCTGCGGCAGGGGCTCGCGGCCTTCGTGCTCGAAACGGTCGCGCCGCTCAACCGCCAGATCGGCGAGGCCTGGATGCGCGGCGAGCTCGAGGTGTTCGAGGAGCACCTTTACACCGAGACGCTGCAGCGCGTGCTCCGCAGCGCCCTCGCCGGCCTGCCGCAGCCCGCGGATCCGCCACGGGTCGTGCTGACGACGTTCCCGGCCGAGCTGCACGGGCTCGGACTCCTCATGGCCGAGTGCATGCTCGCCCTCGAAGGGGCAGCGTGCACCTCGCTCGGGACCCAGACGCCGGTCCAGGACATCGTCCGCGCCGCGTCGAGCCACCGCGCCGACGTGGTGGCGCTGTCGTTCAGCCTCGCCTACCCGGTCAATCAGGCGCTCGAGGGCCTCACCGCGCTGCGCGCGCAGCTCGGCGCGGAAACCGAGATCTGGGTGGGCGGGGCGAACCCGGGCCTCGTGCGACGTGCGGTCGACGGCGTGCGCGCGATTCCGGAGCTCGCGGAGGTGCCGGCAGCGGTCGTGCGCTGGCGCGCGGCGCATCCGCGCGCGTGAAGGACGTCCTGCGCCTAAGGGCTTGATCGGACGGGCGCTGCGGGGACCGTACCCCGCTCGCTCCCGGGTCCGCCGTCAGCACGCGCGCCGCATGCGCATGTCTTATCTGTCCTTTTTTGCGCCAAGACGCAGGTCCGTCACGCAAGCCTTTGATATAGTTCGCGCCTCATGTCCGTGAAGATGATCTACCCGCAGGCCTTCAAGTCGCTCGAGCGCGTCCGCTGGAGGCTCGAGACCGACGTGCCGTGGGGGGCGTTCGCCGCCGACAAGCTCTCCGACGAGCAGGCGCGAACGATCAAGATGAACGCCATCACCGAGTGGTCGGCACTCCCCGCCACCGAGATGTTCCTGCGCGACAACATCCACGACAGCGACTTCTCGGCGTTCATGTCGGTCTGGTTCTACGAGGAGCAGAAGCACGCGCTGGTGCTGATCGAGTACCTGCGCCGCTACCGCCCCGACCTCGCGCCGTCCGAGGACGAGCTGCACGCGGTCCGCTTCCAGTTCGACCCGGCGCCGGCGTTCGAGACGCTGATGCTGCACTTCTGCGGCGAGCTGCGGCTCACCCACTGGTACCGGCGCGCCGCCCAGTGGCACACCGAGCCGGTGATCAGGGCGATCTACGCGCTGATGTCGGGCGACGAGGCGCGCCACGCGGGCGTGTACCGCCAGTACATGAAGCGCGCGATCGAGCGCGCAGGCGACGAGGCGCGCGCGGCGTTCGCGAAGATCGGCATGCTGATGGCGAGCTCGGGCCGCAGCGGAAAGCCCCTCCACCCGACCAATCTCCACGTCAACCGCACCCTCTACCCGCGCGACACGGTGCAGTCGAAGCTGCCCGATCCCGAGTGGCTCGAGCGCTGGCTCGACGAGCAGATCCGGTTCGACCGCGCGTGGGAGGCGAAAGTGGTGGCCGCGATCCTGCGCAACCTCTCCGTGCTGTTCCGCCGCTCCATCGCCACGGTCCAGGACCTGAACCGGTACCGGAAGGCGCTCGCGCCGAGGGCGCTCCCGGCCACCACCCTCGAGCCGGCCTGAGCCCGGACCGCCGCGGGCGGCACTTGCGCCGATCAGCGCGCCGATGAGCGCCCCCGCTTTCGAACGCAAGCTGTGCGAGCCGCAGGCACTCACCGCCGCCGCGCTCGCCCTGCCCCGCCCCGTCGTGTTCACCAACGGCGTCTTCGACGTCCTGCACCGCGGCCACGTGACCTATCTCGCGCAGGCGCGCGCACTCGGGGCGAGCCTGGTGGTCGCGGTCAATTCCGATGCTTCGGTGAAGCGCCTCGGCAAGGGCGACGACCGGCCGGTCAATGTGCTCGCCGACCGCATGGCGGTGCTCGCCGCGCTCGAAGCGGTGAGCCTGGTGACGTGGTTCGACGAGGACACGCCCCTTGCCCCGATCCTCGCCTGCCGGCCGGACGTGCTCGTGAAGGGCGGCGACTGGAAGCTCGCCGACATCGTCGGGGCGAAGGAGGTGACCGCGTGGGGTGGTGCCGTGCACTCGATCCCGTTCGTCCACGAGCGGTCCACCTCGGCCCTGCTCCGCAGGATCCGCGCCGCCGACGCCCCGCTGAAGTAGTCGCTCCCGACTACCCCTCGCTCAACGGCAGTGCCATGAACCGCGTGCCGGCGAGCGGCGTGTCGTAATACGACGGAATCTCCTGAAAACCCGCCGCGGCGTAGAGCCTGCGCGCCGCCGTCATGCGCTCGAGCGTGTCGAGCACGAGCCGGCGGTAGCCGATCGCGCGCGCGGCCGCAACGACCGTCGCGGCGAGCGCGTGCCCGAGGCCGTGCCCGCGGTGGTCCGGCCGCACGTAGAGCCGCTTGACCTCGCCGGTCGAGTCGTCGAAGCGCCGGAGCGCGACGCAGCCGACCGGTACCGTGTCGCGGCACGCGAGGAACAGCCGCCCGTCGGGCGGTGCGTACTTGCCGGGCAGCGTCGCGAGCTCGGCGGTGAACCCCTGGAAGCAGAGATCCTCCTGCAGCCACGCCGCGTACTCGCGGAAGAGCGTCCGCGCCGCGTCCACGTCCGCCGCGCCGGCGGCCGGACGGATCGCGTAGCCCGCCGCTAGTTGGGACACTCGCGCACTTCCGCGCCGAGGAAGCCGTCGCGGAGCTCGCCGAACTTGGCGCGCACCGGTTCGGGCGCGTCGCGGAGCTGCACGTACACGCGCGCGCCGGCGCTCTCGCGCGCCGCCACCTCGATCCCGCGCAGGCCGCGCCGGCGCAGCTCGTCGGCGCGCTTGGCGGCCGCCTCCTCGCTGCGGAACACGCCGAGCGAGATCGCGTTGCGCCACTGGGGATCGTCGCCCACGACCGAGAAGTCCTCGAAGCCCTGCTTGCGCAGCTCCGCGGCGCGCTGCACGGCCGCGGCCCGCGTAGCGAATGGCGGCAGGTAGACCCACCAGCGCGCCGGCTCGTCGACGCGGCGTACGGTGACCTTGATGCCGGCGGCGATTCCGCCCACCGCCTCCTCCGCGCGAGTCGCGTCGCCCGCGGCGATCGGGCCGAGCTCGAGGCACGCCGCCGGCTTGCGCGTGCCGGCGATGCGCGAGAGCTCGTCCGGCCCGACGAGCTTCACCCGTTCCGGGTTGAGCTGCTGCGCATACGGGTCGATGCCGCGCGCGGCAAAGTGCTCGTCGTAGTAGCGCCACGCGAAGAACGCGACGTTCGCGAACGCGAGGACGAGGAAGAGCGTCCTCACGCGAGGGCCCTCAGGCTGACTTCGCCGGCGTAGAACCGCTGCAGGCCGGTTTCCGTCTCCAGGAGCAGCGCGCCGTCGTCCGCCACCCCTGCCGCCACGCCCGCGATCGCATTCTCGGCGCGCACGAGCAGCCGCACCCGCCTGCCCTGAAGGGCGTGGCGCCGTTGCCACGCCACCCGGAAAGCGGCGAACCCTTCGCGCTCGAAGCGCGCGAGCGCCTCCGCGAGCGCGACGAGGACGCGCCCGAGCACGGCGTTGCGGGAGCCGTACGGCACGCCGGTCAGGTCGGCGACCGGCTGGCCGATGGTCGCGCGCGCTTCGTCCGCGAGCCGGACGTTGATGCCCACGCCGATCACGGCGGCGAGCGGACCGCGCGCGTCGCCCTGCGCCTCCACCAGGATGCCGCCGAGTTTCGCCCCGGCGCGCAGCAGGTCGTTCGGCCACTTCAGCGCCACGTCGCTCACGCCGAGCGCTTCGAGCGCGTCCGCGCAGGCGACGCCGGCCACGAGCGGAAGCCCGGTCAGCACGCCGGCCGCGCGCTCGAACCGCCACAGGAGCGAGAAGGTGAGCCCGTCCCCGCGCCCGGACACCCAGCGCGCGCCCTGGCGTCCGCGCCCGGCGCGCTGCAGCTCGCAGGCGAGGGCCGTGCCGGTCGGTGCGCCGGCGCGGGCGCGGCCGGCGAGCACGGCGTTCGTCGAATCGCACTCGTCGACGAGCTCGAGCCGGATCGCGTCGGCCACCGGCCCCATGCCGGCGCGGATCGCGTCGAGCGCAAGCCCGTCAAAGGCCGCGGTGGGACGAGCGGCTGAGCGGGACTCGCGCGGAACCCCGGGCCGGACCGGTGCAGCGCTTCGGTCCCGGCGCATCTCAGGCGCGGGACTGCGCGATCTGATGCAGCCCTTCGAGCACGAGGTTCTCGTGCAGCTGGAACGGGATGGCGAGCCGCGGCGCGAGCGCCTTCGCCGCGCCACCGGAGAGGAGACACGTGATCTCCGGGTAGTTGTGGCGATGGAGCTGGAACAGCCGCTCGACCGCGCCGGCCTGCGCATGCTGACAGCCGCTCACGATCGCGTCGACGGTCTGCGTCGGGTGGTCGGCGTACTGGCCGTCCGCGTCGGGCAGCGCCGCGGTGCCCTCGTGGAGCGAGCGGACCATCAGGCCCACGCCCGGAAGGATCACCCCGCCGGTGAAGAGGCCCGCCGCGTTCACGAAGTCGATGGTGGTCGCAGTGCCGCACACCACGACGAGCACCGGCCGTCCGTCGACCACCGCGCGCGCGCCGATCATCGCCGCCCAGCGATCGGAGCCGAGCTGCGCCGGATTGCGATAACCGTTCTTGACTCCGCACTGCTCGGCCTGCGAAACGAGCCACTGTGGGGCGGGAGCGTCCGGCCAGACCTCCAGGCAGCGCAGCATCGACGCGCGCACGCGCGTGCCGGCGACGTTCGAAATGACGATCCGCTCCGGCGCGCGCAGCCGCCGCCAGCCGGCGGCGAGCTCCGGCACCTCGGCGAGCAGCAGGTGCCCCGAGTCGAGGCAGTGGTCGGCGGCGGCGCCCTTCGCGCCGGCGCGATAGCGGCCCCACTTCACGAACGTGTTGCCGATGTCGATCAGCAGGTGGTAGGGAGTCTGCGGCATGGCGGACGCGAGTTTACCGCGCCATCCGGCGCACGCGCGCTACGGCGCGTCGAGCGGGTAGATCGGGCGCTTCAGCTTCTCGTAGCGGTAGACGGAGAGGTCGGCGTTCGTCACGCCCTCCCCCTGGCACTCGACGGTCGCCGCCGCGATCGGCTTGAATCCCGCGCGGTAGTGGATGCGCGACTTCAGCATCAGGTAGCGCTTGGCGGTCGGCTCGATGCCGAAGTGCCGGAAGATCACCAGATCGAAGGGCTCGTGGTGGCGCTCGGTGACCACGATCTGCGCGCGCGGCGTCTCCAGCACCGCGCTGCGCCCGAGATAGGACTTCACTCCGGTGTACATCGGCCCGCCGAACACGATCTCCCCGTCGGTGATCGTGCGCACGCGGCCCGACACGGTGAGCGGGCGGCCCTTCAGGCCGATCGCGGGCATGTCGGTCTTGCCGCCGAGCGCGAGCGTCACGTTCGCGCCGATGCCGGCCTCGGCCATGCGGGCGACCGCGTCCGGGTCGCGGATCGGCGCGATCGCCACGTCCTCGAGTCCCTGCTCGAGAATCGCCGCGACCACCGTCATCACGTCCTGGGCGCCGCCGGAGCCGCAGTTGTCGCAGTGGTCGACGAGGAGCACCGGGCCGCCGGGCCGCCCGCTGCCGATGCGCGCCGCGGCCGCGATCGAATCGGCGAGCGGGCGCGGACGGTAGACGTATTCGTCGCGGCGGTCCCATGCAATCTTCAGCATTGCGTCGCAGAGCGCCTGCGCCGTGGCCCTACCGCCGCGGCGCGCGTCCGCGACCACGACCGCGGAGCAGCCCGTGTACGGGGTGTCGGCGTGCGCGAACGCGGGCAGCAGCGTGGCGGCGAGCACCCGGGCGTCGCGCTCCGCCTCGCGCGCGAGCGCGACGATGTCCCCGGAGGGCCCGTCCTCCGGCGCGTGGCGCATGATCGAGGGCACGAGCGGCAGCCAGCCCCACGCCATCACCGGCTCGATCTCGCCGCGCAGCGCGCGCGCGAGGATCTCGCCCGCGCTCCGCCCCGTCTCGTACATGTCGACGTGGGGGTAGGTCTTGTAGCCGGTGATCACCGTCGCGTTGGCGACGATCTGCGGCGACAGGTTGGTGTGGTAGTCGAACGCCACCGCCACCGGCACGCCCGGCGCGATGCGCCGCACCCGCGCGAGGATCTCGCCTTCGGCGTCGTCGGCGCCCTCGACCACCATCGCGCCGTGCAGGTCGAGCAGGACCGCGTCGCAGCCCGCGTGCACCGCCGCCTCCAGCGGCTGCACCAGCCGCTCGAACGTCGCGCGCGAGGCGCGGTTCGAGGGCCAGGACTCCGCGGCGACCGGGGTGACCGCGTCGGCGCCTTCGCGCGCGGCGACGTCCAGGAACGCGGCGAAGGGCGTGTTCGTGCCGGCGAGCGCGTGCTTCGCGTCCTCGCCGTAGAGCGGGCCCTTGCCGTGGCCGAACGCCTCGTACGGCGTCGGGATGGGCGAGAACGTGTTCGTCTCGTGCTTGATCTGCGCGACGACGAAGCGCTTGCGCATGCGCGCGAGCCGGCTACCTGACCGGATGGCGCCGCCGGAGGTCGGCGATCTGTGCGTCGGTCAGCGGCCGCAGCTTCTCCCCGCGCACGAGCAGGTAGAGCTTCGCGGTCGCCTCCAGCTCCTCGATCGCGTCCGCTGCCGCGGCAAGCGACGACCCCCCCACCACCGGCCCGTGGTTCGCGAGCAGGAGCGCGTGGTGCTTCGAGGCGAAGCCGCGCACCGCGTCGGCGAGGGCCATGTCGCCGGGCGCGTAGTAGGGCACCAGCGGCAGGCTGCCGATGCGCATGACGTAGTACGCGGTCAGCGGCGGCAGCACGTCGCGCGGATCGACTTCCGCGAGCACCGACACCGCGACCGAGTGCGTCGAGTGCAGGTGCACCACCGCGCCGTTCGACGAGCGCTCCTGGTACAGCGCGAGGTGCAGGAAGGATTCCTTGGACGGCGGGTCGCCGCTCACCGCCTTGCCGTGCCAGTCGAGCTTCGCGAGCCGCGCCGGGTCGAGCCGCCCGAGGCTCGAGCCGGTCGGGGTGAGCAGCCACCCGTCGTCGGTCCGCGCGCTGACGTTCCCGGTCGAGCCGTGGGTGAGGCCGCGCTCGAAGATCGACTTCCCGAGGAGGCAGATCTCCTCGCGCAGCTTCGCCTCGGCGCTCACTGCTCGCGCCCCTGCTCGAGCATCCCGAGGGCCCTGAGGAAGAAATCCTCGGCGCCGAAGTTGCCGGACTTGAGCGCGAGCGCCACGGCCGAACCGTCGGGCCCGCCCGGCACGGTGAACGTCCAGGGCACGCCCGGGTCGATCTGCGGGCCGATCGCGAGCGCCTTCACGCCGAGCGCGCCCACCACCGCGCCGGAGGTCTCGCCGCCCGCGACCACGAGCCGGCGAACGCCGTGCGCGACCAGCGCCTTCGCGACCGCGGCGAGCGCGTCCTCCACGAGCGTCGCGGCGCGATCCTTGCCGACCGCCTCCTGCGCCGCGCGCACCGCGTCCGGCGCGGCGGTCGAGTAGACGAGCACCGGGCCCTTGGCCACCTCCGTGGCCGCCCAGCGGATCGCGCGCTCGACGACCGGCGCGGCACCGGCGGCGAGCTCCTGCGGGTCGATGCGCATGCTCGGGCAGCGCGTCTTCATCGCTCCGACCTGCGCCTGCGTCGCCTGCGAGCAGCTGCCCGCGATCACCGCGGCGTGCCCGCGCGTCGGCGGCATGAGCGCCGCCGAGCCCACCCGCTTGAGGTGCCCGGTGCGCCGGAAGTTCTCCGGCAGCCCGAGGGCGATGCCCGACCCGCCGGTCACGAGCGCAAGCCCCGCGCATGCCTCGCCGATCGCGACCAGGTTCGCGTCCTCGACTGCATCCACGATCGCATGGCGCACGCCGTCCGCGCGCAGCCGGTCGAACGCGCCGCGGATCGCCGCGGCCCCCTGCCGCACCACCGCGTAAGGGACGAGCCCCACCTTCGCCGGCGTCTGCCTTCGCAGGACCCGCACGAGGTTCGCGTCCGTCATCGGCGTCAGCGGATGGTCCTTCATCGGCGATTCGGACAGGAGCTGCGCCCCGACGAAGAGATGCCCGTTGAAGATCGTGCGGCCGTTCTCCGGCAACGCGGGGCACGCGATGGTGAAGTCCGCCCCGAGGCGCGCGAGCAGCGCATCGGCGACCGGCCCGATGTTGCCCGCGTCGGTGGAGTCGAACGTGGAGCAGTACTTGAAGAGGAACTGCCGGCAGCCCTGCCCGGCGAGCCACTCGAGCGCGGCGAGCGACTGCGCGACCGCAGCGTGCGCGGGGATCGTGCGCGACTTGAGCGCAACGACGAGGGCATCGGCCCCGGGCAGCGCCGTGCCCGCGTCCGGCACGCCGATCGTCTGGAGCGTGCGCATCCCCCCGCGGGTGAGCATGTTTGCCAGATCCGTGGCACCGGTGAAGTCGTCGGCGATGCAGCCGAGGAGCGGGATCATGACGTTGGCATGAGGAATCTGCCCTTGGAACAGGCTCTTGGCCCGATTCTAGCCGAGACAGCACCGCCCCCATCGCACTATAATCGCGGCACTCCGAAGCCCGCGATCGCGGGCTGTCGCAGCACCGTCCAGGGAGGCAATCGACGATGACAACCCGGCGCACCTTTTTCGCTTCGCTCGCGGCCGCCGCGCTCGCCCTCGGCCTCGCCGCCCCCGTGCGCGCCGCGACCGAGATCCAGCTGTGGCACGCGATGGACGGCGCGCTCGGCGCGCAGCTCGACCAGGTCGTCCAGCGCTTCAACGCCGCCCAGAAGGACTACCGCGTGACCGCGGTGTACAAGGGCAGCTACGACGAGACGCTCGCCGCCGGCCTCGCGGCGCGCCTGGCGGGCAAGGCGCCGCACGTCCTGCAGGTGTACGACGTCGGGACCGCCAACATGGCGGCGGCGAAGGGTGCCATCCGCCCCGTCCACCAGGTGATGCGCGAGGCCGGCGAGAAGTTCGACGCCAATGCCTTCGTGCCGGCGGTCGCGAGCTTCTACTCGGACAGCAAGGGCAACCTGCTCGCCCTGCCGTTCAACACCTCGACGCCCGTGCTCTACGTCAACCGCGACGCGTTCGACGCCTCCGGGGTCGACGCGCGCAAGCCGATCAAGACCTGGTACGACCTCCAGGACGCCCTCCTCGAGGTGCGCGAGAAGTCGCAGGTGCCGTGCGGCCTGACCACCACCTGGCCGAGCTGGGTGATGCTGGAGAACACGCTCGCGTGGCACAACGAGGAGTTCGCGACCCGCAACAACGGCTACGACGGGCTCGACGCGCAGCTCGTCTTCAACACCCGCCTCGCGATCCGGCACCTGTCGCTGATGACCGCCTGGTCGAAGTCGAAGATCTTCACCTACTCGGGCCGCCGGGACGAGGGCGAGCGCCGCTTCGCCCGCGGCGAGTGCGCCTCCCTCACCGCTTCGTCGGCCTCCTACGCGAACGTCGCGCAGAACGCGAAGTTCCGCTTCGCGGTGCTGCCCCTGCCGCACTACGACGACATCAACAACGCGCCCTACAACACGCTCATGGGCGGGGCCGGCCTCTGGGTCCTGAACGGCAAGAGCGCCGGCGAGTACAAGGGCGTCGCCAAGTTCTTCGCGTTCCTCTCCCAGCCCGAGGTGCAGGCGCAGTGGCACCAGGCGACCGGGTACCTTCCGATCACCCGGGCCGCCTACGAGATCACGAAGGCCGCGGGCTTCTACCAGAAGCATCCGGGGGCCGATGTCGGCATCCAGCAGATGACGAACGGCAGCGGCCCGCCGAAGGCCTACGCGCGCGGCATCCGGCTCGGCAACCACCTCATGATCCGCACCGTGGTGGACGAGGAGCTCGAGCAGACGTGGTCGCTCCAGAAGCCGCCCAAGCAGGCGCTCGACGACGCCGTACGGCGCGGAAACGACCTTCTCCGGCGCTTTGAGCGCGCGAACAAGTAAGGTTCCGGGAAGCAAGGCGCGGAGGCCGGCGGCCGGCCGCCAGGCACGCGCGCGGCCGCCGCGCCGCACGTCGCCCGGCATGCTGCGCCTGGCGATGAACCTCTGGCCGCCGTTCCGCGGCGCCGGGGTGCGCGTGCGCCACATCGCGGCGGACTGGCACGAGGCGCGCGTCGAGCTGAGCCTCGGACTCCTCAACCGCAACTACGTCGGCACGCACTTCGGCGGTTCGCTCTACGCCATGACCGACCCGTTCCACATGCTGCTCCTGCTCCACCTCCTCGGACCGGATTACGTCGTCAACCACATGGGTGGCAGGATCGACTACCTCGCGCCGGCCCGCGGGCGCGTGTCGGCCACGCTGCGCATCGATGATGCCGAGGTGGAGGCGATTCGCGAACGGGTGGACGCCGTCGGCAAGGACACCCCGGCATTCAGCGCGGACATCCGTGACGCCAAGGGCGTGGTCGTCGCGCGCGCCACCCACACGCTGCACGTGCGGCGCAGGCGCGGCTGAGCGACGGCGGGACCCGTCAGAACGGCAGGTCGGCGTCGGGTTTGACCTCGCGCAGCACCCGACGGAAGTCCTCCTGGATGCGCTTGAGGCCCGCCTCGTCCTGGGCCTCGAAGCGCATGACGATCACCGGCGTCGTGTTCGACGCGCGCGCGAGGCCGAACCCGTCCGCGTACTCCACGCGCAGCCCGTCGATCGTGATGACCTCCTGCGCGGCGGGGAACCGCGCGGTGCGCTGCAGCTCGGCGATCAGGCGGTGCGGCTCGCCCTCCGCGAGCTTGAGGTTCAGCTCCGGCGTGGACACCGAGTCGGGCAGCGCGTTCAGCACCGCGCTCGGGTCGCGCTCGCGCGCCAGCAGCTCGAGCAGGCGCGCGCCCGCGTAGACCCCGTCGTCGAACCCGTACCAGCGCTCGGCGAAGAACGTGTGGCCGCTCATCTCGCCGGCGAGCGGCGCCTTCAGTTCCTTCATCTTCGCCTTGATGAGCGAATGGCCGGTCTTCCACAGCACCGGCTTGCCGCCGTGCGTGCGGATCCATGGCGCGAGGTTGCGCGTGCACTTCACGTCGTAGATCACCTCCCCGCCGGGCACGCGCGAGAGGACGTCCTGCGCGAAGAGCATGAGCTGCCGGTCGGCGTAGATGATCCGCCCGTCTTTGGTCACGACGCCGAGCCGGTCGCCGTCGCCGTCGAACGCGAGGCCGAGCTCCGCGTCGGTCGTCGCGAGCCGCGCGATCACGTCGCGCAGGTTCTTCGGCTGCGAGGGATCCGGATGGTGGTTGGGGAACGTGCCGTCGACGTCGCAGTAGAGCTCGTCCACCGTGCAGCCCAGGCGCCGGTAGAGCTCGGGCGCGATCACGCCGGCGACGCCGTTCCCGCAGTCGACGACGAGCTTCATCGGGCGGGCGAGTTTCACGTCGCCGACGACGCGGTCGAGATAGGCGGCGCTCACGTCGGCGGTGCGGAGCGCGCCAGCCCCCGAAGGGAACCGTCCGCTCTCGATCCGCTCGCGCAGCTCCTGGATGGTCTCGGCGAATAGCGTGGTGCCCGCGATCACCATCTTGAGCCCGTTGTAGTCGGGCGGGTTGTGGCTGCCGGTGACGGCGACCGCGCTTCCGGTCCCCAGGTGATGCGCGGCGAAATAGGCCATCGGCGTCGTCACCATGCCGATGTCCACGACGTCGACGCCGCTCGCGCGGATGCCGGCGGCGAGCGCCCCGGCGAGCTTCGGCCCCGACAGGCGGCCGTCGCGCCCGACCGCGATCGCGCCGCCGGCGCCTCGCTCCCGTGCGAGCGCGCCGAGCGCGCGCCCGACCAGCTCGACCGCCTCCACCGTGAGCGTCCGGTCGACGACGCCGCGAATGTCGTAGGCCTTGAAGATTTCGGGGGCGATGCGTGTCATGCGGAGTGCTCCACTTGCGAAAAGAATGCGAGGATGCGGCGCGGCAGCCACTCGTAGCGACCGGGGAACGGCCCGGTCACGAAGCCCACGTGCCCGCCGGTCGCAGGATACTCGAGCGTGACGCACGGTGGCGCCGCGCGCGGCAGGTGGCGACCGGGAAGGAAGGGGTCGTTGCGCGCGTTGAGGACGAGCGTGGGGACGCGGATCGCGTCGAGTGTCGGCTTGGCGCTCGCGCGCGCGTAGTAGTCGGCCGCATCGCGGAAGCCGTGCAGCGGCGCGGTCACGACGTCGTCGAACTCGCGCAGCGTCCGCGCCGCGCGCACGCGCGCCGGATCGAACTGCCCGGGATGGAGCCGCGCCTTCTCCGCGACCTTGCGCTTGAGGGTGCGCAGGAACATGTGCGCGTAGACGCGCCCGAAGCCGCGCTCCAGCGCGTCGGCGCCCGCGGCCAGGTCGAGCGGCGCGGAGACCGCGGCCGCCGCGCGCACCCGCTCGCGCGCCGACTCGCCGCGCAGCGCCAGCCACTTGAGCAGCGCGTTGCCGCCGAGCGAGACGCCCGCCGCGTAGAGCGGCCGGCCCGCGGCCGCGGCGAAGCGCTCGATCATCCAGTCGATCTCGTCGGCGTCGCCCGAGTGGTAGGCGCGCGGGAGGCGGTTCATCTCGCCGCCGCAGCCACGAAAGTGCGGGATCGCCCCGCGCCAGCCGCGGCGCGCGAGCTCGGCCATGGTGGCCTCGGCGTAGTGGCTGTCGGCACCGCCTTCGAGCCCGTGGAACATCACGACGAACGGCGCGGCGTCGGGCCCGCGGAGAACATCGACGAGCACGACGTCGCCGTCCGGCGTATCCCAGCGGTTGCGCTCGAGCGGAACGCGGCTGCGCCGCGCCACCAGCGCTGCCCAGACGGTCTGCGCATTGCCTCCCGGCAGCCACCAGGGCGCGCGATACGGCTCGCCGCTCAATGGAGGATCTTCGGACCTTCCGCGGGCGCCTCGGCCGGCACGCCGGGCGCATGCGACGCGTGGTGCGCGAGCATGCGCCAGCCGTTGCTCGTGCGCACGTAGACGTTCGTGACCGCCACCGGCGGGCGCGGCCGGCTCTCGCCGACGACGGTGATGACCTCGTGGAGACTGTGGATCGCGAACATCATCCCCTGGACGACGCTCTGGTCGGCGGTGCGCACCTGCAGGCGCTGGCGCGAGGCGAAGATCTGCGACCAGCTCTCGCGCACCCGCTCGTACCCGGCCAGCCGCGGCCCGCTCGGATGGATGCACACCACCTCCTCGTCGTCCGCCCAGACCTCCATCATCGCGTCGAGATCGGCGCGCTCGAGCGCTTCGTAGAAGGCCTGTTCCACATCCTGGGCGCTGGCGAAAGTGGTGCGTTTCATGGCGAACGTGCACCCGCGCTGCGGGGCGGCGCAATGGTAGCGAAATCTGCTGCCGGGATTCAATCGGCGGCCACCTCACGCCGCCGCACGCGCGATCCAGTCCGCCAGCGCGGCGAGCACGCCTGCCTCCTCGCCGATCGACGACGTGGCGCGGATCTCGAGCGCGGGATGGCGCGCGCGGGCGGCCTCCAGGAGCGCGGGCAGGTCGCGGGTGGTGTGGCCGCCCGGCGCGAGGAAGAGCGGTACCACGAGCACGCGCTTGGCCCGGCCGGCGACCGCGGCGTCGATCGCCTCGTCGAGGGTCGGGTGCATCCGCTCGAGGAACGCCAGCTCGACGCGCGTGCCCGGCCGGCGCGCCTCGACGAGCGCCTTGAGCGCGTGGAACGGCGCCGCCCACGCGGGGTCGCGGCTGCCGTGTGCAAACAGGACGATCGCGTCGCTCATCGCGGCGCGATTATCGCGCAGTCGCCGCGCGCCGCAGGCCGCGCCCGCGCGGCTCGCGCACGAGGAGCGCGTTCACGAACCCGAACAGCGCGACTGCGGCGAGCACCCACAGCGCCCGTTGCCACTCCTCTGGCGTGTGCGCCGCGGCGCGGGCGGCCTCGTCGCGCCCGAGGTCGAGCACCCACCCGACGACGGGCTGCATGACCGCCGGGCCGAGAAAGATCCCCATGTTCGCGACCCCGGTCGCGATGCCGGCGTACTGCGGCGCGTTGACCTCCTTCGCGCACGCCCAGCTCAGCGTCATGCCCGCTGCGGCGACGCCCATCGCGCCGAAGAGGACGTAGCCGGCCAACCCGGCGACCGGCCAGCCGGCGAGGAGCGGCGCCCACGTTGCGGCCAGCGCGCCCCCGCCAGCGGCGTACAGCACCTTGCGCCGTCCGATCCGGTCGGAGACTGTCCCGATCAGGAGCCCGCTCAGCGCGAACACGCCGAGCGCGGTGGTGACGTGATTGGCGGCGGCACCGCGCGCCATGCCGTGCATGTCCGCCAGGTACGGCACGGCCCACAGTGTCACGAGCGACATGAAGCTCGCGCCCATGCCGAAGTTGGCGAGGAAGATCGGCCAGGTCGCCGGGTTCCCGAGCACGCCGGCGAGACCCGCGCGCCACCCCGACTCGAGGCGGACCGTGCGCGCGCGCGGCAGCTCGTCCACCAGCACCCAGCTCGCGACCGCGACCGCGAGCGACGCGACCGCGAGGACGAAGATCACCTCGCGCCACCCGAACGACTGCAGCACCCAGGCGAACGGCCCGCCGGCGGCGGCCGAGGACAGGTTGCCGACGAGCACCACCAGCCCGGTCAGGGTCGCGAAGATACGTGCCTCGTACCAGCTCGCGATCAGCTTGAGGCAGGCGACGAACGCGACCGAGCTGCCGAGGGCGACGAGCACCCGCCCGGCGGCGGCCATCCCGAAATCCGGCGCGAGCGCGAAGAGCGCCGCGCCGGCCGCGGCCACCACCCCGCCGAGCGCGAGCAGCCGGCGCGGACCGAGCGTGTCGGCGAGGATGCCCGAAGGAATCTGCATCGCCGTGTAGACCCAGTAGTAGGTCGCGGCGAGGACGCCGAGCGCGGCGGCGCTCGTCTCGAAGCTCTGCGCGAGGTCGCCGGCAATCGTCGCCGGCGCGGCACGGTGGAAGAGCCCGATGAGGTACGCCGCGAGCCCGAGCCCGAAACCGGCCAGGCGGCGCGCCGGAGCGGGCGCGGCCCCGGTCATGCCGCCCTCATGACGCGAGTCAGTGCGTGCGGGCGGCCTGCGAAGAAACGCTGGCCGCCTGGGTGGCGATCGGCTTCGCGGCCGCGATCGCCTCGAGCTTGCGCTTGCGCTTGTCGACGGCCGTCCGCGCGGCCGCGGTGGCGGTGAACATCTCGAGCGCGTCGAAGTCGCCCTCCCGCACCGGCATCATCGCGATGTCCATGTCGGGTCCCGGACCGCGCCGGACGCGCCGGTAGATGCGCCAGTAGTCCCACCACATCGCGCCGAAGCGCACGACCTTCGAGGCGATCTCCCAGCCGTAGCGCGGGTAGAACACGAACGGGCTCTCGATCGGCATCCCCGGCCGGCGGTCGCGGCGGAACTTGCGCCGGAAGATGCCGCCCTCCAGCGGATGGACCCCTTCGATCTTCGCCGGCGCCTGGAACCCGAACAGCTTCGCGCGCATGTTGGCGAGGTCGTAGCCCCAGGCCTTGGTCCGGCGCAGCACGCGCTCGACGTGCTCCGGCGAGTAGTAGAGATCCCAGGCCTTGCGGTAGATCCCGCGCAGCTCGTCGTCCGACATCGTCGCGTGGCGCGTGGTGACGTGCACGACGTCGTAGCGGTTCAGGTCCGTCTCCATCGGGACGCCGGCGAGATGCAGCTTCTTGTGGTCCGCCGACCCGGGCAGCGGCGTGAGGATGAAGAACTCCAGGATGTCGATCGGCAGCTCGCGCTGGATGATGCCGATGTCGCGCTCGATCGAGGCCGGCGTGTCGCCGGGGAAGCCGAGGATGTAACCCGCGTAGGTGAGCGTGCCGACACGGTGCCAGGCCTGCAGCATCGCGCGGTACTCGGTGATGAGGTTCTGGCCCTTCTGCGCGTCCTTGAGCGAGGCCGGGTTGATGTTCTCGAGCCCGATGAATACGCGGTTGACCCCGGCGCGCGCGGCCTTCTCGATGAAGCCGCGGATCTTGTGCGCCATCGTGTCGACCTGCGCGACCACCCAGATCTTCAGCCCTTCCACCTCGCGCATGCGGATCAGGCGGTCGAACAGCGCCTCCCAGTTCTGGTTGCGCGCCAGGTTGTCGTCGGTGATGAAGAAGTTGTGCACGCCCTGGGCCAGGTTCGCGCGCACCAGAGCCTCGATGTCGTCGGCGTTGCGCGCCCGCGACTTGCGCCCCTGCACGTTGATGATGGTGCAGAAGCTGCAGCTGAACGGGCAGCCGCGGCCCGCGTCGAAACTCGTGCGCATGCCGGCGGTGCGACGTACGACGTCGACCGGCAGGTAGGGCGTCGGCACCCCCTCCAGGCCTGGCAGATCCTTCATGAAGTTGTAGAGCGGCTTCAGCGCGCCGCGATCGGCGTCGCGCAGCAGGTC
>Ga0268299_1001741_pt1 | contig 33196 bp, 24 predicted proteins | sample NOBtaG_FD_193484 | JGI IMG/M metagenome (GOLD analysis project Ga0268299, IMG submission 193484) | Activated sludge microbial communities from bioreactor in Nijmegen, Gelderland, Netherland - NOB reactor | ecosystem: Engineered > Bioreactor > Aerobic > Activated sludge | place: Netherlands... | reverse complement strand
CGCCGCAAAGCCAAACTCACCACACGCGACTTCCTCAACTCCCTCCGTGCCGACAACTCTCGCAGGGCCTTCTCTCTCATGACTTCCGCCAACCCAACCGCTTGGAAAGCGGGATGGACGGGCGCTAGATGTGGCCATGCGCCATCACTGGACTCTTGGAAGCCGGCATGCTCCCGGGATAGCGTCCGCCTCCCATGCTGGACATCAAATTGCTGCGGGAGCGTCCGGACTACGTCCGGCAGCGGCTGGCCACACGACACGGGGGCGACGAGGCGCGCCTGGACGAGCTCCTGGCGCTCGACGAGCGGCGGCGCGCGGCGGTCACCGAGGTGGAGCAGCTCAAGGCGCAACGCAACAGCGCCTCCAAGGAAATCGGTGCGCTGATGGGACAGAAGAAGATGGCCGAAGCCGAGGTGCGCAAAACAGAGGTGCGCGCGCTCGGGGACCGCATCGCGGCATTGGACCGGTCGGTGACGGAGTCCGAAGCGGCCCGGGATGCCCTGATGTTGACGCTGCCCAACCTCCCGCATGCGAGCGTGGCCTTGGGGCGTGACGCGGCCGACAATCCCGAAATCCGCCGGCATGGCGCTCCGGCAGTGTTCGGTTTCACTCCCCGGAACCACATCGAGCTGTGCGAGCGGCTGTCGCTGATTGATTTCGCGAGGGGCGCCAAGCTGAGCGGATCCGGTTTCCTCCTCTACACCGGCTGGGGCGCCCGCCTGGAGCGTGCCCTGATTCAGTTCCTGCTCGAACTGCACACCACCGAGCATGGCTACACCGAGGTGGCGCCTCCTTACATCATCGGGGAGCATTGCATGGTGGGGGTGGGACAGTTTCCCAAGTTCAAGGATCAGGCCTACGCGGTGCAGGAGGGGCTCGACGCGTCCACCCTGGGGAAGTTGTATCTGCTGCCCACCGCCGAGGCCCCGGTCGCCAACATCCACCGGGAGGAGATTCTTCCCGCGGCGCGGCTCCCGATTCGATATTGCGCCTATTCCCCCTGCTTCCGCGCCGAAGCCGGCGCGGCGGGTGTCGGCACGCGGGGTATGATCCGGGTGCATCAGTTTGACAAGGTGGAGCTGATCAAGATCACCACGCCGGAGACGGGTTATGAGGAGCTTGAAGCCATGGTGCGCCACGCGGAACGGATTCTCCAATTGCTGGGGCTGCACTACCGCGTGATCAACCTGTGCACCGGCGACATGGGATTCGCCTCGGCGAAGACGTATGACATCGAGGTCTGGGCGCCGGGCCAGGGCGCCTTTTTGGAGGTGTCGAGCTGTTCCAATACCGAGGACTTCCAGGCTCGCCGGATGAACCTGCGGTACAAGGAGGCCTCCGGGGAAAACCGCTTTCCGCACGTGCTCAACGGGTCCGGCACCGCCCTGGCACGCCTGTTCGTCGCCCTCATCGAGACGCACCAGCAGGCCGACGGCAGCATCGCCATCCCGGAGCCCCTGCAGCCGTATCTCCGCGCCGACCGGATTCCCGCGTAGGCCCGGCGCATTCGCCGGTGCCGGTGCCGTCGCCGGGCAGGCGCAGAATGAAAAAGCCCGCGGTCCTCGAGGAACCGCGGGCCTGTGTCCGAGGCGGGATCCGGGATCGGATCAGTTGCCTGAGATATCAATGGTCTTCGGCTTGGCTTCGGCCGCCTTGGGCAGGGCGATCGTCAGAACCCCGTCCTTGTAGGAGGCTTTCACCTGATCGGAAACCACCGGCTGGCTCAGGCCCACCTGGCGTTCGAAGCGCCCATAGCGGCGCTCGGTGCGGAGGTACTCGCCGTCCTTGACTTCCTTCTCCTGCTTCCGCTCGCCGGAGACCGTCAGCACGCCGTCGTGGATCGAGACGCTGACATCCTTCCGGTCCACACCGGGCAGTTCGACGCTTACGATGACGTTGTCCGCATCCTCGCGAAGCTCGAGGGCCGGGGTGAAGGCATCCTCCACGGAGCGAAGGCCCACGGGACCTTCGAACCACCGGTCAATGTCACGGCTAAGATTGAGCAGCGACGCCAGCTGGCTGGCGCCATACGAGGGAGAGCGACGGGTAACGAGAGTGTTCATATGCAGTATTCCTTTCGATGTTCACATTGCGATTGACTCGCTGGAGTTCCTTTCGCATTCGGGATGCCGGATCGGACTTCCCTGCAAATGCCCCATTTTCAGGCGGTCAGCCCGACGCCGGGTGCGATGGGCGGGACGGAATGGGACAATGCTTCCCAGGAGACTCCGCCGATGAGTTACACCGTGTCTCGGAGCGGGTTCCTACCGCTTCTTCAGGCCGACGCTGCTGGCTCGTTTGGCGACTTTTCGGCTGGTGGTGACCTTGGTGACGGTGCCGGTCTTGAGGTAGCGGGCCCTCACCGCGTCGAGGATCGCATCCCTCCGGTCGTACAGGCGTTTCAGGCGGCGCGGCTTCACCCGGCTCAGCACATAGGCGCTGATCAGAGGCAGGGCGAGGGTGCTGTCGGTGTAGCATACCACGCTGTCGGGCAGTTTGTCCGGATCCACCTTGCCCCAACTCACCGCCTCGGCCGGGGTGGCGCCGCTGAGCCCCCCGGTGTCCGGACGGGCATCCGTACACTGAAGGAAATAGTCATGCCCCTTTTCCTGGATGCCCATGACTTCCTGGATCTGCGGCTCGGTCTGAAGCATGAAGTTCTTCGGGCTTCCCCCGCCGAGGATGAAAACGCTGCTCGTATGCCCGGTGGACTTGGCGTGGTACACGATCCCGGCCGTCTGGTTGACGTCGCGGTTGACGTCGAACATCAGCCGAGACTCCCGCAAGGCCATCGCGGCGACGTTCATTCCGATGGAACTGTCCCCCGGGCTACTGGTGAAGATGGGAATGCCGCATTCATAGGCGGTGGCAAGCACCGAGCTGTCTTTCAGCCCCAGCTTCCGGCCCCGCTCGTGGACGTATTTGCCGAGCAAGTAGTGAAACTCGTCGGTGCCCATCGGGCGCTGGAACTCCGGTCCCTGGATCACCTCGCGGACGAAGGCGTCGGTGTCGAGGAGCACGTTGTAGTCGAACAGCACGTCGTAGATCCGAATGACCCCCTCCCGGTGCAGTTCCACGTCGTCCATGAACGGCGACCCGCTATGCAGGTGCATGTCGAGGCCGAAGTGGAGGTCGTGATACAGGTTGGCGCCGGTGGAGACGATCCAGTCTACAAATCCCGCCTTCATCAGCGGAATCAAGCAACTCTTCCCGAGGCCGGCCGGTGTCAGGGCACCGGTCAGGGACATCCCCACGAACCCGTCGTCGGGAAGCATTTTTCGCGAGAGGAGCAGACAGGCCTCGCGGAGGCGCCCCCCGTTGTAGGCCAGCATGGTTTGGTCCACTAGGTCGGCCGCGGAGATATTCCGTCCGATCCCGAGCGGATTCAGCCGGGGATAGTGGGTGAACTTGCGGGACAGCGGATGCTTCGACGACGCGCTCATGGTCGGCAAAGTCTCCGGAGAGGACCTGGTGATTGCACGGATTTTCGGGGTTCCCTGGGAACCCTAGAGCTCAACAACGAATTGGTTGAGCCCTAGGGTCTCCGGGGGACACTGAACGCTGATCGCTGCGGACCACGGATCACCCACCCAAAGCCAAATTGTAAATCCCCGGTAAATCGTGCGGCCTTTCGGGAGTGGACCGGGTAGTGTCCTGAGCGTTGGCACTATGAGTGTTTCCGAGTCCCAGGCGGCGCGGGTGCTGGTGATTGATGATGACCGGAAGTTGTGCCGGTTGATCGGTGATTACCTGGCGCCGCTCGGGTATCAGGTCGAGGCGGTGCACAACGGTCCGGATGGGGTGGCTCGCGCGACCGAAGCGGTTTGGCATGCCGTCTTGCTGGACCTGATGCTGCCAGGGCTGGACGGCTTCGAGGTGCTCAAACAGATCCGGCGGTCGAGCGACGTGCCGGTGCTGATGCTGACGGCTCGCGGGGACGAGGCGGATCGGATCGTGGGACTGGAGATCGGCGCGGATGACTACCTGCCCAAGACTTTTTCCACGCGGGAGCTTCTGGCCCGTCTGCGCGCGGTGACCCGTCGCACGGGCCGCAAACGAAGCCCGGAACAGGAGCTTCCGGAGGAACTCGTGGTGGGCGAATTGCGCATCTCCCCCGACACCCGGTCCGCAAGCGTGGGGGAGCGTCCGTTGGAGCTGACCCCGGTGGAATTCGATCTGCTGACGCTGCTGGCCCGGTCGAAGGGGCGCGTCCGGACGCGCGAGTCGTTGCTCGAGGAAGCGCGGGACCGGAATTTCGATGTCTTCGACCGTTCGATTGACGTCCACATTTCGGCCCTCCGGCGGAAGTTGGGGGACGATCCCAAGCAACCGCGTTTCATCCGCACCTACCGGGGCGCCGGCTACATGCTCATCAATCCTGGGCCCTCATGAGGTGGCGCCTTCCATTGTCGGTGCGGCTCCTGGCGTGGCTGGCGTTGAATCTGGTGATGCTGGCCGGGGTGTTCGCGCTGTTGATCGGAACGGAGTTTCGCCTGGACGCCCTGGTGGCGGTGACCGCGGGGGAACGGGTGCAGAAGGTGGCGGATGTGCTGACCGGGGAGCTGGCGATCCGGCCGTCCGGGGACTGGGGGCCGACCTTGGCGCGGTTTTCGGAGGGATACGGGGTGCGATTCGGACTCTTCGATGACCGGGGACAGTCGGTGGCGGGGCCGGGCATGGATCTGCCACAGGAGGTCGTGGAGCGCATGCGTCCGTTCCGGGGAGGCCCGCGCAGCGGCGGGCCTCCGGGCCGGCCCGGGATTCCCGGACCCTCGGAAGGCGGCATGGGCGCGGGCGCGGGTGTGGGCCGCAGGCCGGGACCGAGCGCCAGCCGGGGCTTTGTCAGGGCGGGCGATCCGCCGTCGTACTGGGCGGTGATACCGGTTCCGCTGGGACGGAGCGAGGGCGGGCCTCCGCGGATGGGCCGGCTGGTGATCCAGTCGCCGACCCTGAGCGCCGGCGGGCTGTTCTTGGATGCGGGCCCCTGGTGGCTCGCGGGGGGCGCCGCGGTGTTGCTGTCCATTCTGTGGTGGCTTCCACTGATCGGCGGCATTACACGCTCGCTGGGCCGGATGACCGCGGCAACCGAGGCCATCGCGGACGGCCGGTTCGACGTCGCGTTGAACGAGGACCGGGGCGACGAACTGGGTCGCCTGGGCGGCGCCATCAACACGATGTCCCGGCGGCTGGAAGGGTTTGTGACCGGACAGAAGCGCTTTCTGGGCGACATCGCCCATGAACTGTGCTCGCCCCTGGCGCGAATGGAGATGGCGCTGGGGGTGCTGGACTCCGGGGCCAAAGACGCGCAACGCCAATATGTCTCCGATTTGCGCGAAGATGTGCGCCAAATGTCGGGACTGGTTCATGAGTTGTTGTCCTTCTCGAAGGCGGGTTTGAAGCGGCGGGATCTTCCGCTCGAACCGGTGCTTCTGGAACCGCTGGCGGCGCGGGTGGTGGATCGCGAGGCGGGCGGGGATTCGAGGGTGCGGGTGGAAGTGCCGCCCGAAACGACGGTGGCCGCGGATCCGGAGCTGCTCGCCCGGGCTCTGGGAAACCTTCTCCGCAACGCGCTTCGCTACGCCGGCGATTCCGGCGTGATCCGGATCCGGGCGGAATCGGACCCGGAGGGCGTCCGCATCGCGGTGTCGGACGAGGGACCGGGGGTCGCGCCCGAGGCGCTGGGCCGGCTGGGGGAGCCTTTCTTTCGTCCGGACGCCGCCCGGTCGCGCGAGAACGGAGGCGCGGGATTGGGACTGGCGATCGTGCGGACCTGTGTGGAGGCGTGCCGGGGCCGGCTGGCCTTCCGGAATCTGCAGCCCTCGGGATTCGAAGCGGCGATGCGGCTGGAGCGGGCGGACGGGCGGGCGTCCAGCGCTACTTGAGGCTCTCGATCTCGAGATTGGCGCTGCGCAGGCGGGTGGCGAGAACCCCGGCGAGGTTCGACAGGAGCTGGGCCTTCAGGTGCAGGAGACCTTCCCGGTCGAGCCGGTCAAAAGTGTCGAACTCCAGCCGCCAAGCTTGGATCGGGGTGAGGCAGCGGACCGAGGCCGACCGCGGCTCCCGGTCTACCAGCGCCAGCTCACCAAAACTCATGCCAGGTCCCAGACGGCTGATGAGTTGTTCGGGAGCGTCGGGTGGTTTGAGGAAAATACCCACCTCGCCCCGGATGAGAAAGTAGAGGGAGTCGGCGGCGGATCCGACCGTGATCACGTCGGCTCCTTCGGACAGCGCGACGCGGGTCAGACGCTTGGCGAGCTCGGAAAGATCGCCGGCGGAGAAGCCGCGGCAAAGCTCCTGGTTCGCCAGGGGAACGTCGTTGAGGTCCGACGGCGGCAGGCCGTGTTTGCGGAGCACCTCGTTCTCGCAGTGCTCGATGGCGGCATCGGTGCTGTCGAACGGGCACAGTTTCCGCCAGCCGTCTTCCTGCATCTGGGCGACCACATAGTTGCGCAGGTTGGCCTTGTCGCCGATGCCCGTGAAATGAGTGCGGATCCTCCGAGTTCCCAGGCGTTCCTTGAGGTCCATGAGCAGGCGGCAGGCAGCGCGATCGAGGTCCACGGCGTGCTCCAGGTCGAGGATCACCTGAGAGCATCCCTCGGAACGCTCGAGGATCGCGCGGATCACCGGCTCCAGCGTGGACAAAATCAGGCGGCCCCGGAGTTGGTAGAGCCGGACGGAGTGCCCTTGCCGGCGCAGCACTTCGAGTTCGGCGACGGACCGGCGGCGCTTGCTCCGGATCTCGGCAAGTGTCTGGGTGCCGCGCAACGCCGATGTCACCACGCGCGGGGTGTTGAAGAGGTGGAGCCCGAAGTCGGCCGACAGGTCGTTGCATACGCGGATGCCGCGGACGCTGTTCCCTTTTGCGTCGAGCGGCGGCGAGAAGACGCCGATGCCGAACTGCCCGGGGAGCACCGCCAGGATGCCCCCGGCCACGCCGCTCTTGGCGGGCATGCCCACGTTGTAGATCCATTCACCGGCGTAATCGTACATGCCGCAGGAGCTCATGATGCTCAGGACCCGCCCCGTGTTCTGGGACTCCAGTACCCGCACTCCCGTGACCGGGTTCACGCCGCCGTTCGCGAGGCATGCCGCCATCAGGGCCAGATCGCGGCAGTTGATGGCGATGGAGCATTGGCGGAAGTACAGATCGAGCGGAATCTCGGGATCGCCGTCGAGGATCCCGAAGTTCCGCAACAGGTGCGCGATGGCGCGATTGCGGTGCCCGGTGTCACGTTCAGAAGTGTAAACAGACTCGTCGAGCGTGAGCGGACGTCCCGCGAAGGCGGACAGGGTTTCGAGGATCAAGGTCCATCGGGCGGCGGGATCGGCGCCTGGAACCAAGCCGGTCGCAGCGATTGCCCCGGCATTGATCATGGGATTCAGCGGGCGTCCAGTGGCCGGGTCGAGGCTGATGGAATTGAACGCCTCACCGGAGGGTTCGACGCCGACTTTGGCCATGGTGCGCTTGAGGCCGTTGGATTCCAGCGCCAGGCCGTACACCAGCGGCTTGGAAATGGACTGGATGGTGAACGGGACAGCGCAATCGCCGACCGAGTACACCCGGCCGTCCACTGTGGCGATGGCGATGGCAAACCAGGAGGGCCGGGCGCGCCCCAGTTCGGGAATGTAGGTGGCAACATGTCCATCCTCGAGCCGGGAGAACTTGTCGTGGAGGCGTTGAAGGTAATGCGCCAACGGCGAGGCGGGCGGATGGCGGGAAGGTGCTGGGTCCATGAAGAAGCGGTGGGTCCTGGGCTCAGTCGTGCAGTCGGACGAGGTCGCGATCCGGATCAATGGACCAACGGCGCGCCACAGACTCGAGATCCGGATTGAGGCCCCATTGATCGGCCAGCGGTTCTGACGTGTGACTGCGGGCCGCCCCTTTCAATTGCATGCAGCCCTTGTTGTTGCCGACTTCGGTAACCCGATCGAGTTCCTCAGGGGTCCAGGTGACTTCCGGCAACGTCGCCAGCTCCTGAAGCTTTTGCTCAATGGGCTTTGCGGAGCTTCCCACTTCCTGGATTAGGGTAGGCACGACACTTCGAACCGAGGGCTGTTGAAGACACCAGGAACAGGCAAATTGAAGCGCTGAGAGACTTTTTTGGTCAAAAATTGGTCTCAGTCGAGTAAGTTTATCGTTAGCGGACTCAATCCACCCTGCGGGACGAAATGCCCGATGATCTCCGGTTCCATAGGTATGCCCAGGCCGAACGTCGTCGTGGAATATGCCTCCGTAGTCCACCACCCGGGTCATGACTGAGACTTCAAACTGGGTGGTTGCAGGAAGGACCAAAGAGCCAGGCCATGGCTCGAAGGGGTTGAGGATGATCATCGCCCAATCGAGGAGCGGACCAAATCGCTCCAGGCAGAGGATCAGGTCCAGAGTGAAGCCATTGGCGGGACCTGGCGCGACCCCCAAGCGGGATGTCAGGCCGGCTTCCCGAAGCTTATCCATGGCCGACCAGACGCGATCGCTGGTGTATCCGACGTGATCAGGATTGTGGAGCAAGAGGAGGTCGAAATGGCTCGTTCGACAGCGCTCCAACGACTTTTCGGCCGCCATCCGCAGGTAGCTGGCGTAATCTGATGGACCACGAAGCAACGGATCCGTAAAGCGGGGGTAACCTTTGGCACCATCCCGTCGGGCACTGTAAAAGTCATGCCCGATCATCCCGATGAGACAGTAGGAATCCCTCGGAAGTCCCTCCAATGCCCGTCCAAGCAATGAATCTGCAGATCCGTTAGCGTAAACGTCTGCCGTCAAGAAGGTCCGAACACCCAAATCATAGGCGGTGCGGACCAACTTCATCCAGGAATCCTCGGACAATGGCTGGCCGTAATTCATGAAGCGACCGCCGTTCCAGGCGCCAAAGCAGGTGCGAGTAACATCCATATGAGCCTCCGTCAGTTTTTACGGGGTACAGGGTTGGGAAGCAATCCTGTGGAGGGAGATCCAGCGAGATTTGATGCTGGAGGGGCGAGTTTGAACGAGTCGCTGGCTTTTCCTGCTGCGCCTGTGGAAGTGGTATGGAGAACGAGGGGCAACGCCAGAGCGTGTGGGTTTCCCGCGATCCCCGTCGTTCGTGCTGGAGCGCAACGGATCTGAATGGGGTCGCGGATGGAACGCGACCCTACCAAGGATGGGTAGTGTCTGCCTCCTTCATCCTTTCCCGCATGGAGACTCGGAAATCTCGTCCCTCAACGCATTCTCGATAGTTTTGTTCCACGTGGAACAGTGCTTGGCTCTGTGAGGCGCCATCGTAGTCTCGCGGCAGCCCATGTTTGTTTATCCGAAGCATTACGATGTGATCGTGGTGGGCGCTGGGCACGCCGGCGTCGAGGCGGCCTTGGCTGCGGCCCGGATGGGATGCCAGACCCTCCTGCTGACCATCAACTTGGACACCATTGGCCAGATGTCCTGCAATCCGGCAATTGGTGGCCTGGCGAAAGGACATCTGGTTCGGGAAATAGACGCCCTGGGTGGCGAGATGGGGAAGGCGACGGACATGACCGGCCTTCAATTTCGCATGCTCAACACCCGGAAAGGACCTTCCGTTTGGGCACCCCGAGCGCAATGCGACAAGAAGGCCTATCAGTTTCGGCTGAAGTGGATTTGCGAGCGGCAGACGAACTTGGATTGCAAGCAGGGTCAGACCGTGAGGCTGCTGCATGAAGGTGGACAAATCTACGGAGTGGAGACCTCCCTGGAGGTCCAGTTCCTTGCAAAGACGGTGGTCATCACGACCGGTACCTTTCTCCGAGGTCTCATGCATGTCGGCGCCAATCAGCAGTCCGGAGGGCGGGCCGGCGAGGCGGCGGCGATGAGTCTGTCGGGATCCTTGGCGGAGTTGGGACTGGAACTCGGACGTTTAAAGACCGGAACCCCGCCGCGCTTGGTTCGACAGTCCATTGACTTCAATCGCTGTGAAGTTCAGCCAGGGGATGACCCAATCCCCTGGTTCTCCTTTTGGAAGGAAGATTTGTGGAATCCCGAAATGTTCCACGTGGAACACCGGAACCTGCCGCAGGCGACCAAAGACGGTCACGAAAACCGGTCCGACTATCCTCCGGGGTCCATTGTGGAACAAGCCGGACGCCAGCTTCCGTGCCACATCACCTATACTTCGGACCGCACCCGCGAACTGATTTTGGCCAACCTGCATCGGTCCCCCATGTACTCGGGCGTGATCGAAGGGGTAGGACCCCGATATTGCCCCAGTATCGAGGACAAATTCGTCCGGTTCGCCGACAAGCCGAATCACCAGATTTTCTTGGAGCCTGAGGGGATTGGAACGGATGAAATTTACGTCAACGGATTCTCCACCTGCCTGCCGTTCGAAATTCAGATCGGAATGGTGCGATCCATCATCGGATGCGAACGCGCGGAAATCATGCGTCCGGCGTATGCGGTGGAGTATGATTTCAGCAATCCGACGCAATTGACGGCCTCCCTCGAAACCAAGATCTGCCGGAATCTGTTCCTTGCCGGCCAGATCAATGGAACCTCTGGATACGAAGAGGCGGCAGCCCAGGGATTGATGGCCGGCATCAACGCGGCCCGGCGGGTTCAGCACCGGCCTCCGGTTACTCTGGGTCGGGACCAAGCCTACATCGGCGTGTTGATTGACGATCTGATTACCAAGGGCACGACAGAGCCGTACCGGATGTTCACTTCCCGGGCGGAGTACCGGCTGCTGCTTCGGCAAGACAATGCGGACCTGCGACTTTCCGACTTGGGCCATTCGATCGGGCTGCTTCCAGACCGAAATCACCGGCGTGTGGTGGCGAAGCGGGAAGCGATGGAACGGGAGCTACAACGGATTGGTAATACGCGAGTTGGGTCAGAGAGCATGGCCCAAATGCTTCGCAGGCCTGAAGTGCGGTACTCAGATCTTCCCGGTCGGGATCCCGGGCTTCCGGCAGAAGTCGTCCAACAGGTCGAGATCAGCCTCAAGTATTCAGGCTATATCGCGCGGCAGGAGATGGAGGTGGAACGCTTTCGGTCCGCAGAGCAGCAGAGAATTCCCGATTGGCTGCAGTACGAAAGCGTTCCTGGGCTACGCAACGAAGCCCGACAGAAGCTGGCGAAGATACGTCCGGAGACTTTTGGTCAGGCCGGACGTATCTCCGGAGTCAGCCCTGCCGATGTGAGTTTGGTCATGGTATGGGCGAGGCGGAAGTTGGAGGCTTCAGACGGCGAGTCGAAGCCAACGCAATGTGCAGCAGCCGAGAATTTGGAGGAATATTCAGCTCACAACCGGTGCTGTGGAGATCTGTAACGATATAGATTTTTCTGTTTTGCCGATTTTTGAGTGATTTTGCCTTTCAGTTTGAGGTGGAGGCTTACTGGGGTGGAGCGTCTTGCGTCCGGAAAAACCGATCGGTCGAGCCGGGAGTTTGTGGAACTGTCCAATCGATAAGGTTTCGAGCGGAGGCCGTGTTGGTGGCGATGGGACGCCAATGGAGGAGGTCAGGACTCGCCTCCAGCACGTACCGGCGACCGTAAGGCACAACGCTCTGCAGAGTGATTGTTTCTGCGGCGACTTCGGTAATGGCAAAGTCGAAGGCGGAGGCATCAAAACGGGTGACCCGGAGCGCCCTGGGCGTGGTGCCCAGCGTTCCTCCCCGAATCGTCGCGTAGAGGAACTCGCCGCCAGTCACAGGTGTTGAAAGCTCATTGACTCCCCGCGGAATTTGAAAGCCAGTGTCCACCTCGCCACCCGCGAGAAATCGCCGGGGGCCATACCCTGGACTGATCAGAATTACGCGGTGCAAAAGGCTCGGCAATCCCGAGGTCGAAGAGCCGCTGGGGGGCCTAAAGGCAGCGTCTCGCTGGCCGTTGCTAAACCACCGGGCGGCCAGGGTCGCGGACTCGGGGAAGTACCCGGCCGCGAGGATCGAATCCTCGGGCTCCAACGAGATCGAAGCCACCTGGGAGGCGGGAACGGGCTCAAAGGTGCTGTCGTGCTGACCGTCGGGCAGGAGGCGGCGGATGACCTGGCCGTCGCGTACAACCAGCCGGCCGTCGGCATGAACGGCGAGGAGGGTGGCTCCGGCGGGCGGCAGGAAGCCGGCGTCGCGAGAACCGTCCGAACGAAGCTTCACGATCCTCACAATGCTCCCAGGCTCGAGGCGATCCACGTAGATCATTCCGTTGGTCGCCACGCCGATTCGGGAGACGGACAAGGTGGAACCGACGTCCCCTACGAAATTCTGATCCTGCCGGCCATCTGAGGATCGCAACTTGATGAGCGACTTGACCTGGCCGGCGGAATTGCGTGTAAGGCCCACCAGGAGGTTCCCCTCGGGAGTCGCCGCCAAAGCAGACACCCAGGCGGTCGTCGGGATCTCGGGCTCAAAGGCAAGGTCCAAAGCACCATCCGACTCCAGCCGGGCCAGGCTATGCCGAAGCACGCTATTATATTGGGTGAAGCGGCCGGCCACCAGAAGCCGGTCCTGCGCGTCCGGGAGCAGAAGGGCTTGGGTCAGACCGGGTTCTGCCGTTTGGTTACCGACGGTTGGACCGATCCGGGCAAAATTGGGATCGAACTCGCCATCCGCCCGGACTTTGGCAATGCCGGGAGCCAGCCTCTCGTTGGCGAGATCGAAGGATCCGGCGACGATCACGTCACCGTCAGGCTCCCGGGCAACCAGGATCACGCCACGGCCGCGGCCCGTGACACGCACCGTAAGCCAGGGCAACGGTTCCATTTCCCCATCCCAGGCCAGCGTCGCCACGCCGGTAGCCCCACTGACGAGGACACCGCCGGGAGTGGACGCGAGCGACGACAGCCGTCCGAGACGAGGCTGACCGCGCCAAGCGGCGAATGCCGGATCCGTCTCACCGCCCGAATCCAGCCGAAGCACGAAGTCCGGGCTGGATCGCACGATCACGCCGACACCTTCGGGCAGGGCGGTCAATGCTCCGATTTCAAGTCCCTGAACCGCAGATGGTTCTGTGTAGTCCGGATCAAGCTGGCCGTCGGACAGCAGCCGCACCAGGGATCGGGTGTTTTGTTCGCCCTCCAACATAAAGCGGCCGGCTGCCAGAATGCGGCCATTGGCCAGGGGGAGCACCGAACGAATGGCGCCGGCGCCGTTGGATACGATCAGGGCGAGTTTCCAGGAGGGATCCTTTTGACCGTCAGGCAGAACCCGAAAGAGCGCCGGTGGCCTGGTTCCCACCGGGACACTCGAGAACTCCTTGGCGATCAGGACAAGCCCATCAGGTTGAGCCGCCAGATGGGAGATGTTGCCCGTCCGGGCGATTTCGGGAGCCAACTGAAAGGCGAGGTCTGGTTGCCCCCGTCGGTCCAAGGCGATTACTCCACGGGATTCCGCCGGGAGCTGCTGTGCATAAGCGCCACCCAGCAGCAGACGGTCGGAATCCACTTCACAAAAGGTGGGAGCGAGGCCCAGAAACGAAAAGTTGCGGGTCTGTCCGAATGTAGCGTCCAGGCGTCCGTCCGGCAGAATCCGATAAAGCCCAATCGCCGCCTGCGAGTCGAGTGGACTCCGTCCGGCCAGCACCAGCGACCCGTCCGTCATTCGGATGGCTGCCATGTTCTGGGGGGTGGTGGGATACAATCCGCCGGCGTCGTACAGGGGATCCAGGTCTCCCGGCGCGCCGGAGAGGCGATGGACGACATTCAGCAGTACAAGCAAGGCAGCGAGGAGAAGATGATTGCAGGGTTTCATAGGGCATGGGATCAGTGTGAGTGTATGGATTCACCCATACAGAAATACCTTCGTCAACCCAGAAATTTCGGGCGGGGGCAGCTTGGCTAAGGATGAAGGATGAAAGCCGAGGGGCGCGAGGCGAGGGACCCCATGACGAATAACGACGGACTACGGACCACTCATTCCTGCGCGAGTCGGCGAACTACCGCCCCGGCGACAACGGAGTCTGGCGATTACCGTTGTAGATTTTCCGGACAATCGCGCGCGCCTTGTCCGCTTCGGCACGGGATTGGCTAACTACGGAGGATGTCCCCGCCGTTCCGACGGCGTCCCGATTGGAGCACTGACATGAATGCGATTCGTTCGATTCCCTATCCGCCGTCCCGCCTGCAGCCGCGTCCGACGCGCAAGCCCGTCAACTTCATCTGCATCGCACCGGAGGCCCAATCGGTCTGTCTGACCGGGGACTTCAATCATTGGAATCCGTCGAGTTTGCCGATGGAGAAGACGTTTGACGGGTCGTGGCGTCTCACGGTGCCTCTCGGACACGGAAGCCATCACTATCAGTTCCTGGTGGACGGCGAGCCGATGAACGATCACCGCGCCATGGGAATGGCCCGGAACTCCGCGGGCGAGCGCGTGTCGCTGGTCCAGGTGAGTTGACGCTGCGCGGATGTGGGTGGCGTGGAATGCGGGGTTTCGCTTCGCATCTCATTCTTGGACGGGGAGCGCACGCGCCTCGCGTGTCGGTCTCGGCGCCCTCGCCGAGACCCTCGTGGACTATCTTGCGCCCCGGAGCGTCATGGGGAGCGACGCCGAGGACAGAAATCCGGTTCCACACGCCGGAAGCGCAGAGCGTCCGATGGACGGCCGCGGCGTCCAGTGAGAGACTCGCGCTCCACGGGCTTCCATGAACTTCGAATTCGCCACCGCTGGCCGGATCGTGTTTGGCGCCGGACGCCTTGCGGAGTTGGGAAGTCTCGCCAAGCCCTTTGGGAGTCGGGCTCTCGTGGTCACTGGTTCGCGACCCGATCCAGGGGAACAGGCCGCGCAACGGCTGGCTGACGCCGGCATCTTCAGCTCCATACTGCCCATCAGCGGCGAGCCAAGCGTTGAGGAAGCCGTCCAGGGCGCCTCATGGGCTCGTGCAGAGGCCGCGGAAATGGTGATCGCGATCGGCGGCGGCAGCGTGCTCGACGCTGGCAAGGCCATCGCGGCGTTGGCCACCAATCGCGACGATCCGCTGGACTATCTCGAGGTCATTGGCGCCGGGCGTCCACTCCCGAACTCCCCCCTTCCCTTCATCGCCATTCCCACCACGTCCGGAACCGGATCGGAGGTGACGCGCAACGCCGTGCTGGCATCACCGGAGCATCGGGTGAAGGTCAGCCTGCGCAGTCCGCGCATGCTGCCGGGCATCGCCCTGCTCGACCCCGAAACCACGGTCAGCCTCCCTCCCGGCGCAACGGCCGCCACGGGGTTGGATGCCATCACACAATTGATCGAAGCCGCAGTGTGCGTGCGGGCGAATCCGCTGACCGACACGCTGTGCCGGGAGGCCCTGCTGCGGGCGGTGGAGGCGCTGCCGAGGGCGGTGCGGGACGGCGCGGACCTGGCGGCGCGGACCGATCTTCAGTTTGCGGCGCTCTGCAGCGGATTCGCCCTCGCCAATGCCGGTCTGGGCGCGGTGCATGGTCTTGCCGGACCCATCGGCGGACGCTTCAAGGCGCCGCACGGGGCGGTCTGCGCCGCGCTCCTGGTTCCGGTGGTCCAAATGAATCTGCAGGCCTTGCAGGAACGGGAGCCGGAGAGTGCGGCCTTGGGACGCTTCCGGCGCGTGGCGCATTGGGTGACCGGACGGCGCAGCGCGGCGGCGTCCGATCTGGTGCCCGCCCTCGAGGCGCTGACAGCGCCGCTCGGGATTCCCGGGTTATCCCATCACGGCATTTCGCCGGCCGACTTTTCGGAACTCATCCGGCAATCCCGCCAGTCGAGCAGCATGAAGGGCAATCCGGTGACGCTCCACGACGACGAACTGCATCACGCGCTGTCGGCGGCATTGTGATGTCGCCGCTTTGGATTCACTGGCAGAAGCGGAGACACGGATGTCACGAATTCTCACCGAGATGAAGGGGAGCGCACGCGCCTCGCGTGCTGGCCGAGGCGCCCTCGCCTCGGCCGGTGCGCGTGGCGAATCACTAAATGGTGGCCACTCCACACGCGCCTGGTGCGGACGGCGAGGGCGCCGTCCGCTGCACGCGAGGCGCGTGCGCTCCCCTGGAAATTCTACCGCATGAATACGGCTGAGAGGCCCCCCCTTCGCAGGTAGGAATACATTGACCTGCGAACGGATGGGGCTAGGGATTGACGACCGGAGCCCATGAAATGGTCGTTTAGAATCGGACGGTGGTGGGGAGTGGATGTCCACGTGCACGTCACCTTCCTGCTGCTGCTGGCCGTGGTGGGCCTGGCGGAGGACAGCATTCGCGGCGCCGTAGGCGGGATGCTGTGGTATGTGTGCCTGTTCGGCTGCGTGCTCCTGCACGAATTCGGGCACGTGCTGACGGCGCGCCACTACGGCATTGGCACGCGGGACATCACGCTGCTGCCCATCGGCGGAATCGCCCGGCTGGAGCGACTGCCGGACAATCCACGTCACGAGTTGGCAATCGCCATTGCGGGACCCTTGGTGAACGTGGCGTTGGCCGGAGCCCTGACGGCCTTCCTGTGGCTGTCGCAGCAGTCTTTCTCCCCCGACGCCGGATTCGCCCAGCGCCTCCTGTGGGTCAATGTTTCCCTGGTCGTGTTCAATCTGCTGCCGGCGTTCCCCATGGACGGTGGCCGTGTGCTGCGGGCGCTGCTGGCGATGGTGTTGGATCCGGTCCACGCCACTCGGATCGCGGCCGGTGTCGGACGGTTCATGGCCATCGTTTTTGCCGGTGTGGCGCTCTACTATCAGGCCTACATCCTGCTGTTCATCGCGGTGTTCGTCTGGCTGGGGGCCGGCGGCGAAGCAAGGGTGGCCGAAGCCCGGTCGTTGATCGGCGGCGCGGTGGTGGGACACGCCATGCAAACCCGAGTGGGGACGGTGGCGGCGGGCGACTCCCTGGAGGTGGCGGTGGGGCGGATGCCGGCGGGATCCTCTTCGGACCTGCTCGTCGTGGAAGGCGACCGGGTGGCCGGGATTCTGACGCAAGAGGATCTGCAGAAAGCGCTGGAACGTGTCGGCCCGAAGCCGCCGGTCGGCGGGGTGATGCGCACCCGCTTTGCTTCCCTCGATGCCGGAGAACCGCTGGATTCCGCCCTGGCAAAAGTCTCGGCGTCAGCGACCGGCGCGGCGCCGGTATACTGGCAGGGCCGGCTGGTGGGGCTGCTGACGCTCGACACGGCGGGCGAACTTCTCGCACTGCGCCGCGAACGGGCGATGAGCGAGAACCGTCCGGGTTGAGGTTCAGAGTCCCGCCTTCAAGCGGTCACGCACGGGCAAACGAAGAGGCGCCGAAGGCTCTCATCGGACCGCTCGCCAATCGGCAACGTTGAGGCCGGGTACACGTTTGAGATCGCCATTATTGCTCACCAGGGTCACGCCAAAAGCCAGTGCGGTGGCGGCAATCTGGCAGTCGGCCAGGGCGATGCTGTGGCCCTTGGCTTCCATGGCGGCGCGCAGGACTCCGGCCCGTCCGGCAGCCTCGGCGTCAAAGGGCAGAATGGTGATGCCGCTGAGGAATGCTTCGACCGAGGCCGTGAGCTTCGCCGATTGCCGGCGGGTGGCGCCGTACCGGAGTTCCATAACGGTGACGGCGCTAATGGCCAAGTCGGACGGTTTGGACTTCTGGATGCGCTGCACCACCGGATCCAAGCCACGCAGGTAGTCGCCCACTGCGCACCCGCCACGCCGGAACGCGAGTAGCTCAGCAAGTTGGCATCGGTCGCCGATTTCAACAGTCCCTGCAATGACCGCCCCCTCCCCATGACCGGTTGGCGATACCAAGGGGACAGCGCCGCTTCGGTGGAATTCGGCGTTCCCAAACGCCGCGTCCGTCGCCCCGTCCGTCTCTCCGGGTCGGTTTCGCCGCGAGGCGTGTCCTGTTCCGTCCCCGCGACCGCCGCCAATTTCTGGTCAAGCGATGCCTCCGCTCCGTTCAGCCAGGCTCCGAAAAGAAACACCCACAGGACTTCTCCGGCTCTTAGCGCCTTTCTTCCGCCAGCCCTGGAAACCGCCCAAGCCGATTTGGTGCAACAGAGAAGTACCCTTTGTGTTCCCCTGGGGCCGATGGTAGCCCAAAACCATGGCCTCCTCCGCGACCCATCCCCCGCTGCCATGGATGGTGCTGGTGCTCCTGGTGCAGGCCGCAGTGGGGCCGCGAGCGATCGGCGCCATCCCTGCGTCGCCTTATGGCGGGATCCCATGGCCCGTGCCCGGCACCATTGAGGTGGAGCACTACGACCTCGGAGGGGAAGGAGTCGCATTTCATTGGTCGGGTCTGGTGCCCGTCTGGCCCGGATCGGACATCCGGATCGCCGGGCCCCCCGGACGGGAACCGGACAGCCCTTCCCTTGTCCCGCAATCGCCGTTCTTTGAGGAACCCACCAATCACATCGCCCTGCGTGCCGGCGAGTGGCTCCAGTTTTCCGTTCATTGCTCGGAGGCCGCATTTTACTCCGTCCATCTCTCCGCGGCCGAACCGCCCATTCTCTGGGCCGACCTTCCCTCAGACGGCCTCGAACAGGTGCCCCTGCCGGGGGAGGCCGTGTTGCACCTGGAACTCGACGGCAAGGACGTGACCGGCCCTGTCACCGGGCTTCCAAAGACCGTCTGTCCGCGTATCTGGATCCCCGCGGGCGACCATCGGATTCGGATGATCGCCGATCGGGTGAAGCCAGAAGGCGGCTTTCGGTTCCTGGTGGAGGATCCTCCGGGCTTTCTTCAGGAAGCCGCGCCCGGAACCGTCCTCGACAGGGTCCGACGCGCCGCAGATGGAACGTTCTTCGCCATGATCGCTCCAGCCGGACTCCCTCGGCTGGAGCCCGCACCGGGCGCATTCTGGCTCCGGGTCCTTTCGGAAGGCTCAGGCCGTGTGGTGGGCGGACCCTTCCTGGCCGAAGTGGGGGAAACGATCCGTCTTGAGGCCCTCGGAACGTCCGAGTGGATCCACTTTGAAGGTTGGTCGGACGGCTCCACGGACAACCCGCGGACCCTTCAGCTCGACCGCGATCTTTATTCTGGGAGCCCGATTTGTCCCGGGCGCGCCTCCAGGGTCCGGCGTCATCCCGGGATCCATTGAGGTGGTCCCGGGCCAACACATCCGATTCCGCCTCGGCGGCCATGGATCCGCCTACTGGTATCTCGTGTCTATTTCCCAGGACCTCAGGACGTGGCGGCCCCCGGATGTGCCCTCGGAGATCCGGGCCGAATCCGCGACCATCAGTTCTCTCGCGGCCTCCGGGTCGGGCGTGTTCATCCAACCCGGGGACGGCGAAGCCGTCGTCACCCTCACGTTGGGTGATGCCAGCACGTACGTTCAGGTCTTCACCGTACGTCCCGATTGAGTTCGATCCGTCGCCGGCCGGAAGCCACGGGAAAGGGATGCGGGCCCTCAGGGATCAGGCCAATCGCGGCCGTCCCATCCACACGTCCCGCACGCCCTCGCTGAAGACGGCCCCGGCGAAGCGCAGGCTCGCGGTCCAGGGCTGGCGCAGATGGTGAAGGAAGGCATCCATGGTCGAAACTTCCAGATCGAGCGTGCGGAAACGCCAGGGCTCGTGCCAGACGCGGAAGGCGAGGGGACGGAACCCCGCCGCAGTGTAGGCGGTGTAGCGTTCCAGAGCGAACTCGTCGAGGCTCCCTGCGAGGGCGACCCGTTCCGGCCCCGCGAGACGGCCCCAGAAAGCGCCTCCCGCCCCTCCGGCCCGGGTGGTCCCCGAGACCTTCTCGTGGCGGCTTTGCCAGGAATTCCTGCCCCGCCGGTAGGGCAGGCCGAAGGAAGGCGGGCCGAGCGGCACGGCGAAGGGATGGTCGAGCCATTCGTGCATGAAGAAGATGCCCGGCCCGTGAACGCCACGCACGTAGGCGCGGAGATTGAGCAGAGCCTGCCTCGCGATCGGCGCGGTGATCCAGGCGGTGGCCCGCCCGCCCCAGGCGAAGCGGAAGCGCCGCATCGTGAAGGCGACGAGGGAAATCAGGGCGCGACCCCCGTGGAGATCGAGAGGCCAGGGCACAACCTCCTGCAAGCGGTGCGGGTCAGCCTCGTAGTGGAGGAAGGCGGCCCCGGTCCAGTCGGCGATAAAAAGGGGGCCGCCGTCGCTCTTCAGTCTCCGTTTGGCCTCCTCCTGGCGGTCCGACAGGGTCCGTTCTTCCACCCGACCCTCTCCGGTCGCGGGATGGGGTAGGCGGGACTTCATGACGGATCAGCGGGCGTAGGTTCCGACTCATTGGCGCTCGCGGCCCTTGTCGGTGGCGGTTTTGTCAGGATGCGCGTTCATTTCACCAGGACGCCGATGGACTTCGCGATCGTTTCGCCCATGCGGATCGCGCGGACGGCCGACTTCGTGGGGAGGCGGTCCATCTTCTCGTAGAAATCGCTGACAAGCTCGAAGAAGCCGAGGAGCGATTCGATCTGCGCCTTCGCGTGGGCGTCGGCCGGATCCTTGGTGGCTCCGGCTTCCTCTGCGCAGGCGCGCAGCCGCGCGAGGGTGGGATCAATCTCGCGGCGCTTCCGCTCCGCGGCGATGACCCGGAAAAGTTCGTGGACATCCCGGATCGACTCGAAATGGTCGCGCCGGTCACCAGGGAGGTGGACGATTTTCACGATCCCCCAGTTCTGCAATTCCCTGAGGCTGTTGCTGACGTTCGACCGGGCCACTCCGAGCCGCTCGCAGATCTCCTCGGCGTGCAGCGGCGTCTCGGAGATAAAGAGCAGGGCCTGGATCTGGGCGACGGTGCGATTGATCCCCCAGCGGGTTCCCATCTCGCCCCAGTGGAGGATGAAGTGCTGGGCGAAGGAGGGTATTTCTTTCATTTCCTTAATTTCTGTATTTACAGAAATTGAGAAAATTGGAAGGCGCAAGCGTTTTTGGGGGAAATCGTCGCAGGTCGGAACTCGGGTGCAGCCTGTGAGCCCGCGGCGGTTTCAGATCTTCGGACTGGCCGCGCTCCAGGAATGGCCAGTCGGTGACCTCGGGCGCACGCGCGCACGCTGCGGGGGCGGGGCGTTGAAGCGCGAAGGGAAGCGGCCGGAGGAAAAGATGAACGGGAGCCTGAAGGATGGTTAACTCAGCTTGCGCAGCTTGGTGATGCGTCCGGTATTCACCCACTCAGCGACGAAGATGTTGCCGGCGGGATCGAAGCAGGCGTCGTGCGGATGCAGGAACTTGCCGGACACCCAGCCTTCACCGGTCTCACTGCCCCGCAATTTCATATTGTCCTTCAGCACCTGTTCACGCCAGGCGGGATCTTCGCCGAGATGCGTAATAACCTGGTTGTTCTTGTCGAGGAGCGTGATACGGGCGCTGAGATCGGGCACGAGCAGCACCTCGCCCAGGGTGTCGAGGTTCGCGGGCAGGATGAAGCCGTCGAGCGTCTTGAGGTGCTTGCCTTCCAGCGTGAACCATTGCAGCCGCTTGTTCGCGCGGTCGGCGACGACCACGGAGATGTCGCGTCCGGGCCGGCTGTCAATCCAGATGCCGTGGGGCGTGTTGAACTGGCCGTCGCCGGTGCCCGGTTCGCCGAACATCGAGAGCCAGTTCCCATTCTGGTCGTACCGATGAATGCGGAAGGAGCCGTAGCCATCGGCCAGGAAGAATCCGCCGTCCGGCAGAAACGCGTAGTTGGTGGGCATGAAGGCGTCGCGTCCCCACCGCTTGGCCGGCTGGGTGTCTTCGTCCTTCAGATAGAGTCCCGAAGCCATCGGCGCCCGTTTTTCCCACACCAGTTCGCCCTGGAGCGTGAGTTTGGCGAAATTCTTCAATTGCTGGTAGCCGGTCACGTAGAGGAACTGCTGGCCGCCCTCGGTGCGGACTTCCAGCCCATGCCCGCCGCCCTGGAACTGGCTGCCGAACGCGCGCACGAACCGCCCCTGTGAGTCGAACACAAAAATGGACGGATGATCCGTCAGATTTTCGCGCCCTTCGTGAATGACGTACAGCAGGCCCTCGCGGTCCACGGCCACGTTGTGTGTGGTCTGCCAGGTGTACTTGTCCGGCAACTGCGCCCAGTTGTGCAGCACCTCGTAGCGGTGCCCGTCGGCGCCGATGACGAGTTGCCGGTCGGATTTCTGCGCGGTGAGCACGCGCGGCGCGGCCAGTGCCGCGGTGGCGACCGCAGTGCGGTGGAGGAAACCACGGCGGGAGAGAGCGTTCATGGAGGACATCGGCACGGGGTGGAATTCGCGGGAAAACTAATTTTGTCGCCTAGGTCACGCAACACCGGTGTTGCGCATCGCCTGAAGTGCCGTGCCTTCACCAGTGGACGGTGGACGGGAGTGCAATGGACTTCGAGGGGAGGCCCCCCCTTTTCCCTTGATGGTGGAGAATCTGGACACGGATTTCACGGATTCTCACCGAAAAGGATGGGAGGGCCGCCTTCGTGATCCCCGTGTCGCGCCGTGTCGCGCCTGCAGCCAGTGAAGCCAAAGCACCCTGGTACCGGCGCACTCAAAACCTCAGAGCGACCCCGGAGTCCGCCACCGTCCACTGGGGAATGCACCGCCTGAAGTGTCGCGTTCAACTGCGCCTGCGAGTCCCATAGGCTCACGCCGCGAATCTCGCCACCCTCCTTCCATGCACTCCTACCAATTCTGGATCCGCGAGCTGCCGGATGCCGATAGGAAGCACTTCGTGGATTGCCTCAATTCGAGCCGGCCCATGATCGTGGAGGGGGGCAATGGGTGGCCCCATTGCTTCCCTACCGCCGCTGCTGTTTCGGGGGTCGCTCCCGTGGAGGGGGTTGCGCGGGCGGCGGTTTAGGCGCCTCAGGACAGGCGGCAGCCTCGATGATGATCTTCACCATATCTATTTTGATCAACGACACGGAATCGCCGCCAGCCAGCCCGGGACCGTCGGTCTTGCAGCTCTCGTCGAGCTTCGCGTCTTGACGTCGCCTATCGGGACCTTGGAACCGGGCATTCTTGACTCCTAATGACAGGACTTTGGTTTTCATGCTCCACCTGAAGAGGGAAATTTGATTCCATCACCCTAGGCTTATGAAGAGGCAACCGAGCGGTTTAGGCTGTATCAACTGCTAGTTTTTTCTGCCCGAAGAGAGCCCGTGTCGAGTGTCTGCCGAACAGCTCCAAAGCGGATGGGAATGCTGGACACGTCCGACCTCGGGGAGGTCTCGATCAGGAACTCGCCGTCATGGAGAAGGGCGGGATCGTTGCCGGAGGGAGCGGATGATGGGGACTCGGATACCTCGTCCTTCCGTCCCTCCCGGCTTCCCCCGGTCCGTCGTCCGGGACATCCTTTCGCCGGCATGTGCCTGATGTACCGGCGGTTCCTGATCGTGTTTCCCCTGGCCTGGATCTGGCTTTGGAACGTTTGCGGAGAAGCCGTCCCGGATGAGCCGTTTTGGCAGGATGTCGCGGTGCGAATCCGCACCGCGCCCGACCTGACCAACGCCGTCTTCCGCAAGGTCTGCGTGGATAAGGAGAATGGGGTCTATGTCCTCACCGACCGGGGCGTGGCGCGGGTTTGGGACGATGTTCTGGCGCTGGACCGGAGCTTTCGTCCGCTGGCAGGACGGATTCCCAAGGACATCACGGTGTCGCCGGCAGGCGATCTCTACTACCTCTTCGACGACGCCTGGCTGTCGAATGGACAGAATGGCCGTCCCGGCGGACGCCTCGAACCCGGGGTGTTCGATCGGATCGCGGTGGGGCCCGCGGGCGAGGTTTGGTTCAGCGGACCCGGACGGGTGTCCGGACTCGGGCTTCCCGACGAGGCGCTTCCAGACCCTGTGAAGCAGGCGCGCGTCATCGAGGTGATCCCACGCCGGGAGAATGGCCATCCGGCACTAATCGCCGACGGGGTTCTATGCTATTTCGATCCGGCCGAAGAACGTTACGTGTCGCCACGGGCCGGCGCCACGACCGCCGTGGCTTTCGCAATGGAATCGCCGGAGGCGGCGTTTCTCTGGGCGGGCAGCCGCCAGGGACTGGAGCGGCAGCGGATGAAGAACTCGGCCGCCGATCCGCGCGCCGCCGGGGAGACTGCGCTGCCCTGGCCCGAGGTCAACGCCATCGCCGTGGTGGATGGCGGGCTCTGGCTGGGCACCACCCGGGGAGCCGTCTTCAAAAACCTGGGAGGGGACTCGCGGTATGCGATCCCCGTCGCGCCCGGCATCGCCGCGCCGGAGCATCGGTACTATGCGGGGCCCCGATGGCTTCCTTCCGACGACGTATTGAGCCTCGCCGTCGGTCCGGACGGCACGGTCTGGGTGCTGACTCCGGCGGGCCTCGGCGGCATCGCCTTCCGGCAGATGACCCTCGCCACCAAGGCGGAGTGGTTTCACCGCAAGATCCGGTCCCGCAACCTGCGGTTCGGGCTCACCGGCGAGCGCCGGCTTTTCGCCCCCGGCGATCTGGTGAACAGCGAGATCGTGGACACCGACAACGACGGCGGCTGGACCAGTTACTATCTCGGCGCGCTGGCGGCGGAGTATGCGGTGACCCGCGGCGAACGGGTGCGGAAAGAGGCGTGGGAATCCTTTGGCGCCCTCGAGCGTCTTCAGGAGTTGTCCACCGTGCCCGGATTCTCGGCCCGCACGATCGAGCGGCGGGGATTCAAGTTCTCCGATACGGATCGGTGGCGCGAGGCGGAGGATCCCGGCTGGGACTGGAAGGGGCACACCAGCAGCGATGAAATTTGCTCGCAGACTTTCGCCCATGCCGTGATGTGGGAATGGGTGGCCACCAACGCCGTCGAGCGCGCGCGCATCGCCACCAACTACATGCGGATCGTGGACCACATCCTGGATCACGACCTCTATTACGTGGACGTGGACGGCCAGCCGACGCTGTGGGGTCGGTGGAATCCGAAGTATCTGAACTGGTTTCCGCACACCATCCACGACCGGCGCCTGAACAGCGCGGAGATCACCGCCAGTCTGCAGCTCGCTTTCCGGATGACAGGGAATCCGCGGTACCGCACCGCCGCCTACGAGCTGTTCGACCAGCACGGTTACCTCACCAACATCCTCACCAGCATGCGCGAGATCGCGCCGACCCTCGGGTACGTGCATCAAGGGAACGAAATGGGGGACGAGTGGAATCACAGCGACGACGAACTGGCCTTCTTCACCTATTGGGTCCTGTGCCGCTTTGCCTTCACGCCCGACCTGCAGCGGCAGTTCCTGGCGATGGTCCAGGATCACTGGGAGTTCGAGCGTCCCGAGCGATATCCCATCTGGAACTTCATCTACGCCGCATGCGGCGGCGTGGATTACGATCCGGCGGGCGCGGTCTGGACCCTGCGGGGAATTCCCTTGGACACCATCAACTGGCCCGTGCGCAACTCGCATCGGAAGGATCTGCATCGGCCGGAGCCGAACTTCCTCGGCCGCGAGCTGGCCGAGCTGCTGCCGCCCGGGGAACGCCTCATGGCCCGGATCAACACCCAACCCTTCATCCTCGATGCCGGCGACGGCCTCACCGATTTCCCGGGGGACGAATACCTGCTGGGCTACTGGCTCGGCCGGCAAGTGGGGGCCATCGGGCCGGCACGGTAGGGTCGCGTTCCACCCGCGACCCACTTCAGATCCGTTGCGTTTGTGGACGAACGATGGGGAACGCGGGAAGTCCCCCACGCGCCAGAAGCTTCCCACACTCCCCGCAGTCGCTCCATACGCGCTGCGGGGGAAGTCAGGTACCCGCAAGCTCGTCCCTCCACGTCCGGCTACGACTTCCGCCCGAGGATACGGTCGAGGGAGTCGGAGGTCTGCCAGATCAGGGCCTCGGGATAGTGCGGGTAGGGATGGAAATACTCGAAGGTCAGGAATCCCTGGTAGCCGGCGGCGTCCAGAGCGTCGGTGACCGCCGGCCAGTTGGTGGTGCCGTCCAGGAGCGGACGGAAGGTCTCCAGGGAAAAGTCCGTGCCCTTCTTGGTGAATTCCTTGAGGTGGACGTTCTGGATGCGGGACCCGAGTACCGAGGCCCAGTGTTCGGCGAACTGGAACATGGCGATGTTGCCGGTGTCGAAATGCACCCGCACCCGGTCGCTGCCGAAGCTGTCCACGAAGGCGTTCATCTCCATCGGCGTCATGAGGAATCCGTTGAAGAAGATGTTCTCCATGTTGAGGCGCACCTTCAGCCGCTCCGCATCGCGGACCAACTGGCCCACGGCCTCGCGGGCCCGGCGTTCGCAGACGTCGTTGGGCACCGGATCGTGATCGGTCCGCCACGGAATGTGCACCGCGCCCGGCACCACCAGTACATTCTCCACGCCGAGATCATGCGCGGCCTGGGCGATCTTGCCGGCGAGTTCGAGTCCGCGGGCGCGCTTCTCCGGATCGTTGCTGGTCAGCGGATACGGCCAGAAGAGAAACGAGCAGAGTCCGCTGATCTCGATGCCTATGTCGTCGGCCATGCGCCGGATCGCCGCGTACTCGCGCGCGCCGGACTTCGGGGAGAGGTCGTTGTCCAGGTCGTAGTTCAGCTCGATGCCGTCGAAGCCCGCCGTCTTGGCGAGATACAGGCATTCCTTGAGGCTCATGCGCTCCGGGTACGGAAAGGCCCAGAGGTTGATGGATTTGCGCATCGGATACCGCTTCAGCGATCCGCGCCGGGGATCGGGCGATGGTGCGGACAGCGGCACGGGGGTCGCGCGCGGGAGCTCCGCCGCGCGCACAGGTTCGAAGGCCAGGGCGGACACCCCCACCGCGGCCGCCGCGGCGCGCAGGGCTTCACGGCGGCTCAGAGGGGCGGCGGATTCGGGGGAATTCATGTTCTGAATAGGACCGTGCTCCAGCGGGATGCGCCAGAGTGAATGTGCGGAGTCGCGCTTTTACCTGTAACCCCGCGGTAGATCTGTAGGGGAGCACACGCGCCCCCGCGTGTTGCGGACGGCGCCCTCGCCGTCCGCACGAGGCGCGTGTGAAGTGGTCAACGTGTCGTTCGCGGTTGCGCGCAGCGGCCGGGGCGAGGGCGCCCCGGCCTACACGCGAGGCGCGTGTGCTCCCCTACAGATCTACCGCAGGGTTACGGCCCAGGATTGTTCACCCGCCTTCCGGAGGGGTCGATAATGACCGGGGTGACAAACACCAGGAGACGCTGGCCGGTGCGTTGGACGTCAGGACCGGCTTCCCAATGAGGGAAGGGCCGCCCTCCCGGAGCCGCCCCCGGGTCGTCGCGAATCGCGGCGTCTCCCTCCACAAGGTCACCGGCGATCACCAGGGTTTGAGAATCCCATAGCGCCGCGCTGGAGATGATCTCGCTGCTCCGAATCCGCAACGGCAGGGGCGCGGCGGGATTCGCCACCACCAGTTCCGAGAGGCCGGCGATCACCGTCAGTTGAATCGTGAGGTCATCCGCCATGACGTAGGGGATCGCGTCCACTACAAGGCCGAAGGGAATTTCGTGCGCGCGTCCGCTGGCATCGGATACCGAAGTGGGGTCCGTGGCGGAAAACATGGCCTGGCGTCCGCTCAGTGTGATGACCTTGGGGGCGGACAGGAACTGGACCCCCGGACGGGATTCCAGCGTGTTCAGCACCGACCGAAATTGGGGCTCGGTGAGAATGCCCGAAGCCGCGTTGGTGCCCAGCCGAGGCAGATCCGGGCGATCCTTCAGGAGAAAGTCGAGACCGAGCGAGTTCATCCTTTCGGCATCGAGGATCACGAACATCGCCTGAATCTCGACCTGTGGCGGTGCCACATTGAGCGCTTGGATGGCCTTTTCGATCACCTCCAGGTCGGCCTCGGTGGCGCGGACAAAGAGAATGCCGGTGCGATCGCTGAAGAAGATGGCCTTTCTGACCTCGGACGGTGGGGTCGGGAAATCCACTCCGCACGCGCGAAAGAACTCCCGGATCTGAAGTTGCACCTGTGGCAGTCCATTGGTGCCGTCCCCCGGGGGCACTGGAGGATCACCAGTGACCGACCGCAGGGCTGAGAGAAAGGTTCGAGGGTTGACCCGATACGTGCGAGTAAACAGAGGCTGGATCAGATCCACCTTCGTCAGCAGGAACACCTCACCAAGCTTCCATGCCCCTTTCGGGGGCGTTGGAGTGCTCACCTTGACGTGAGTGAATCCAGCCGCGCGCGCAGCCTCGGTCGCCGGGAACAGGCCTAGGGCCGGCACCCCTTCCTCGGGGAAGAAAAGGACTTCGAGATTCTTGTCGCTTTGGCGGCGACTGGAGAGCTCCCGTGTCAGTTCCTCTTCCGTGAGCGTTTTGTCATCGAGAACGAATCCTTCGGCGGTCTTTGGCAGGAAGACCTGGATAAACGGGGACCGTTCCAAGCGAACTAGGTTGGTATAAGGAAACGACGGGACCGGAAAGGCGGGACCCGGGTTGGTGATTGCGGCGGTACGTTGGGTGATGTCTGCGCCCGGTTGAGATGAGTCCGAAGCCGGTACACCGACCGCTGCCGTCGGATCTCTGAGGGGTTCCGCCGCCGCCGCTTCCACCCGCCGTTCAAAGGCCATGGGCAGGAGCAGGAAGCCGGCGGCGAGGCAGAGCATCCAGCCGGTGACGCCCAGGTTGGGACGCCCTGGCAAGGGCCCTTGCAGGAGGCGGGTCAGCCGCGACCGCAGGGATCCTCGGGACTCGAAGATCCCGAGAAAGCTCAGGGCGAGTTGCGGACCCGAGGCGCAATGGCGCGCGACGGCCAGCAAGGCCGACGGATATGCGGACCGATCGTCGGGCGTGGACAGCATGACCACGTCGTCCACCGCCGCTTCGCGCAGCATCCGAATGCGTGCGTTGGCGATCCAGACGGCCGGATTCCACCACCACACGATCTGCACGAGGGCCTGCCACCAGGTCACCCAAAGGTCGCCTCGCTTCAGGTGGGCCAGTTCATGGAGCAGGACGAGCCGCAGGGCATCCGGCGTGAGACGGCCGGCAAGCTCGGCGGGCAGGAGAATGACCGGACGGAGAAATCCGCAGACGGCCGGGCTGTGATTGGCGGCGCTGAGGCGCAGTTTCGGGATGCGGCGCAATCGGAGAGCGTTGGCGGCCTCGCGGACCTGGGCTTGCAGATCCTCCGGGGCGTCCGCGGCGCGCCGCGCGAGACGGCGGACCGGCCGGTTCCGAATCCCAAATCCCGCCGCCAGCAACAGAGCGCCGGAGATCCAGGCCAGCAGCAGGCAGGCATCGCGGGTCAGAGTCGCGGGCGCCTGGGCGATTGGGGGCGGGAGGGCGATCCACTCGGGATCGGGGACTGGACTCGCCTCCGCTGTCGTCACGGTCAATCGGGGCGTGGGTGTCGTCGTCGCGGGTGCGGTCCGCACGGGTTCCGCCCACCAACGTCCGAGCCAGAAACCGGCGCCCGTCGGGAGGAGGAGCGAGGGCGGCAGGAGCAGCTTCACCAGCACCAGCAGCCACAGCGCGTAGCGCATGGCGCTGCGGAGACGGCGGCCCAGCAGGAAATCCACCGCCAGCAGCAGGGCGACCAGCAGCGCGGATTGAAACAGCATGAGGCGGCCCCAGTGCCCGGCAGGCGCGCCCAGGTCATTGAGAAGTTGGAGCATGGCGGCGGGGGTCAGGGGTTGGTCTTTCGGGAGGGACGCCCCGGCGGCGACTTACGCCGGGCGGCGATCAGCGCCTCCAGTTCGTCCAGTTCGGCGGGCGTGAGCGGCTCGCTGGTGAGGAGCGTCTCGACCATGGGCTTCAGTGCGCCGTCGAAGGCGTGGCGGAGCGCGTATCGCAGTTCGCCCAACTGCGCCTGGCGGCGGCTGACCGCTGCGCGATACAAGGTGAGATGCCGGACCTTCTCCGCGGTCAGCAGGCCCTTGGCGACCATGCGGTCCATCAGGGTGCGGACCGTGCTGTAGGTCCAGCCCTGGGACGCCTCGAGGGCCTCCTGGACCGCGGGGGCAGCGCAGGGTTGGTGGTGCCAGACGGCCTTGATGATGGCCCATTCGGCCTCGGTGAGTTCGGGATGCGGGGTTTTCATTGGACGACGGGAGTCAAGATATCTCTACAGTTGTAGAGATTGCAAGCGTGAAATTTCTGCGTTGGTAGGGACGGGCTCCCGCACGTCCGTAACTTCCTCCGCCTCGCGCGTGGAGTGGCTGCGGGGAACGTGGGGAGTTTTTGGCGTCAGGGGCTCCCCGCGATCCCCGTCGCTCATCCACGGGCGCAACGGGATTGAATGGGGTCGCGGGTGGAACGCGACCCTACCAACCTCAGGGACGAGCTTCGCGTCCTGGGGAGGTCTCCGCCAGGCAGTAGAGGAAGCGCTCGCCGCGCAAATACAGTTCGCGGCCGGCCAGCGCGGCCGAGGCGCTGAAGGAGTCGTCCAGGTGGTTCACGGCCAGGGTGGGGTTTCCGTCATCGAGGCCCAGAACGACCGTCGTGCCGTCGCGTCCGGTGACGTAGAGCCTGCCGGCGGCGCCCACGGGCGAGGAAAAGATGTGGTCCCGAATGCCGTCCAGGCGCAGCGGTTCGGCGCGCGGGCGTCCGGTGGCGGGATCCAGGCGCGACAGGACGTTCTGAAGGTGCCGGATGACGTACAAAGTGTCTCCGGCCACCAGCGGGGACGGCACGTAGGGAGTCATCCGGTGTGTCTCCCAGACCACGTGGGGGGTGCCGCTGACATTTCCCGACGCCCCGGGCCACCGGACCGCCAGCATGGCCTGCTGGTAGTAGCTGTTGCCGGCGATGACCAGGTCGCGCCACGGAACGGGCGATGCCACCACGTTGTCGGTGAGGCCGGCGCATTCCCAGATCACCGAGCCGGTGTCGGGATCGTATCCGCGGATGCGCCGGGTCGCGCTCACCACGAGCTGGCGGCGCCCTTCCCATTCGACCATCAGCGGAGTGGACCACGAAGTGATCTCGTCGCGCGGCACCTTCCAGCGGAGGCGGCCGGTGGCGGCCTCGAATGCCCAGAGGAAGGACCCGCCTTCATGATCCCAATTCACATAGAGCGTGCCGCGGTCGAGGATCGGGGAGCTGCCTTCGCCATGGGCATGAAGCGTCTGCATGCGGCCAAGATCCGCCTGCCAGCGCACCGTGCCGTCGAGGTTGAGGCAATAGAGTCCGCGGGAACCGAAGCAGGCCCAGATTGCAGTGCCGTCCGTGACGGGGGAAGCGGAGACCGGACTGCCGGTCACGTGGCCGCCCTCGTGCGGCCATTCCTCGCGCACGGTCCGGCGCCAAAGCACCCGTCCGTCGCTCCGCGAGAGGGCCAGCACAAAGTATTCGTGGCGGTGGGTCACCGGAACGCTGTCATGAACCCCGGGCGCCTGATCGTGCACGGGCGGCTTGGCCTCCCCGACAGGGCCGGCGGCCATGAGGTACACACGGTCGCCGAAGACGATGGGGGATGCGTGCCCTTGGCCGGGGATGGGGAATTTCCAGCGGACGTGATTCGTCTCGCTCCAGCGAACCGGGGGCGTGGCCGTCGGCGAGACCCCGGTGGCCTGCGGACCTCGCCATTGGGGCCACATTTCCAGCAGATTGGTATCCCCGGCCAGTCCCGCTCCCGGGAGCAGACACAAGGCCGCCGCAAGCCCGAGGAGCGGTGGGAGCCGTCGTCTTACGTGCAGCGGAGGGGGGAACAGAACTGCCAGTAGGGCCTGTCGCGAGGCGACAAGACGTGTCCATGCGATAGAGTTGCCCGGGGAGCGCACCCCACCTGCAGGTCCCCTTTCCCGTCCGCGAAGCCTGTGTGGAATCGTCGCCGTTCCGTTCGTGGTTGCGCGCTGCGGCCGGCGTGTCTGCTCCCCATGATCTACTGCATGGACACGCATCATATTTTCACCCACCGGCCCGAGCGGCTGCTCTTGAGGATGGCTTCGCAGAGGCGCACTTCCTGATGGCCGTCTTCGGCGGTGGCAAACAACACCGGCGACTTCCGTCCGCCGGCGATGTGCTCGTACACCGCGCGGTAGTGCATCTTGTGGCTGTCGGGGAATCCTTCGGGATGGCCGCCGGGATAGTCGGTGAACCCGGCGACGTCTTCGCTGAACCCGGCGGTGCCGCGCTGCAGGATCTGGCAGGGCTCGTCGCGGCGGCCGAGGAGGATTTCGTTGGGTTGCTGCAGATCCCATCGCACGCTGCCCCGGGTGCCGTAGATGCCGAGGGCGAGGCTGCATTTCCAGCCGGCGGCCACCTGGGAAATCGAGGCGTTGGCATGGACGCCGTCCGCATGCGGGTGGTCCGCGCGTCCGAAGCGCATCAGCACGCTGCCAAAATCTTCGGTGTCCACGCGGTACGGCACCATCGTCGCCGGATCGGCTTTGGCAAAGGTCTGCACCTCGCCCCGGGGACGGTATCGCGTCTTGTGAAAGGTCTCGAGGTGCGCGAAGACCCGCTCGATGCGCGCCCCGAGGATGAACGACACGGTGTCCATCCAGTGCGTGCCGATGTCGCCCACCGCCCGCAATTGGCCGCCCTCGGAGGCAAGCAGACGCCAGTTGTAGTCGGTTTCGTGCAGGAGCCAGTCCTGAAAGAAATGGCCCTGCACGTGCATGATGCGTCCGAGGTCCCCACGATGCACCAGGGCGCGCATCTGAAGCACCGCGGGGAAGAAGCGGCACATATAGTTGACGGCAAACACCGGTGTCTGGCCGGCGGCCGTGGCGTGGACCACCCGCCGGGTTTCGCGTGAGGTCATGCCGAGCGGCTTTTCGCAGACCACGTGGAGTCCGGCGCGCAACGCCGCCAGGGCCTGGGCGACATGGACCTTGTTGGGCGAGGTGATGTGCACCACGTCCACATTGGGGGAGCGGATCAGTGCCTGGTAGTCGTAGTCGCCGTACACCTCGGGGATTCCCCAGCGATCGGCGCAGGCCCGGGCCGAGCGGGTGGATCCGCAAATCGCAGTGACCTGAACCCCCAGGCGCCGCAAGGCCTCGATATGGACCGGACCGATGAAGCCGGTGCCGATGACCCCGGCGCGCAGCGAGTGGAGCGGAACGGACATGATGTCCCTCCCATCGCAGTTCCCCTGCGCCCAGGCGAGGCAAATCCCATGGCGATCGGGGATTGGATCGGGTCGGGTGCCGGGGAATGCGCCCCGGCACCCTCCCACACCACCGGACATGCGGTTTGCTCGCATCCGGCGGTTGAACGCGGGGCGGACTCCCTCCCAGGGGGCCGACGGTCATCCCCGGGGGCTGCCCTGCGCCATCCTTCGTTCCATGGGCTTCGCAACGCGCTCGGCTTGCACCCCACTCCAAAGGCCTACGGCGGCTACTCCCGCCCCAGCCTCCGTCGTCAGTCCAGAGCCCCCTCCCTGGGGAAGGGAGTCTGCTGTTTCGAGGTACTTTGCGCCTGACACGTCGGTTGCTCACTCGGTTGGCCACCTTCGTTCTTCGGTCCTTCGCTCCTCCGGCCTTTCGGCCGGCTTCTACGC
>Ga0268299_1001740_pt1 | contig 33205 bp, 35 predicted proteins | sample NOBtaG_FD_193484 | JGI IMG/M metagenome (GOLD analysis project Ga0268299, IMG submission 193484) | Activated sludge microbial communities from bioreactor in Nijmegen, Gelderland, Netherland - NOB reactor | ecosystem: Engineered > Bioreactor > Aerobic > Activated sludge | place: Netherlands... | reverse complement strand
GCCGCGCTCGAAGCCCTCGCCTCGGTCCAGGTGGTGGCGCTCGACAAGACCGGCACCCTCACCCGCAACGCCCCGAGCGTCATCGCGTCGGTGCCGGCCGCTGACGTCGATCCCACCGAACTGGCCCGGGTGGCGGCGTCGCTCGAGCTGCACAGCGACCACCCCCTCGCCGCCCCGATCATCGCAGCCGCCGGCGCCCCGCCCGAGGGCGCCGCCGATGTGCAGACGATCGTCGGGCACGGGATCGTCGGGATCGTCGACGGTCGACCGGCCCGCCTCGGCAAGCCCGGCTTCGTCGACACCACCGCCATGGACACCACCGTGCGATCCCTCCAGGAACAGGGCGCCACCGTGGTGGCCGTCGACCACGGCGACCGGCTGCTGGGTGTCATCGCCGTGCGCGACGAGATCCGACCAGAAGCACCGGACGTGATCGAGCGGCTCCGTTCCCTCGGTATAGGGCGCATCGCCATGGTGACCGGCGACAACGAGCGCACCGCCACCGCGCTCGCCGGGCCGCTCGCTCTCGACGAGGTCCACGCCGGGCTCCTCCCCGAGGACAAGGTCGCCCGAGTCGAGGCCCTCCGCCGCCACGGGCCCGTCGCCATGGTGGGCGACGGCATCAACGACGCACCGGCGCTGGCCGCCGCCGACGTGGGCATCGCCATGGGCGCGGCGGGCAGCGACGTCGCCATCGAAGCCGCCGACGTCGCCCTCATGGGCGAACGCCTCGACCATCTCAGCGACGCGATAGCCCACGCCCAGCGCGCCGGGCGGATCATGCGCCAGAACCTCGCCCTGTCCGCGCTCATCCTCCTCACCCTCATCCCCCTCGCCGCGTTCGGCGTCCTCGGGCTCGCCGCCGTCGTTGCCACCCACGAGCTCGCCGAGGTCCTCGTGATCGCCAACGGCGTGCGCGCCGGCCGCCGCCAACCCGCCCGCCACGCGGCCCAACCAGGACCCGCAGCGACCGCTCGCCCCCCGGCGGAGGCGGCGGCGACCGTCACCGTTGCGCTTTCCCAGAAGCCATCGAGCTGATGCCTACTCGCCCGTCGACGCAGGTCGAGCCCGGTCGCGAATCGGGCACAGAGGCTTGTGGTGACGCATGCTGAACCGATGAGACCGCCGTCGTGAGTGCGTCGCAGCGGAGTCATCCGGTGCCTCGTCGCGGCGGTGCTCTTCGGGGCCTCCGCTCCTGCGGCGTCGGTCCTGGCTGGGGATATGCCCACGCTTGTCCTCGCCGGGCTGCTCTACGTCGGTGCCGCGCTCGCCGTGTTACCGACGGTTGCCCGTCACGGCCCACGCCGGTCGCGCTTCGCAACGGAGGCCGACCGCTGGCCCTCGCGGTCGTGTTCGGCGGAGCGATCGGCCCGGCCCTGCTCGTGGCTGGCCTCGAACGCATCCCAGCGGCGACGGCCTCGCTGTTGTTGAACTTCGAGCCCCTTGCCACCGTTGCCCTCGCTGCGTTCGTGTTCTGCGAGCACCTCGGCCGTCGGCTCCTGGTCGCGGCGGGCCTCATCGCCTCGCTGGGGCGCTGCTCGTATGGGAACCGGGCGCAGGGAAAGGTGTCGGCGTCCTGCTCGTCGTCGACGTGTGCATCGCCTGGGGCATCGACAACGGCGTCACCGCCCGTATCGATCAGCTCAGCCCCGAGCAGGTCACCAAGGGCGCTGTCGTCGGATCCGCCAACCTCTCCTCGGAATCGCCGTCGCCACCGTCCGGCAGGTCGAGATCGGCCAGATCGCCGCTGCGCTATTGATAGGCGCCCTCGGCTACGGCGTGCCGATCACCCTGGCCAAAGGCGCGCGTGAAACGCGCCGGAACGACTGACAGAGGGCGTGGGGGTGGATGGGGTGCTTCCGGGCGCGGGCGACGAGCGCGACGTTGCGGGTCACGAGGCCGCGTCGCGCGGCGTCGGTAAGCGCCCCCGGGATGATGATCATCGTGGTGGGCAGCCTGTCGACTCATGGGCTGGGTGCGATCTGGTCGTGTCGGAATGGTTCGGCGAGCTGGGCGGTGAACGCAGTGGGGTAGTCGGGGCGTCCGGCGATGCCGAGGTCGTCGGAGGTGATGATGGGCCGAGTGGTGGCGGGGGCGTAGGTCGCCATGGCGCGGTCCCAGATGAGGGTGAAGAGCCCGAAGTTGACGTCGCCCTGGCCGGGGTAGCGAAGGTGGTGGAGGCGGTGCCCGGCGTTGATGGCCAGCCATCGTTCGAGCGGGCCACTGATGTAGTCGACGTTGGCGTGTTGCACGAGGAGCTGGATGGCGACGCAGCCGGCGACCGCCACGGCGACGGGTTGGGGGATGCCGATGAGGAGGAGCGGGGTGACACCGGCGGTCATCTCGATGGCTTGGTGGATCGGGTGCTTCATGAGCCCGTTGAGTCCGTAGAAGCGAGTCACGCTGTGGTGCACGGCGTGGAAGCGCCACAGTCCACCGAAGCGGTGGCTGGCGGCGTGGGCGAAGGTGATGCCGGCGTCGAGCACCAGCACCGCACCGAGGACTTGGACGACGAAGGGCAGGTCGCTCGGCCACAGGTCGGCGAGCGTGAGCGTGGTGGCGAGTAGCGGGAGCAGCGCAACGCTGGCGACGTTGAGGGATTCGTTGAGGGCGGCGTAGAGGAAGTCGCGTCCGGTGTCGCCTCGGTCGACGTTCCAGTCGGGCTCGTAGGGCGCGAGGCGCTCGGCGAGGAAGGTCGAGGCCAACGCGATGGCGATCACGGCAATGACGGCCCACTCATGGCCGGTTGCGGCGGCCCAGATCACGATGCTGTTCGCTCCGACCAGGAGGAGCGGGAGGTGGGTGTAGCGAATCACGGTTCGCACCGTCCGATCGGTCGTTGTCGGGGTCATGCTCTCGAGCATGGGGGAAGGGATCCGTGCGGGCTTGTAGGCAGATGCCGCGTTCACTCGGGTGGCTGGAATCGGGTGGCGGCGAGGAGGTCCGTGGGGGCGAGCCCGAAGTGATCGCGGAAGGTGTGGGTGAGATGCGCGCTGTCGGTGAACCCGGCGTCATGGGCCGCAGCGGTGAGTGACGCGCCCTGGGCGAGCGCTTCGACGGCGTGCAGCATCCGGATCCACCGCCGGTAGCTGCGCAGCGGGATGCCGACCTCGCGGGCGAAGCGCTGCGAGAAGCGACTGGGGGACAGGCCGGCGCGGGCGGCGAGCTCGACCAGGGTGCCGGTGCCGGGGTCCTCGGCGAGCTCAGCGAGCACGGCGGCGACCGCAGGCGTCACCGGCGCCGCGGCGATGGTGGTGTCGTCGACCAGTGCGAGGACCTCGCTGACGATCTGCCCGCCGTCCCCGTCTGGTGCTGGGGTGAGGGTGTCGGCACCGACAGGCCGGCCGTCGCAACGCGCGGAGAGGCGGCGCCCAGCGGCGCTGTCCCCGTCGACGAAGACGATGGTCGCGGTCCCCGAGGACACGATCGCATGGCTGAGGTCCGACGGGATGGTGATCGTCGGGGCCCTCAGCACGGTCGAGGAGGCGTCGCGGCCGTGGGCGACGGTCACGTCGGTGGTCGAGGAGATGATCTGCACGGCGTGATGGGCGTGGCGACCGGTCGGTCCGTAGACACCGGTGTAGCGAAGCCACCACGGCCCGACCGCGACGAGTCCGCCCCAGCCGGCGCGGCGCTCAGCCACAGCCACGCTCCAGAGCACGATCCGAGACGACCGACTCCACAGACGTTGACTCTACGGTATCTACCGTTATCATCGCCTCATGCCGTTGCTTCGTTCTTCTGAGGAGGTGCTGCCCGGGAAGGGCAGCCGACGGGCGGATCCGCCGGTGCGGGGCGCGTCGGGTGAGCGGATGTCGACCGATGTCCAGCTCGCCGCGCAGCTGTTCCGGGGGTTCGCTGATCCCATCCGCCTCGCCATCCTCGACCAGCTCAGCGGCGGCGAGCTACGGGTCACGGACCTGGCGAAGCGGTTGGAGGGATCCCAGAGCAACATCTCGGGGCACCTGCAGTGCTTGAAGGGGTGCGGGTTGGTGACCGACCGGCCCGACGGCCGTCAGGTCTTCTACCGGATCGCCCGCCCCGAAGTCGTGGCCGTGCTGCGCGCCGGCACCGAACTGCTGGCGTGTGACGGCGTGGAGATCTCTTTGTGCCCGAACTACCGGGACCCGCAATGAACGCCCCCGACCCCCTCGGGTTCGCCGCCGACGTCGATCACGACGACGATGTCGACGACGATGATGACGTAGAGCACGTGTGGGAGAGCCGGGAGGTGCGCTGGTCGGCGCTCGCCGGGTTCTTGCTGGTCGTCGGGTTCGTCGCCGGCCGCTTCGACGCCCCCGACATCGCGGTCACCGGTCTGTACGTGGCCTCGACGGTGGCGGGGTTGCGCTTCTTCGCGCTCGAGGCGGTCACCGAGCTGGTGCGCGAACGGGTGATCGGCATCGAGCTGTTGATGACCGTCGGCACGCTCGCCGCGGGGGGCCTCGGCGAGTGGGGCGAGGCCGCCACGCTCGCGTTCCTGTACTCGATCTCCGAAGCGCTCGAAGAGTTCACCGAGGACCGCACCCGCAACGCCATCCGCGCCCTGATGGACCTCGCCCCGAAACGGGTGAACCGACTGCGTGACGGCGTCGAGGAAGAGATCGACCTCGACGCGCTGGCGGTGGGGGACCGGTTCGTGGTGCGCCCCGGCGAAGGAGTCGGCACCGACGGCGTCATCGTCGAGGGCCGCTCCGCGCTCAACGAGGCAGCCATCACCGGCGAATCGGCGCCGGTCGAGAAGCAGACCGGCGACAAGGTGTTCGCCGGCACCCTCAACACCACCGGCGCGCTGGTGGTGGAAGCGACCGCGACCTCGGCGGACAACACGCTGGCCAAGATCGTGCACCTCGTCAGCGAAGCCCAAGAACAAAAGGGCAGGGGCGAGAAGTTCATGGACCGCTTCGCCCGCCGGTACTCACCGGCCGTGCTCGCCGGCGGGTTCGCCGTCGCCGTCGGGGGCGGTGCCCTCACCGGCGAGTGGTCCGAATGGGTGGCCCGGGCGGCGACGGTGATCGTCGCCGCCGCGCCATGCGCGCTGGTGATCTCGATCCCGGTCAGCTACGTCGCCGCCATCGGCAACGCCAGCCGCAAGGGCATCCTCATCAAAGGCGGCATCTACCTCGAAGAGCTCGCCCGGCTCACCGTGCTGGCGCTCGACAAGACCGGAACCCTCACCCAGGGCCAGCCCCGAGTCGTCGAAGTCATCCCCGCCCCCGGCGAGACCGAACACACAGTGCTGGCAGCTGCGTCGGTCGTCGAGCAGCGTTCCGAGCACCCCCTCGCCAAAGCCGTGATGGTCCGCACCCGCGACCTCGGCCTCGCCACCCCATCGGCCGGCGACACCTTCGAGGCCCTCGTCGGCGCCGGCGCCCAAGCCTCCGCCGACGGCCACCGCTACCTGGTCGGATCGCCCGCCCTCATGGAAGACCGCGGACTCGCACTGAACGGGCTGCGCGACCGCGTCGAGCAACTCGAGACCTCCGGCCAAACCGCGATCGTGACCGCCGTCGATGACCGGGTCCTTGGCGTGATCGGCATCGCCGACGTCATCCGCCCCCAAGCCGCCGACGCCATCGCCGAGCTCCGCCAAGAGGGGGTCGACCGGATCGTGATGCTCACCGGGGACAACGCCCGCACCGGCGCCGCGGTCGCGAGCCAGGTCGGCATCGACGAGGTGCACGCCCACCTCAAGCCCGAAGACAAGTCCCGACTCATCGCTGAGCTCGCCCGCAGCGGACACGTCGGCATGGTCGGCGACGGCGTCAACGACGCGCCCGCCCTCGCCGCCGCGTCGGTCGGTATCGCCATGGGCACCGCCGGCAGTGACGTCGCCCTCGAAACCGCCGATGTCGCCCTCATGGCCGATGACCTGTCCAAGCTCACCGAGGCCCTGCGCATCGGGCGCCGCACCCGCCGAGTCGTGGCCCAGAACATCGCGCTCAGCCTCGTCATCCTCGCCGTGCTCGTCCCCGGCGCCCTCTTCGGGGTGTTCGGCCTGCCGGTCGCGGTGCTCGCCCACGAACTCTCCGAGCTCGCCGTGATCGCCAACGGACTCCGGCTCGCCCGCAAATGACCACCGACCTCTCCGGCCCGTCCCGACGCAAGCACATCACCCTCGTGGCCACCGCGGCCGCCGTGTTCGCCGTCGACCTCGCCACCAAGATCACGGCGAGCGCCGCGCTCGCCGACCGCGACATCGACCTGCCGGGCCCACTCGATCTCCGCCTCTCCCACAACCCCGGCGTCGCGTTCGGCATGGGCAACGACACCCCGACGTGGCTGGTCCTCACCCTCACCGGCGCCGTCGCCGCCGGCATCGCCGTCGCAGCGTGGCGAGGCCTGTTCGCCAGCTCCATCGCTGCGGGCGTCGTCGTCGGCGGCGCACTGGCAAACGTCGCCGACCGGTCACAAGCCGGCACCGTCGTCGACATGCTCTACACCGGCTGGTGGCCGACCTTTAACGTCGCCGACGTCGCCATCGTCTGTGGAGCGTTCGCGCTCGCGGCCACAGCCTGGCGCGCCCCACCCGAGCCCGCGACCGTGCCATGACCGACACCGACCCGACTGCCATCGAACGCACCGTGGTCTTCATCGACCTCGCCGGGTTCACCGTGGCCACCGCCGCCCACGGCGACGAGACCGCCGCCGACCTCGCCGAGCGGCTCGGCGAGCTCACCACGACCTCCCTCGGCGACGGCGACCAACTGGTCAAGGGCATCGGCGACGCCGTCATGCTGGTCTCCAACAGCTCGCATGAAGCTCTCGCTCTCGCCGGGCGAATCTGCCACCTCGCCGATCACGAGGCCGCCTTCCCGCTCCTGCGCATCGGACTCCACCACGGGCCGGTCGTGGAACGCGGCGGCGACTGGTTCGGCGCCACGGTCAACGTCGCAGCCCGCATCGCCGCCCTCGCGCAACCCGACCAAGTGGTCGCCACCGCTGCGGTCGCCGACGCCGCCGAGCACGCCGGCCTGGCCGTCGCCGCCCTCGGACCGACCGCGCTTCGCGGTATCCCCGAACCGGTCGACCTCTACGCCATCACCTCATGTCCCGCTCTACCCGACCGTTCCGTCGATCCCATCTGCCAGATGGCGGTCGGAAGATCCAGCGCCGCCGCCACCCGCACCGTCAACGGTGTCGAGCACCTGTTCTGCTCGCCCGAGTGCGTTCGGACCTTCGACCGCCTCCCCACCGGCGAGCGGTGACCGGCACGCATGGCTGACAGTCCCGCGCTTGCCTGTGTTCGTGCTCGGCATGGGTGATCTGCGCCACCTGGCACGCATTCCGGTGACATCTGCACCGATCCCGTCGACGCGGCCGTCGGTGACCGTGGCGGCTTGCCGGGCGAGGAGGCTGTCGATGACCACTTGCGCGGGTGGCGGATCGAGACCGGCCGCACTGCCGAACTCGGTCGCCGTGAGATGTTGTCCGGCGCGGATCGCTGCGAGGCCCGCGCGTTGAATGGCGAGTTCGTCGCGGTGCCCGTCGAGCGGCGACGTCAGGTCAGGAGCCGTGGTCACGATGTGGCTCTGTCCGTGGCGGCGCCTGGAAGCTCAACGTCACAGCACGCGTGAGCGTCGCGTCGCCGCGCCACAACGAGCGCGCCGACAAGAAGCCCCGCCGCCACGCCGAGCCCGACCAATCCGCCCATCCAGCTGACGGCTACCGACAAGGCTCCGGCTGTGACGAGGGCGGTCACCGAGCAAAGTCGCGCCATGCCCACTGCGGACACGGCACCGAACCGAACCGAACCGCTTCGGTCGGTCTCACCGGCCCATTGCCGCGCGCAGCTGTTCCGTGGACGGCGCGCCTTGGATGCCGTCGGCCGACACGAACACCCGGCATGCCCACGACGTCTCGGTGCCGGGCTCGACGAACGGGTCGACACCGTCGATGAGGATCGTCGGCGAGCCGTGCAATCCCGCAGCTGCGGCGTCCGCCGGGTCGGCGACGCGTTGGCGGGCGACCCGGATCTCGGGATCACCGGCGGCGAGGTCGCGCACGCGTTGCTCGGCGAGGCCGACGTTGGGGCAGTCCTCGAAGTACAGGATGCGAACCTCCATGCGTCCACCCTAAACCTTCCCGTGCACTGGAAGGTCAAGGGGTCTAGGGTCCGGTCGTGCGCATCGGTGAGCTGAGCGAACGCAGTGGCGTGCCCACCAAGACCATCAGGTACTGGGAGCAATCCGGGCTCGTCGCCGAACCTGCCCGCACCGGTTCCGGCTACCGCGACTACCACGACGACACGCTCGCGGTGTTGCGCTTCGTGCGATCCGCGCAGGCGGCCGGCTTCACCGTCGCCGAGATCGCGCAGATCATTGACATCCGCTCCCGGGGCGAGGCGCCCTGCGAACACGTCACCACGTTGATCGAGCGGCACCTCGCCGACATCGACCACCGCATGGCCGAGCTGCGTAAGGTCCGAACCCAGCTGCGAGGTCTCGCCGCCAACGCCGATACGCTCGACCCGGCGCGCTGCACCGACGCACCCGTGTGCCAGATCATCGACAACAGCTGACCCACAGCGATGCTCGCCAGGGAGGACGTTGCCGCGTCAGGAGGGTTCTGGACCAGGGCCGGCTTCGACGTCGAGACCTATGACGAAGGTTCGCGGCCGCGTATCGCGATGGCATCGAACTGCACCTCGCCACCCCCCCCGCCGATCGCCGTGACCGCGGCGAGGCCTACCTGCACGCCGGCGACGTTCGACGCCCTGCATGCGACATGGCAGGCCGCCGGCCTCGATGTCTCCGAGGTCGCGGACCAGCCGTGGGGGATGCGCGAGTTCAGCGTCCTCGACCCAGGCGATCGGTCGGTGTACTCACCGAGCAGCTCCGCGATGATGAGAACCATGGCCGGCCCCACCCGCCGCTTCACGGCAACCGTCGTCAGCAACGCAAAGCGGCGCGTCCTCGTACCGCTTCCCTTCGCGCCCGACGACGCCTGGGGCCACAAGCCCTCGCACCCCGTGGCCGGCTCCGTGAACGGCATGGGCGTCCGAGCAGTCGTCGAAGCGATCGACGACGGATGGGCGATCGTGCTCGGACCGGCATGGCGGCGCGACTGCGGAATCGCCCCCGGTGACGAGGTCGACGTCGTCCTCTACCCCGAAGGGCCCCAACGCGACGACCTTGCCGAGGACATCGCCGCAGCGCTCGCGGCCGAACCCGACGCCGCTGCGTTCTTCGACGGGCTGGCCCAGTTCTACCGCCGCGCCTACCTCCGCTGGATCGACGCCACCAAGCGTCGACCAGACCTTCGCGCCGAACGCATCGTCGAAGTCGTCAACCTTCTCAAGGCCGGCATCAAGGAACGTCCCCGGTGAGAGGCAACCGCGACGGTGCTCAGCGAAGGACGAGTGACCCAAGTCCGGACTGCGCGGGCAACTCGAGGCTTCTACATTCTCTTCTACACCGCGGGCTGGGATTGGCCGACCCGCAGTGGTACGGACTGGCACGTCGACTGCGCGAAAGCCCTCATAACCCGAAGGTCGCAGGTTCAAATCCTGCCCCCGCCACCATGTGAATGTGCTGGTCAGGCCCCACTTCTCGGAGTGGGGCCTGCTGCTTGTCCGGGGTGGCGTCTACCGGGCCGTCTACCGGCTCGGCCATGTCCAGCCCCCTGACCTGGGGATTCGCTCAGGCGGTGCCGGTAGACGTCTACCGGGCGTGGGCGGCGAGGAGGGCGGCGAACTGCTGGGCGGCTGCGGCGCTCATGCCGGGGAGCAGGTGCTGGTAGGTGTGGATGGTGAAGGCGACGTTGGCGTGGCCGAGGCGCTCGCTGACGACCTTGACGGGTACGCCGTCCATGATGAGCAGCGAGGCGTGGGTGTGGCGCAGGTCGTGGAACCGGATCCGCGACAAATCGGGCATCGAACGCTGGAGCCGGTCGAAGAGCTGGCTGAGGGACTCGGGGTTCACGTGCCGGCCGGCGGTGTTGACGAACATCCAGTCGTCCGCACCGTGCGGTAGGCCTTCTCGAGCGAGGCGCCGCCGCCACCGGGCGAGCACGTCGACGGTGGCGTCGTCGAGGTCGATGCAGCGTCGGCTGGTGCGGGTCTTGACCGGGAACTCGACGGGCTGGCCGGCGACGCTCTGGAGGGTGCGGCTGATCGAGAGGCGCTGGTTGGCTCGGTCCAGGTCGGACCAGCGGAGCCCCGCGACCTCGCCGCGGCGCATGCCCGTGCAGGCGGTGAGGTGCAGCGCCGGGTAGAGCCGATGGGGCCGGGCGGCGCCCAGGAACGACGCCAGCTCTGCGGCGGTCCAGGAGCGGGGGACGGTGCGGGTCTGGCGCTTGTGGCGGGCGTTGGTCGCCTGCGCGACGTTGGTGTCGACGAGCTGGCGACGCCGGGCGAGGTCGAGCGCGGACCGCACGATGATGTGGACCTCGTGCACGGTCTTGGGTGCGAGGCCGGTGCCGTCGCGGCCGCCGGTGGTGGCCAGCTGATCGTAGAGCGCGTCGAGGTGATCAGCGCGCAGGCGTCGAAGGGGGACGTGGCCGATGGCGGGGTCGATGTAGCGGTCGACGAACCACGTGTAGCGGTAGGCGGTGGAGGCACGGACGTGGCGGCGCTTGGTGGGCAGCCACGTGTCGGTCAGAAACTCGCCCAGGTGCACCGGCCCGCCTCGCAGCGGTGCAGACCCCGCCGCGTCCTGTTCGATGCGGGCAGCCATCGCCTCGGCGTCGTGGCGGTCCCGGCCGGCGGGATGCCATCGACGGCGTTCCCGTCCGGTTATCGGGTCGAGGCCGTCGTAGGCGACGACGTAGAAGCGGTCCTTGCGTTCGATGATGTAGGCCATCGCCGAAGCGTGGAAGCGTGACCACTTCGGGACCAACCCGACGAGCCTGCCGGAACACCGACCAGCTACTTCGCGCCTTGACTCTGAGCGGTCGGTGCCGGTGGTCGCCCGAATGGCCGAGGAGGCCCGCGACCGGTTGGGCCATGATGGTCGACCTGCCCCAAGGCGGTCTCCCATGCTCCTCACGATCTCCACCGAACACGCGCCAGCGACCGATCTCGGCTTCTTGCTGCACAAGCACCCCGACAACGTGCGGACGGTCTCGTTCCCGTTCGGTGACGCTCATGTCTTCTTCCCCGAGGCTGGAGATCAGCGCTGCACCGCAGCGGTGCTCGTCGAGGTCGACCCGATCGGGCTGATCCGCCGGCGCGGCCGGAAGGGCCAGGAGTCCTTCTCGCTCGCGGGGTACGTGAACGACCGGCCTTACGTGGCCTCGTCGTTCCTCAGCGTCGTAGTCGGCAAGGTGTACGGCACCGCGATGACGGGACGATGCGACCAGCGTCCCGAGCTCGCCGACGCCCCGTTGCCGTTCGAGGTCGAGATCCCGGTCCTGCCGATCCGTGGCGGGGAGCCCGTGCTGCGATCGCTGTTCGAACCCCTCGGCTACGAGATCGACGCCACGCCGGTCCCGCTGGACGACGAGTTCCCCGCGTGGGGGCCGAGCCGGTACTGGTCGGTGCGATTGACGGGTGAGGTGCGCCTCGCTGACCTGTTGTCGCACCTGTATGTGCTGTTGCCGGTGCTCGACGACGACAAGCACTACTGGGTCGGAGAGGACGAAGCGCGCAAGCTCCTCGACAAGGGCGGCGACTGGTTGGGATCGCATCCGGCCCGCGAGCTGATCAGCCGCCGGTACCTCAAGCACCGGCGTTCTCTCGCGAACGACGTCCTGGCTCGCCTCGCCGACGACACGCCCGACGACCAGGTCGAGGTCGACGAGGAACACGACCGCGAGGAGGAACAGGTCGAGGAGCGCATCAGCCTGAACCAGCAGCGCCTCGACGCCGTCACCGCGGCCGTCATCGCCGCGGGAGCGTCACGGGTGCTCGATCTCGGCTGTGGCGAGGGGCGACTCCTCCAGGCGCTGCTGAAGTCGCCGCAGGTCACCCACGTGACCGGCGCCGACGTGTCGACTCGAGTGCTCGACCGTGCCGCCGACCGACTGCACCTCGACGACCTGTCGGACCGCCAGCGCGGGCGGGTGAACCTGATCCAGGCGGGTCTCACCTACCGCGACAGTCGATTCGCGGGGTTCGACGCAGCGACCTTGATCGAGGTGATCGAGCACCTCGACGAGCCGCGCCTCGCCGCGCTCGAGCAGGTCGTCTTCGCCCACGCCACGCCGGCCACGGTGATCGTCACCACGCCGAACCAGGAGCACAACGTCCGGTTCGAGTCGCTGCCCGCCGGCCAGTTCCGCCACCGCGACCACCGCTTCGAGTGGACCCGCGCCGAGTTCAACCGTTGGGCCGAGCATGTCGCCACGGCGCACGGCTACCGCGTGACCTTCGCACCGATCGGCCCTGACGATCCTGAGGTGGGTCCGCCCACGCAGATGGCGGTGTTCACCCGGTGACCGCCACGACGATCACCATCCCCGACCTGGCACTGGTGGTGCTGATCGGTCCTTCCGGCGCTGGCAAGTCCAGCTTCGCGGCCCGACACTTCGCGCCCAGCGAGGTGCTCTCCTCGGACTTCTGCCGCCTCCTGGTCGCCGACGACGAGAACGACCAGGCCGCCACCCCTGCCGCGTTCGACGTGCTCGGCTACATCGCCGGCAAGCGCCTCGAAGCCGGCCGGCTCACGGTGGTGGACGCAACCAGCGTGCAGCGCGACGCCCGGGCGCCGCTGGTCCGCCTTGCCCGAGAGCACCACGTGCTGCCCGTCGCCATCGTGCTCGACGTACCCGAGAAGGTCTGCGCCGAACGGAACGCCGCCCGCCCGGACCGCAACCTCCCCGCGCACGCGATGCGGCGCCAGCACCAGCAGCTCCGCAAGTCGATCAAGGGCCTCCAGCGTGAGGGCTTCCGGCGCGTGTTCGTCCTGAAGGGCACCGAGGAGATCGACGCCGTGTCGATCGAGCGTGAACGACACTGGACCGACCGCCGAGACGATCACGGGCCGTTCGACTTCATCGGCGACGTCCACGGCTGCGCCGACGAGCTCGTCGCCCTGCTCACCGAGCTCGGCTACGACGTCGCGCCCGACCGCTCGACCGCCAGCCACCCCGCCGGACGGAAGGCGTTCTTCGTCGGCGACCTCGTCGACCGCGGCCCCGACAGCCCCGGGGTCCTCCGCCTCGCCATGGGCATGGTGCGCGACGGCACCGGGGCATGCATCCCCGGCAACCACGAGAACAAGCTGTGGCGGGCCCTCAACGGGCGCAACGTCCAGGTCTCCCACGGCCTCGCCGAGACGCTCGCCCAACTCGAAGACGAGCCCGAGGAGTTCCGCACCGAGGTCGCCACGTTCATCGACAGCCTCGTCAGCCACGCCGTGCTCGACGACGGCCGCTGCGTCGTCGCCCACGCCGGACTCCCCGAACGGCTCCACAACCGATCGTCGGGAGCTGTGCGCAGCTTCGCCCTCTACGGCGACACCACCGGCGAGACCGACGAGTTCGGCCTCCCCGTCCGCTACCCGTGGGCCAACGACTATCGAGGCTCCGCCATCGTCGTCTACGGCCACACCCCGGTTCCCGAAGCCGAGTGGATCAACAACACGATCTGCATCGACACTGGCTGCGTGTTCGGCGGCAAGCTGACCGCGTTGCGCTACCCCGAACGCGAGCTGGTCTCGGTGCCGGCAGCCCGCACCTACTGGGAACCCACCAAGCCCCTCCACCCCGCGACAACCGAGGCAGAACGGCCCGCCGAGCTTCTCGACGCCACCGACGTGCTCGGCAAGCGCATCGTCGACACCCGACTCCAGCCGCGCATCACCGTCGGCGCCGAGAACGCTGCAGCCGCGTTCGAGGTCATGAGCCGATGGGCCATCGACCCCCGCTGGCTCATCTACCTCCCGCCGACCATGGCCCCGACCGCCACCTCAGCACGTCCCGACATCCTCGAGCACCCGACCGAGGCCTTCGCCGCCTACCGACGCGACGGCATCGCCCAGGTGATCTGCGAGGAGAAGCACATGGGGTCGCGGGCGGTCGTCATCGTGTGCCGGGACGCGGAGGTCGCGGCCCGCCGGTTCAAGATCGACGACCTCGCTGGCAGGACCGTCTACACGCGGACGGGACGAGCGTTCTTCAACGATCCGGCCTGGCAGGCCAAGGTCATCGAACGCACCCGCGCAGCGATCAGTGCCGCCGAGCTCTGGGATGCCCTCGACACCGACTGGATCGCCCTCGACACCGAACTGCTTCCGTGGAGCGCCAAGGCCGAGGACCTCCTCCGCAACCAGTACGCCGCGGTCGGCGCGGCCGGCCACGCCATGACCACCCGCGCCAGCGAGCTGTTGGCCACCGCCCTGCACCGGGGCATCGACGTCACCGATCTCGCCCATCGAACCGAGGAACGAGTGCTCGCCGTCGACCGGTTCGTCGACGCGTACCGCCAGTACTGCTGGTCCGTCGAGGAGCCCGACGACCTTCAGATCGCCCCCTTCGTCGTCCTTGCCGCCGAAGGGACCCTCCTCGCGGAGCGCGATCACACCTGGCACATGTCGATCGCCGAGCGACTCGTCGCCGCCGGGGACGGGTTCATCCGCCCGACCCGGAACCTCACGGTCGACCTCGACGACTCCGAGAGCGAGGCGGCTGCGGTCGCCTGGTGGGAGCAGCTCGTCGGCGACGGTGGCGAAGGAATGGTCGTCAAGCCGCTCGAGTCGATCGTCACCGGCACGCGTGGCCTCATCCAGCCGGGGATCAAGTGCCGAGGGCCAGAGTACCTCCGCATCATCTACGGCCCCGAGTACGTCGTCCCCCACAACCTCGAGCGGCTCCGCGAACGCAGCCACGGCAAGAAGCGCTCCCTCGCCCAGCGCGAGTTCGCCCTCGGCATCGAAGCGCTCGAACGCTTCGTCGCCGGCGACCCCCTCCACCGCGTTCACGAGTGCGTCTTCGGAGTCCTCGCCATGGAGAGCGAACCAGTCGATCCCCGCCTCTGACCTGACGTCGCCATGCGATGATCGCTCTTGTGCGATCATCGCATTGATGCGATAGTGTCCGTGTGTGGCCGAACTGGAGCTCCACGACGAGATCGTCGACTGGATGGCCACCCTCGACGACACCGAGTGGGATCGGACGGTCGTGGTGATCGACCGGCTCGCCACGCTCGGATCGTCGGCGCGGATGCCGCTCTCGAAGAGCCTCGGCGACGGACTGTTCGAGCTGCGGTTCACGCTCGGCCCGACGGCACGACGGATCACCTACCGGTTCACCAAGGACGGTCGCATCATCCTGCTGACCACCTTCCGCAAGCAACGCAACAACGAACGCAACGAGATCACCCGGGCACGCAAGGCCGCCGAGGACTGCGCCGAGCAGTACCCCTGAAGGAGACGACGATGGCCAACTACTCCCGCTGGGACGACGTCAAGAAGAAGCGCCCCGGGCCCGATGCCGACACCCGCGCCGGTGTCGAACAGGACCTCGCGCTCGGCCAGCTCATCTACGACCTGCGAACCGAAGCCGGCCTCAGCCAGCGCGAGCTCGCCGAGCGGATGGGCACCACACAGTCGGTGATCTCCCGTCTCGAGGAGGGCGGGGGAGCGCGCAACCGCATCGACACCCTCGCCCGAGTGGCCACCGCCCTCGACCGCCACCTCGTCGTCTCGTTCCCCGAGAAGGTCCCCGCCAAGCTCAAGGACGCCGTTCAGGTCGCCTGATCGCGGCCACGCCGAGCACGGCAGCTTCTACACCCTCTTCTACACCGCGGGCTGTATCCAGGGGTGCAACGGGTGACGGACCGGTACGTCGGATGCGCGAAACCCCAGCTCACAGGTACTGGAAGGCACAGGACGGGACGGGAGAGCACGACGCGATTCTCATAACCCGAAGGTCGCAGGTTCAAATCCTGCCCCCGCCACCATCTGAAGTGTGAATGCCCAGGTCAGCGACCTGGGCATTCGTCGTTGTCGGGGTGTTCCTACGTGGTCAGGCGGCCTTCCTCCGGGTGTTCCTCCGGCTCGGGCCGGTGGAACGGGTGGGCGGTGGAACGTCTTCGGGGGCGATGAGCTTCTCGAAGGTGGTCGCGGCCTTGGCCTGCATGCCAGGGAGCACGTGCTGGTAGGTCTCGATGGTGAAGGTCGGGCTGGCGTGGCCGAGCCGTTCGCTCACGACCTTGACCGGGACGCCGGCTTCGATGAGCAGGGTGCCGTGGGTGTGGCGTAGCTCGTGGAGGCAGATGATCGGTACGTCGGCGCGGCGCACGATCCGGTCGAATGCTTGCGAGACGGCGTGGGGGTGGATGGGTTGGCCGCTGGCGTCGGTGAACATGGTGCCGGCGTCGTCGGTCCCGGTGGCTTGGTAGGTCGCGCTCTGGAGTGCTCGCCAGCCGTGGAGGACCTCGAGCGTGGTGGCGTCGAGGTCGATGGTGCGGCGGGCGTTGCGGGTCTTGCCCGGGGTCTCGTGGAGCTCGTAGCCGACGGCGACGAGGCCGCGGTTGATCGACAGGCGGGCCTTGGAGACGTTGAGGTCGGCCCAGCGCAGTCCGAGCAGTTCGCTGCGGCGCATCCCGGTGTTGGCCGAGAGCCACAGGGCGGGAAACAGCTTGTGACCTGCGGCTGCGCGCAGGAACGATCGGAGCTGGTCGGCGGTCCAGGCGGTCTTCTCGGTCTGGTGGAATGAGCGTTGCAGCGGTGACCGGGCGAACAGGGCGACGTTGCGTTGGATCAGGCCGCGGCGCACGGCGTCACTGAGAGCGCCTCGGACGATGAGGTGGATCTCGTAGACGGTCTTGGGCGCCAGCGGCCGTTGTCCATCGGTCGGGCGGAGCTTGGCCTTGTAGAGCCGGTCGAGATGCTCGGGGCGGAGCCGGCGCAGCCCGATGCGCCCGACCGCGGGCAGGAGGTGGTTGGTGGTCTTGCGTTCGTAGTCGCGGTAGGTGGACGCCGCGAGCTCGATCTTCTTGGCGGGCAGCCACTGGGTGGTGAGGTAGGCGCCGACGCTGAGCGAACGGACCTCGTCGTCTCGGCCTTCGCGTTCGGCCGCGAGCCGGGCGGCGAGTTGTTCGGCTTCGGCCCGGTCGGTGCCGGCGGGGTGCCAGCTTCGGCGTTCGCGGCCGGTGACGGGGTCGAGTCCTTCGTAGATGACGGCGTAGAAGTGGCCTCGGCGTTGGGTGACGTATCCCTTCATGGTGTTCTCCTTGTCGTGATTCGGACCGGTTGGATCCGGGAGAACGTTCGGTGGAACACGACGTTCCCGGTCTCGACGGTCGCGCCGTGTCGGAGAATCCGCTGGTCAGGGGGCCGCGCCCGCTGCGCCCGTCCCGGTGGAACGCATCAGGTTCGAACCGTCGTGTTCGAGGAATGTCGGGCCAGGTCTCGGAACGGCTGGGTGATCTGGGCGGTGTAGGCCGTGGGGTAGTCGGGGCGTCCGGTTACGCCGATGTCGGCCGTGGCGATCGTTGGTCGAGCCTCGGGTCGGGTGTAGGTGCGGAGGAGCCGGTCCCAGACGAGGGTGTAGAGACCGAAGTTAGTGTCGCCGGCTCCGGGTTGGCTGAGGTGGTGCAGGCGGTGTCCGGCATTGAGCGCCCACCATCGGCCGAGCGGCCCGACGGCATAGTCGACGTTGGAGTGCTGCAGGAGAAGTTGGATGACGGTGAGCCCGGCGAGCGCGATGGCGACATTGCGGGGGAGTCCGATGACGACGAGAACCGCGACACCTGCGGTCATCTCGATGGCCTGGTGGACGGGGTGCTTCATGAGGCCGTTGAGCCCGTAGAAGCGGGGAACGCTGTGGTGCACTGCGTGGAACGACCACAGGATCCGTTGCCGGTGGCTGGCCCGGTGCGCGAGGGTCACGCCGGCGTCGAAGACGATGACGGCGAGCGCGACCTGCAGGGGGAAGGCCCAGGAAGTGGGCCAGATGTCGGCGACGACGAGCGTCGTGGCGATCAGCGGTAGCGCGGCGACGCTGGCGAGGTTGAGGGTTTCGTTCACGATTGCGTGGAGTGCGTCGCGTCCGCGGTCGTCGTGGTCCTGGTTCCAGGTTCGGTCGTACGCAGCGAGACGCTCGGCCGCGAACGACAGAGCGACTGCCGTGGCGAGGGTCAGCCCGAGGGCGAGGTGTGCACCCCGGTCGGCGAACCAGATGACGAGCCCGGCGAGGCCGACCACGACGGGGACGTAGGTGAGTCGGACGGTGGTTCGGAGAGGCGATGACGGGGTCACGGCTTCAGCGTGCGCCAGGTCCCGACGGTGGCGCTTGAACGAATGTGCGCGATCCCGCGTGGAGCCATTGGCTCGTACCGGTCAGCTCGCTCGGGGCGATCCCGAACATCGCACGGAACGTCCTCGTCAGGTGGGCGCTGTCGGAGAACCCGGCGGAATGAGCAGCGTCGGTGAGGTTCGCGCCTTGAGCGAGGGCTTCGACTGCGAGCAGGAGCCGTCTCCATCGGCGGTATGACCGGAACGGGATCCCGACCTCGCGGCTGAACCGCCGTGAGAGCTCGCCTGGCGACAGACCGATGTGATTCGCCACGCGCTCGGCGGTAAGGGCGAGGTCGCAGTCCAGGAGATGGATCGCGGCCTCGACCTCAGCGGAGCGCTCCAGTCGGGATGCGGTCGGGGCGCCGATCGTGGCGAGCATCGCGTCGGCGCTGCGCAACGCGTCGGTGTAGGTGACCTTTGCCGGATCGCGGATGCCCTCGAGCAGTGATGCCGGAGCTGCGGGCGCGGTGGCCGGAAGCGCATCGGCATCGACGAACAGGACCGTCGCGTTCGAGGTGCCGTCGATGATCTGGTGGGGGACATCTGCCGGCACGACGATCAGTGCAGCGATGACCGGCTCCGAGTGGATCGTGACCGTCACACGCTTCGTGGCGGCGATGACCTGGACGGCGTGGTGGCGGTGCTCGGCGGTCGGACCGATTGCGCCTGCGTAGAGCAGCCAGTGCGGGCCGAGCGCGAGGCAACCGGTCCAGCGGCGCTCGTCAGACCCAGGTTTCAAGTCTCGTCGCATCCGGCCATGACCTTCAGGATCCCGTCAACCTGCAGAGATCATCGTCGCGTTGCCGTTGCTGTTGGCCGGCCGTCGGGCGAAACGGGTTGGTCGGCTCATGTTCGGGTCGCGGTGGGGCGACGGTCATCGATCTCGGGTAGCGGGCAGCTCACGGGTTGGAGCCTCCTGCGCAGGACCCACACCAACAACACGAGGCTTGCCAGAGCGAGGAGCGGTTGCAGCGGCGCCCAGATGGTGAGCGCGCCGCTCGTGCCGAGCGCCATGACCACGAGCTTGTTGCACGTCGGGCAACCCACGGCGAGCGTCGTCAACAGCCCACCGCCCGCCGCGGACTTGACCCCACCGGCCTGCGGGATTCCCACGTAGGTAGCGGCCAGAAGTCCGACGAGGAGGGCCGAGAGGATCCATACGGGGTAGCTCCACCAGGTGATCGGCGTCATTCTCGTGAACCACGAGTTGTCGATCATGGCGGTCGGGATCCCGGTCACGAGAAGCGCCCCTACTGCCGCGACTGTCGCGGTCGCGACGCGCCGGGGCGACGCGACAACGGGGCCCAGGGTTGCGAGGAGCATCATCGGGAGATACTACTACATTGTGTCGTATTCAGTGGGTGGAGCAGCGGATGACGTGACGGAGCTCGAGCTCCTCGACGGACGGCTGCTGCTGTCGATGACTTCGATCATGGCCGAGGCGTTTCGCTTCGACCCGATGCAGGTGTGGTTGTTCCCGAACGAACGTCACCGCACATCGCGGCTTCGCCGTGTCTACGAGCTCGACGTGCTGCACCGACTGAACGGGACGGCGACCCCCGTTCTGGTCGGCGGATCCGGCATCGGGTTCTGGCATCCGCCCGGCACCGACCGACTCGCCCGCTCTACTGCGCTGCGCGTCGCCCCCGCGTATCTCAGCGTCGCGGCACACCATCCCATCCGTGCCCGCCAGGTCCTCAGGCAGGTGCTTGCGAGGCGGCCGACCGAACCGCACTGGTACCTGTCACACCTGGCAGTCGATGTCGGCCGGCACCGGGCGGGCATCGGCCGGCGACTGCTCGACGTCGGCATCCAGCGCGCTGCGAGCGACGGCGTGGGCGTTTATCTCGAGACGACGAACCCCACGAATCTGGCCTTCTACGACGCAGCGGGCTTTCGACAGGTCGGCATCGTTCGGGTCCCCGACGCGCCACCGGTGTGGCTGTTGTGGCGACCGCCTGAGCGCTGAAATTCAGGGCTCCGAGGTTGACAATATAGGGTAGGGGGGTATGGTATCGAGTGTTCCGGAGGTGAGCCTCCACGACACAGGAGATGCCCCCATGGCAACCACATCCACCTTTCAGGTCCAAGGCATGAGCTGCGGCCATTGCGTCAACTCGGTCCAGTCCGAGGTCTCCGCCATCGACGGCGTCACCGCCGTCGACGTCGACCTCACCACCGGCCAGGTCACCGTCACCTCCGACACCCCGATCGACCCCATCGCGGTGACCGCAGCGGTCGAAGAGGCAGGCTACGAGGTCGTCCCGTGAACGCTCCGACCCGCCTGGCGGCCTTCGGTGTCGCCGCAGTGGTCGCGCTCGGCGGTGGCGCCGCGATCGGCGCCGCCGCTGGGCCGGCCCCGACACCCGCCAGCACGATCCATTCTGATCACGAGGAGTCCCCGATGTCTTCCACCACCCTCACCCCAACCCCCCACACCGGCCACGACGGCCAACCTGCCGCCGTCGGCGACTACCGCATCGACGTCGACAGCTCGGTCGTCGAACCCGGCGCACCGCAGCCGTTCACCTTCCAGGTGCTCGACGCATCCGGCGCCGCTGTTACCGCGTTCGAGGACCGCCACGAGCGGCCGATGCACCTCATCGTCATCTCGAACGACCTGACCGACTACGCCCACCTCCATCCCCAGCTCGGAGACGACGGGACCTGGACCGTCACGCTGCCCGCGCTCGTGCCAGGCGGCTACCGGGTCATCGCCGACACCGTTCCCGCTGGCGGTCCCGACCTGACGCTCACCGTCGACCTGATCGTTCCGGGGTCCGCCGCCGGCCGGGCCCTGCCCGAGCCATCCGACACCGCCAGCGTCGCCGGCCTCGACGTCTCCCTCGACCTGGTCTCCTCGCCGCTCGGGCCTACGGCCGAGCTCACCGTCCGACGCGACGGCACCGTCGTGGAACCCGACCCCTACCTCGGCGCGCGGGGCCACCTGGTGGCCATCGACGCCGACGACCTCGCCTACCTCCACGTCCACCCCACCGACGGCGAAGGCCCCGTCTCGTTCGCAATCGCCGAACCCACCCCGGGCCGCTACCGCCTGTACTTCGACTTCTCCGTCGACGGCGAGGTCCACACCGCAGCGTTCACGGTCGACCTCGCCACCGACACGAACACCGAAGCACCCGTCGCCGATCACGGCCACACCGATGCGGAGGACCACTCATGAGCACCATCACCCACGCCGACCCGACGCCCGAGACGTCGACCGACCAACGCGTCGACCTCGCCATCGAAGGCATGACGTGCGCATCGTGCGCCTCGCGCATCGAACGTCGCCTCAACAAGCTCGACGGGGTGACCGCGACGGTCAACTACGCCACCGAGAAGGCCCAGGTCACCTTCGCCGACGACATCGACCCGGCCCAGCTCATCGCCGAGGTCGAAGCCGCCGGCTACACCGCCCGCCTTCCCGAGATCGCGCAAGGCGGTGGGACCGACCCCGATGCCGACCGTGACGACCCGACCCGCCGGCTGCGCAACCGCCTCATCATCTCGATGGCGCTCACCATCCCGGTCCTGCTGATGTCCATGGTGCCCGCCATGCAGTTCGACCACTGGCAATGGCTCTCGCTCACCCTCGCCGCCCCCGTCGTGGTGTGGGGGGCGTGGCCGTTCCACCGCGCCGCGTGGACGAACCTGCGTCACGGCACCGCGACGATGGACACCCTCATCTCGGTGGGCACCATCGCTGCGCTCGGCTGGTCGCTCTACGCCCTGTTCGTCGGCGAAGCCGGCGACCCGTCGATGCGCATGGGCTTCGACCTCAGCATCGAACGCGGCGGCGGCCAGCACGAGATCTACCTCGAGGTCGCCGCCGGCGTCACCGTGTTCATCCTCGCCGGCCGCTACTTCGAGGCCCGCGCCAAGCGCCGCTCCGGCGCAGCGCTGAAGGCGCTCCTCGAGCTCGGCGCCAAGGACGTCGCCGTGCTCCGCGACGACGTCGAGGTCCGGATCCCGATCGACCAGCTCGCCGTCGGCGACCGGTTCGTGGTCCGCCCCGGCGAGAAGGTCGCCACCGACGGGATCGTCGAGGACGGCACGTCGGCCATCGACGCCTCGCTCCTCACCGGCGAGAGCATCCCGGTCGAGGTCGTCCCCGGTGACGACGTCACCGGTGCCACCGTCAACGCCGGCGGCCGCATCGTCGTGCGGGCCACCCGGGTCGGGGCCGACACCGCGCTTTCCCAGATCGCCCGGCTCGTCACCGACGCCCAGAACGGCAAGGCCCCCGTGCAGCGGCTCGCGGATCGGGTGTCCGCCGTGTTCGTCCCCGTCGTGATCCTGCTGTCGATCGCCACCCTCGGCTTCTGGTTGGGATCCGGAGCGGGCGCCACCGAAGCGTTCACCGCCGCGGTCGCAGTGCTGATCATCGCCTGCCCGTGCGCCCTCGGGCTCGCCACCCCCACGGCGCTCATGGTCGGGACGGGACGAGGAGCCCAGCTGGGCATCCTCATCAAGGGCCCCGAGATCCTCGAGTCCACCCGCCAGGTCGACACCATCGTGTTGGACAAGACCGGCACGGTCACCACCGGGCACATGAGCCTCACCGACGTCCACCCCGCCGACGGTGTCACCGAGCAGGAGCTGCTGTTCTTGGCCGGCAGCCTCGAGGACGCCAGTGAGCACCCGATCGCCCGGGCCGTCGCCGAGGGTGCCCGCCAGCGCGGCGTCCAGCTCGCACCGGTCGAGTCCTTCGTCAGCACCCAGGGCCTCGGCGTGCAGGGCGTCGTCGACGGCCACGCGGTGATCGCCGGTCGCGAGTCGTTCCTGGCCGACTGGTCCCAACACCTCACCCCCGACCTCGACGCCGTCAAGCAGGCCGCCGAGGACGAGGGCCGCACCGCCATCCTCGTCGGGTGGGACGGCGAGGCCCGCGGCGTCGTCGTCGTGGCCGACACCGTGAAGGACACCTCGGCTGAGGCAATCGGTCAGCTGCGTGCCCTCGGTCTCACACCGGTGCTGCTCACCGGCGACAACCAACGGGCCGCCCGAGCCGTCGCCGCCCAGGTCGGCATCGACGAGGTCATCGCCGAGGTCCTCCCCCAAGACAAGGTCGCGGTCGTCCGACGCCTCCAGGCCGAGGGCAAGGTCGTGGCCATGGCCGGCGACGGGGTCAACGACGCCGCAGCGTTGGCGCAGGCGGACCTCGGCCTGGCCATGGGCACCGGCACCGACGTCGCCATCGAAGCCTCCGACATCACCCTGGTCAGCGGCGACCTGCGCGCCGCCGCCGATGCCATCCGCCTGTCTCGCCGCACCCTCGGCACCATCAAGACGAACCTGTTCTGGGCCTTCGCCTACAACATCGCCGCCATCCCCCTCGCCGCCGCGGGGCTCCTCAACCCCCTCATCGCCGGCGCCGCCATGGCGTTCTCCAGCGTGTTCGTGGTCACGAACAGCCTCCGGCTCCGCCGCTTCAAGGCCGGCCGCTCCGGGGGATCCCGATGACCAGACCACGCACGACCACCGACGCCCGCTTCACCTTCGACGTCCTCCGAGCCGACACCCCGACCCTCGTCGACTTCCACGCCGGCTGGTGCCGGACCTGCCAGCTGCTCGACCCCATCCTCGACGACCTCGCCGAGGCCTGGGGCGACCGGATCCGAATCGTGAAGCTCGACGTCGAAGCCAACCCCCACACCGCCGACCGCTACGACGTGAAGAGCATCCCAACCCTCATCCTCTTCGACGGCGGTGAGGAACGCGACCGGTTGGTCAACGTCGTCCGCCGCCAGGCCATCGAGGTCCGGCTCGGAACCCTCGTCCCATGACCGTCGACGCAACCGGGCACGACCGGGTGGCGCGAATCCGCCAGGTGGTCGCCCTCATCGGCGAGATCCTCGCCGTCGTGGTCGTGACCCGGTCGCTGCTCACCGACCGACCAGGCACCACCATGGGACGAACACCCCGAACCCAGGAGACCCGATGCGCGGCTATGCGATCAGCAAGGATGACTACCAGAAGCGCCTCCGGCGCATCGAAGGCCAGGTGCGGGGCCTCCAGCGGATGATCGACGAGGACACCTACTGCGTCGACGTCCTCACCCAGATCTCCTCGGTCACCAAAGCCCTCCAAGCCGTCGCCCTCGGCCTGCTCGACGAGCACGTGCGCCACTGCGTCACCCACGCCGAAGGCCGCGACGGCGCCGAGGAGCCCGACGACATGATCAACGAAGCCATGCAGGCCTTCGAACGCCTCCTGCGCACCTGACGACCATGTTCTACGACACGCTGTCGTGGCTAGACGTGTGTGTTCGGCATACGCTTGGGGCATGAGGAGTGAACACGATGGCTGAACGCCGACCGATGGGTGCCCTTGAGGCCGAGGTGCTCGATGTGCTCTGGCGTGCTGATGGGCCGGTCACCCCTGCCGATGTCCGCACCGCGATGGGCACCGACCTGGCCTACACCACGGTGATGACGATCCTGGTGCGGCTGTGGGAGAAGGGCCTGACCGAACGCACCAAGCAGGGGCGGGCCTACGCCTACTCCGCCGTGGTGTCCGAATCGGACCTGGCGGCCAACCGGATGCGCGACGCGCTCGCCGGCACGTCGGATCGCGCGGCCACGATGAGTCGGTTCGTCGACGGCCTCAACAAGCGAGAGGCCGCAGCGTTGCGTGCTCTGCTCGATGAGGGTGCCGAGTGAACGTGCTGCTCGTTGCGCCGCTGCTGTTGACGGTTGGCGGGATCGTCGCGGGTTGGTTCCTGCCTCGTGTCGTGTCGCCCGCAACCGGCGCCCGGGTGCTCACCGCTGCGGTGGTGCTTGCCGCGGCCAGCGTTGCCTCGGCGCTCACGCTGGTGACCATGGCGGCTTCCTCCGAGTTGCACACCGTGTCGGACGCGCTGGGTTGGTGCCGGGCGCTGTACCCGGGAGATCACGGCGCGGCGCCGTGGGCGGGCGCGGTCTCGGCTGCGCTGCTGGGTGCAGCCACGTTCCGTGCCGTGCGCTACCGGCGCCGGGTCCGCGCCGAGCTCGCGCCGTTCGTGAACATCGACGGCATCGAAGTCGTGGCGTCGGATGATCCCATCGCCTTCGCGGTGCCGGGCCGTCCCGGCGGGGTCGTCATCGGTTCTTCGCTGCTCTGCCAGCTCGAACCGAGCGAGCGCTCTGCGGTCCTCGCCCATGAGAACGCCCACCTCCGCCTGCACCATCACCGCTACGTGCACACCGTCGAGATGTGCGCTGCCGCCTTCCCGTTCCTCATCCCTCTCGCTCGCCAAGTCCGCTTCGCCACCGAACGCTGGGCCGATGAGACCGCCGCAGCCGAAGTCGGTTCCCGGCGCACCGTTGCTCGAGCCATCGCCCGCGTGGCGCTCATGCATCGCCCGGCTCAGGTGGCCCCGTCACTCGCGTTCAGCGGGCGAGGAACCAGCGCCCGGGTTGATGCCCTGCTTCACCCCGACGACGCGCAGCGCCTCGAGGTTCCCGTCGCCGCCACCGCCGCGACGCTGCTCACCGCTCTGGCCGGCTCGTCGGTGCAGGTGCATCACCTGGCGATGTTCCTCGTGCACGCCTGCCGGGTCTGACCGGACCACCGGCGACGTCGTCGATGTCGGCGAGCGTCGAGGTGACCCACGTGAGCCGCTCGCATCGACGTGCTGTTCCATTCGCCTCGTGAGGTCCTTCCGACGCCGACGCCAATCTGAGACTCCCGGGCATCCGTCCTGCACGTCGGATCCGTGGTTGCTGCCCCGATGTGACCCACCCAACCGGAGCTACTACAGTATGTAGGAATACAGCACCCCGGAAGGATCTCCCGTGTCACCTGATGTCTCGGCCGATGCCGGCGCCGCCGACTCCACCAACGTGTCGGAGGCCGGTCGGCCCGAATCTCGAACCGAGTTTGACGAGAGCCATCTGAGTCTCTCGTGGCTCCTCGGGCACCCGCTGGTCGGTGCCGCCGCGTTGTCCTCGGCAGGCGCGGGCCTGGTGCACGCTGCTGCGGCTGGTACCCACAGCGCCGAACGGGTGGCGGCACTGTTGTTCGCGGTCACAGGAGCGCTGCAGGTCGCCTGGGCGTTCTACTACCTGGCCCGCCCCACTCGGGCGGCAGCGGTCATGGGTCTTGTGCTCAACGGATCGTTTGCCGCGATGTGGTTGGCATCGCGCACGATCGGGTTGCCGTTCCCCGAGGCGTTGGCCGGCGTGGAACACGTCACCGTCCAAGACACGATCGCGGCGATGCTCGGCGTTGCCGCGGCGATCTGTGCTGCGCTCGCCGCGTGGCGTCCTGAGCGTGTACGGCAGCACCAGGCTGGTTCGATCGTGGTGGCGAGCGTCATCAGTGTCGCCGTGATCGTCTTCACGGTCGGGGGTGTTTCGGCGACCCACGGTCATGGGACAGCCGGGGCGGATCACTCCGCCATGGACATGGCCTCGATGCCTGCGGGCACTGCGGGGACCGAGCCGATGCCGGGTATGGACATGGGTTCGATGCCAGGGATGGACATGGGAACGGGCGGTCAGGCCAGCGGCAGTGCGGCGGAGTCTGGGACCTCGCCGGATCTCGATTTCGCTCGATCCACGGTCATCCGTCGAGCGCAGGTGCTCCGCATGGCAGAGCTCACAGCCACCAACTCGACCAACAGCGACGTGGCGGCTCTGGCGTTCTTCATCACGTCGTCGTCGCCACCCGAGGTCGACCGCATGGCAGCCGAATTGCGCGCCGCGAATCACGATGTGCCTGATCTCGCGTCGGTGTCGACCGGGTCCCTCGCGGGACCGTTCGCGGCAAGCCTGTTGACCGAGGCGGACTTCGCGAAGCTCGAGAACGCCTACGGCTCGACCTTCGATCGCGTTTTCCTCTCGCTCCTCGAACGTCACCACGACGGTGCGATCACCGCGGCCGGTCTGGTCCTGGGAACCGGCACCAACCCGATGGCGCGCACCACGGCACGAGAGGTCCTCGTGAGCTCGGCCACCCAGCTCACGACCGTCTCGGGGCTCGCCGAGGCCCTACACGACGACGAGCCCCAGACCGAGATCGACGGGACCACGGCCGACGAGCACGCGGGCGAGGACCCCGCCGAGGGTCATTCGTAATGCCGGCGCGATGACGCCCACCCGTAGCCCGATCCCGATGACCTTGTCGACCACCATCCGAAGGCCATGACGAAAGGCCCGCCCATGCACACGCCGAGTCCCCTCAACCGCCGCCGGTTCCTGCAGCTCTCCGCTGGTGCCGTCGTGCTCACCGCCGGCTGCACCTCAGTTGGCGAGTCGGGCACCCCCGGCACCACAAGTCCCGCGGGGCGGCCGTTGATCGGACCCGAACACCCGTCCATCGCTGCGGCCGAAGCCGCCCGGATGAGCACCGGCCGCGTCGCGAAGTTCGACCTTCGTGCCGCTCCAGCGCGGATCGGCATCGGCCGGCGTGAGCTCGACACCTGGGCCTTCGACGGGGTGATCCCCGGCAAGGAGATCCGCGTCACGCGAGGCGACACGCTCGAGGTCGCGGTACGAAACGACCTCCCCCAGGACACCACCATCCACTGGCACGGCCTCGCCCTTCGCAACGACATGGATGGCGTCCACGACCTCACCCAGGCACCGATCTTGCCCGGCGAATCGTTCACCTACCGGTTCTTGGCCCCGCACGCCGGGACCTACTGGTTCCATCCGCACATGGGCACCCAGCTCGACCGGGCGCTGTATGCGCCACTCATCATCGAGGATCCCGACGATCCCGGCGTCTACGACATCGATCAGGTCATCGTGCTCGACGACTGGCTCGACGGGATCGGGCGCACGCCCGATGACGTACTGGCGAGCTTGGCCGGCATGGACATGGACATGGACATGGGTTCGGGGTCCATGGGCTCGATGCCCGGAATGGACCACGGCTCCATGGGGATGCCCGAGTTCGAATCCGAGATCCTCGGTGGTGACGCCGGCGACGTCGACTATCCGCTGCACCTCATCAACGGTCGTCCCACCGCGGACCGACCCACGATCGAGGTCCCGGCCGGCGGCCGCGCCCGGCTCCGGTTCATCAACGCAGGCTCCGACACCGCGTACCGCGTCGCGCTGGGTGGACACCGCATGACGGTCACCCACACCGACGGCTTTCCCGTCGAACCGGTCGAGGTCGAGGCGCTGCTCATCGGGATGGGGGAGCGCTACGACGTGATCGTGCAGCCTCAGTCCGGGGCGTGGCCGCTCGTCGCGCTGGCCGAAGGCAAGGACCTGACCGCCGAAGCGATCATCCGCACCTCCGACGCCGCCGCGACCCAGGCGCCCCCGCCCGGTGAGCACCCCGCCGAGCTCGACGGTCGACTGCTCGCCCTTGGCGACCTGCGAGCAACCGAACCGGCACGTCTCGGCACCCGGCCCCCCGACGTCGACGAGCTGATCAAGATGACCGGCTCGATGATGCCCTACTCGTGGGGCTTCGACGGCGCAGCGTTCCCGCAGCGGGCACCGATCGAGATCCGCGAGGGCCAGCGAGTGCGCCTCACCTTCGAGAACACCACGACGATGTGGCACCCGATCCACCTGCACGGCCACACGTTCCGAGTCGGAAACGACCCCTCGGGCCCCCGGAAGGACACCGTCAACGTCCTGCCCGGCGAACAGGTCGCGATCGAGTTCGACGCCGACAACCCAGGGCAGTGGATGATCCACTGCCACAACACGTACCACCTCGAACGCGGGATGGCGATGGTCACGTCGTACGTGCCGAGCTGACCGACCGCAACGACGCAACCTCCCTCGAAAGAGCGGCCGTGCCGGATCCTCCGGTCCGCTCGCAACCCCGTTACCCAGGTGCAGTCCACTAGGCTACGACGCACTGTCGTAGATGTGGGGGAGTTGTGAGACATGGACCGTCCGGTGACGATCGACGATGAAACCGAACAACCCGGTCTGGCTTCCGTCGTCACGGACCCAGCCGAAGGGGAGCGTCTCAAGCGGCGCGCCAAGCGACTCAGCATCCTTGCGGTCATCGCGTGCCCATGTCACCTCCCGTTGGTTGCCACGCTGCTCGCGGTTGTCGGATTCGGTGGGTTCGCTGCCGCGCTGCGCGACAACCTGCTCGTGGTGTCGGTGGTCTTCGGGATCATCGCCGTCGCGTCGCTGTGGATGGCGGTGCGCTCGACCCGCGCCGCGAACGTCTGCCGCCTGCCCCCTCCACCGGCCCAGCGTGTCCTGCAGTCGAGCGGTGAGGTCGGGGGAGTGATATCGCATGACGAACGGTGACGGCGACCTGCATCCGTCCCACGAACGCACCCTGCTGGTCGCGCTCGCGGTGTGCTGCGCCGTCCCGATGGCCGCCATCATCGTGCTGACCTCGGTGATCGGCGTCGCGCTCGGACCGGCCGCCGCGATCTCGCTGGGCCTGGTCGCCGCGATGGTGTGCGTTGCGGTGATGGTGCAACACCACCGCAACGGGGACCACCATGGTCCTTGAAGGCCACGATCACGATCTCGATCACGGCAACGGGTCTCGCACTGAGGTGCTCGACGTTCGCGGGCTGCGGTTCGCGTCGGAGAAGAGCGTGGTCGAAGCCGCGCTCGCTCGCCGCCCGGGCGTGATCGACGTCGTCGCCAACCCGACGGCGCAGAACGCGACGGTCACCTTCGACCCGTCGGCGGCAACCGTTGAAGACCTGCGGTCATGGGTGCAGGAGTGCGGGTACCACTGCGCGGGCTTGTCGGTTCCGAACCACATCTGCGAGCCGATGCCAGCTCCCCACGTTGACGGCGCGCACGACGGCCACGACGGTCACGGCACGACCCAGGTCGAGGATCACGTCGACCACGACGCGCGCCGAGGCCACCCCGAAACGATGGAGCCGGGTCACGCTGGGCACCATCACGGCGGCGGCGACATGTCGATGGCGGCCATGGCGGCAGACATGCGCAACCGGTTCGTCGTTGCGCTCGTGTTCGCGCTGGTCATCACGATGTACTCCCACATCGGGATGGACATCTTGGGCCTGCACCTGCCGGTGCCGTTCGGGATCCGCAACGACGTCTGGCAGTTGCTGTTGAGCCTGCCGGTGATCTTCTGGTCGTCGTCGATCTTCTTCATCGGGGCGCTCGCCGCGCTGCGGGCCCGGACCCTGGACATGATGGTTCTCGTCGCAGTGGGCATCGGCACCGGCTGGGCGTACTCGGTGGCCGTCACGGTCACCGGCGGCGGCGACGTCTTCTACGAGGCCGCCACGATGCTCGCCGCGTTCGTGCTGCTGGGCCACTGGTTCGAGATGCGCGCCCGGGGCGGCGCGAACGCGGCGATCCGCACCTTGTTGGACCTCGCGCCGCCGATGGCGCTGGTCGACCGCGACGGACAACAGGTCGAGATCCCGACCGGCGACGTCGTCGTCGGCGACCTCTTGGTCATTCGCCCCGGCTCGAAGATCCCCGTCGACGGCGTCGTCGAGGACGGTGACAGCGAGGTCGACGAATCGGTCGTCACCGGCGAAAGCCTCCCGGTGCACAAGGGTCCGGGCTCGCAGGTCATCGGCGCCACCATCAACCGCAATGGCGTCCTGCACGCCCGCGCCACAGGAGTCGGGTCCGACACCGCGCTCGCCCAGATCGTCAAGCTCGTCCAGGAAGCCCAGAACTCCAAAGCCCCCGGCCAACGTCTTGCCGACCGGGCCGCGTTCTGGCTGGTGCTCGTGGCCCTCGTCGGTGGGCTCGTCACCTTCGCTGCATGGATGATCTTCGGCGACGTCGGCACCGACGAGGCGCTGCTCTACGCGATCACCGTCGTCGTCATCACCTGTCCGGACGCGCTCGGCCTCGCGACCCCGACGGCGATCATGGTCGGCTCCGGCCTCGGCGCCCAGCGCGGCGTGCTGTTCAAGAACGCCACCGCGCTCGAGACCGCGGCGGCGATCGATGTCGTGGTGATGGACAAGACCGGCACGCTCACCAAAGGCCAACCCGAGGTCACCGACCTGCTGTTCACCGACCGCGACTCGGAACGCACCGTCATCGCCTACGCGACCGCGGTCGAGCGGCTGTCCGAGCACCCCATCGCCGAAGCGTTCGTCGCGTTCGCTGACGACCGATACAACGGTCAACTGACCGAGAAGGCCACCGACTTCGACGGCGTCCCCGGCCAGGGTGCGATCGCGACGGTCGACGGACACCGGATCGCGGTGGGCAGCCGAGCGCTCATGGACCGCGAGGGCGTCGACCTCGAGTCCCTCGCCCAGGGGTGGAGGAGCCTCGCAACAGTGGGCCGCACCGTCATGTGCGTCGCCATCGACGGCACGATCGCCGCGGTCTTCGGTGTCGCGGACGCACCCCGCGAGACGTCGGTCGATGCGGTCGTCGCACTCCGCGACATGGGTGTTCGGGTCGTGATGCTCACCGGCGACAACGAAGCGACGGCACGGCGTATCGCCGAACAGTTGTCGATCACCGAGGTCATCGCCGATGTCCGCCCCGGCGACAAGGCCGCCCGGGTCGCAGAGCTCCAGGCCGCCGGGGCCACCGTGGCCATGGTCGGCGACGGCGTCAACGATGCGCCCGCCCTCGCCCAGGCCGACCTCGGGATCGCCATCGGCGCCGGTACCGACGTCGCCATCGAGACCGCCGACCTCGTCCTCATGCGTTCGGACCCGCTCGACGTCGCCATCGCCCTCGAGATCGGCCGAGGTACCCGTCGCAAGATGCGCCAGAACCTCACCTGGGCCATCGGCTACAACTCGATCGCCCTGCCGATCGCTGCCGGAGTGTTCGTCCCGGCGTTCGGATTCGGCCTGCGCCCGGAGATCGCCGCGCTCACCATGTCAGGGTCGAGCATCATCGTCGCTGCCAACGCCGTGCTCCTCAAGCGCCTGCACCTCCCCGCTCCCGTCGGTGCGACAAGGGAGTGACTTCTCCGCCATGGCTACTACAGTGGGTCGTATGACTTTCGCCCGGCGGTGCGCCGCCGCCGTTGTGGCGTTGGTCGTTGCCGGCATCGTGATGGTGATGGGCGCACCACCGGTGTGGGCGCACATCGAACTGGCCGAGAGCGATCCCGCGAACGTCTCGACCGTCGCCGAACCCGTCGAGGTCGTTCGCCTCACCTTCAGCGGCGAGGCCGAAGCGGTGACCGACCAGTTCGGCATCGAGGACCCCGACGGCAACGCGGTCGGGATCACCTCGATCGAACTCGAGGGCGACGGCACGACGCTCGCGGTCACTCCCGCACACCCGCTCGCTGGCGGACGACACCGGGTGTCGTGGGCGATCCGATCCGGCGACTCGCACACCATGACCGGCACGGTCGCGTTCACCGTCACCGCGGCGGCGGTGCCCGCAGCGGTCAGCGGGGCCGGCGAGACGCCTCCCTCGACCATCGCAACTGCTGTCGAGCTCGATGCGGACCCGGCATCGGCAACCCAGAACGCCGAGCGCGTCGCGACGGTTGCCCGATGGCTCGTCTACACGGCACTGCTGTTCTGCGTCGGCGGGCTCGGCTACCTCGCATGGGTGCACCGCGGCAGCGCCGCAGAAGGTCGTCGTCTCGTCTTCTTGGTGCGCCGCGCCGCGCTGGTCGTCGCGGGCGCTGCGGTCGTGGAGTTCCTGGCCCAGGTGGTCGTGTTCGACGGCGGCTCGATCGGCGCCCTGGTGTCGCCATCGGCGTGGGGAGAGGTGCTGACCGCCGGCTTCGGCACCGGTACCGGCCTGCGGTTGCTCGGCGCCGGCCTCGTGCTCGCCTTCTTGCGGATCGACCTCGATGACACCTTCGTGCTCGAAGGCGACGGAGGGTTCGACGAGCTCTCGGCATCGGACTTCGCGCTCCTCGACGAACCGGGCAGCGGCGGCCTCGCCACCCGGCTCCAGGCAACCGCGCCGCCGTTGGTGCGGCTCCGCGTCGAAGCGTCGCCGGTTGCGTTCATCGGTGCATTCCTGCTCGTCGCATCCGAAGCCTTCATCGGCCACACCGCCACCATCGAACCCCGCCTTCTGGTCATCATGAGCGACGCCGGGCACCTCGTCGCGGCCGGGCTCTGGGCCGCCGGCGCGGTGATGCTCGCCGCGACCATCGGCCGACGGCAC
>Ga0268299_1001739_pt1 | contig 33217 bp, 27 predicted proteins | sample NOBtaG_FD_193484 | JGI IMG/M metagenome (GOLD analysis project Ga0268299, IMG submission 193484) | Activated sludge microbial communities from bioreactor in Nijmegen, Gelderland, Netherland - NOB reactor | ecosystem: Engineered > Bioreactor > Aerobic > Activated sludge | place: Netherlands... | reverse complement strand
TTTTGTCTTTCATTTCGCTCTCCTCTCAGATTTGTTGGGCGTTTCGCTACACCCATGCTACTACTTTAAGGGGCGTTCTTTCATAATACGTGTATATAATAAAACAAAAAGCTCAATATCAATTGATATTGAGCTTTTTAGTTATTGTTAATAAATAACTTAGACTAAAACTTTAAGCTACACTCGCAACAATTTTAACTACAATTTCTCGGTTTCTGGGCCGTTCGTCAAAATCAATTAAAACAATTTGTTGCCAAGTACCTAAAACTAAATGTCCGCCTTCTATTGGCACAGTAAAACTTGTTCCAACTAAAGCAGATTTAATATGAGCCGCGCCATTACTGTCGCCCCATCTTTCATGATGTTTATAGTTAGCGTTTTCTGCTGCTAGAGACTCAAAAACATCTATTAAATCTTCAATCACACCACTTTCATACTCAATAGTGGTAATAGCGGCGGTTGAGCCGGGAACAAAAACTAGTGCGATACCATCTTTTACACCGGATTGTTTCACTAGTGATGCTACTTTATCAGTAATATCAATAAAATCATGATGACCTTTAGTTTTAACTTGAAAGCGCATAGTTTAGAGTTTTCCTAAAATTCCTAATAAAGCTAATCCAACAGGCAATAACAGCCCATAACCAATATAGAGATAAACTTGTTTATTGGCAAAATTCATTGTATAGCCATAACCTACCATTTTTTCTACAAACAATGCTGGATCATCTGGGTTATAGTAAAAAAGCCCGCCTGCATACCATTGATTTGCATCGCTTTCACGTTGAACATAAGTTTTTCCTGCTATAGCTTTAAGTCTATCTTCTATCTTCATCATTTTATAAATGTTATAAGCACAAATAAGCAAAATAAACATATCTGAAACTACGACTAAACCTAAAATCCATTTTATAGAAAAACCCCCGCTTAAAATTCCAGACAAGATATTTAAGGAAAGCCCACCAAATAAAATGCTTTGTAGCAAGCGAATTTGATCCATCAAACTCATAGTCACCCGTAAACCTTCTTCTTTAGCGGCTAAATATTCTGCTGTATGTTCTGCTGGTAACATCATTTTAACTTGTGTCATACCATATTTGATTAGCCAAAACAGTCCTTGAAGATAAATCATCACTACAGGCAAAAAGAAAACTGAAAAGAAATTTTTCTCAGCCCATCGATCTGGATTCCCTTTCCAATCCCAATGTACTGGAATACGATCAGGCAATAATGGGTAATAATAAATCAAAATTAACATAGGAATTATTATAGTTAACCCAATCAATATTTCTAAACCTATACTAGTATAATCACTTAAATGACGTACTTTTAATGATGTTGCAAAGCGTTGATTTTCTTCAATTACTTGAAAAGGCTTAACTTGACGAGCAAAAACTACATAAAAAATCATTGCTGCAACAACAAATATTGGTAGTCCTACTAGCCTTGCATAAGGCATATCTGTACGATAAAACGATATTATCAAACCTATAACTTGAATTTGGATAAAACTAAGTATTAACCAAATACAATAGCGAGTATGTATTTTTCGCCCAACTGTAGAATAGGTTTCCTCACTAACTTTAGTGCCAAAAAAAGCCTCTTCCTTACGCATAATTGGCATATAAAGAAGAATGCCTAACATAAATAAATCAAATAATCCCCAAAAAATCATTAAGTTAGACATCTTATTTCCCTCCCTGGATTAACTGCCTTAATTCCTGTGTAACTATCTCTAAGATTTCCACGCTAGATAGCCCTGCTAGTACCAGTTGAGTCAATGCTGAACGAAGCGGGCGACGAAGTTCATCTTGTTCATTATTGCTAACCTTTGTTGATATAACTACTGCACCTGCACCATGTCGGACAGTGATAAAGCCTTCTCGTTGTAACTCCCGATAAGCTGTAGCAATGGTATTTAGGTTTACCCCTAAATTAGCAGCAACTTGTCTTACTGGTGGAAGTGGTGCCCCTTCGCTTAGCTCACCCCGCGCAATTAACTCTTTAATCTCGTCCGCTACTTGCTGATAAATTGGCCGCCGATCTTTTTCATCAATTGTTATAAACATATTTTTAGTACCAACTTCAAAAAGTGTATAGTGTCACTATACACCATACACTAAATTAGGACAAGCAAATTGTAAATAAAAAATTAAAGCCCAGTGTTTTTGCTGGGCTAGTTGTAACTATTGATTTTGCTATAGTTAGTTTATTGTAAATATTTATCAAACCAACCAAAGACACGTTGCATAAAATCATATTGGTGGGCTTTTTCGCCTACACCATGACCTTCGCGGGGATAAGTAACAAATTCTACTGGAACACCTTTATATTTTAATGCTGTGTAAAGTTCTTGAGATTGACCTATAGGAACGCGGGTATCTTGTGCGCCGTGAATAATTAAAGTAGCAGTATTAGCATTTTTAACATGGGCAATTGGAGAACGGTCAAAATAAATTTGGTAGTTGTCATACATCATTAAATCCCAATGGACAGTAGAATTTTCTAAGAAAATTTCACAGGTTCCAGTCATACTATGCCAATTGCTAATACCCATCCAAGCAATAGCAGCCTTAAAACGTTTGCTACCAGCAGTAGCGGCCCAGGCTGAAGTATAACCACCATAGCTACCACCACCAACACCAACACGGTTTTGATCAACCATTCCTTGGCTAACTAAATAATCTACACCATCAACCATATCTTGAAATTCTTTACCCATTAAATCACGATGATCAGCTTTAGAAAAATCTACACCTCGCCCAATGCTACCACGATAATTTGGATAAAAAGTTATATAACCTTTACCTGCTAGAACTTGCCCCCAACGTGAATAAGAACCAAACCAACCGTTTAGCTCTGCTGCTTCCGGGCCTCCGTGAGGCTGCATAACTAATGGGTAGCGTTTACCTTTTTCAAAACCGACAGGTTTAACAATCACACCTTCAATATCTAGTCCATCAACGCTACTTTTCCATTTAATAACTTCTTGTTCACCAAGCTTAAGACCTGCAAGTTGAGGATTAAAATTAGTCAGTTTATTAGCTTGTTTACTTGTCAGTTCGCTAATAAAAATTTCATTTGGATGTTTTGGTGTGTTAGCAGCAATTACCCAGGTTTTTCCATCGCTAGTAAAACTTGGATTTGAGCTAAAGGCTAGCTCTTGGTTGTTAACGACTGTTTTTGCTTTTGCAGGTAAAGTAATTGTGGTCAATGTGCTAACTTGACGTTCTGTAGCAGTAAAAACAACTGTGCTTGGAGCAAGCCAGCTTAAAGATGTAGCAGAACCAATAAAGCCAGGAACTAAGTTCTCTGCTGCTCCACCTTGAGAGGAAACAACAAAAACACTACCAGCAAAAGGATCATTAAAAGAAACAGCCCCTAACCAAGAAACCCATTTACCATCTGGCGACCAACGCGGAGAAAGAAGTTTTCCTTCTGTTTTAACTAGTAATTTTGCATCTCCACCATCAACAGATTGAACAAGTAGTTTGCTTTTCATAAATTGATCATCAATTGTAGGTGTATCAGACGCAGCTAAAATTAACTCTTTGCCATCTGGCGACCAGTCAAAGTCATGAACTGTCATGTCTTTTTGAGTAACTAGCTTATGCTCGCCTGTTTTAGGATCTAATAAGTAAAGTCGGGTATGTTTATAGTTTTTATCTGCAACTACCCAGTCTTTTCCTTCTTTTTCATTTTTAAGCTCATCTGCGCTTTTTACATCTGTCATTAAAAAAGCTATTTTGTTGCCATCTGGCGACCATTTGAAATTATTAATTGAAGCCGTAGTTTTAGAAATTCTTTGAGCTTCGCCACCATCTAAAGAAATCTGATAAATTTGAGTTTGTGCAACTGTTCCACGTTGAGAAAGAAACGCAAAAGATTTGCCATCTTTTGCCCATTGAATTGCTCGATCACTTTTTTCATTATAAGTAAAGCGCGTTGGTTGACCGCCTTTTGGCATCATCCAAATTTCGCTAATTGCTGTTCCCGGGCCTTCTGCATCAGTTCTTGGGCGGCTGACCTGAAAAGCAATATTTGCACCATCTGGTGAGATTTGTGCATCAACTATATTTCTGATGGTAAGAACTGTTTCAGGTGTAAAAACTTTGTCTTGTGCTAGCACTGGAAAAATTGAGCAAAAAGCTAACAAGACAGAAAAAAACAAATAGAAAAACTTTCTTCTAGTCATAAGTTTTATCCAATCTAAGTAAAATTTATTTTTGATTTATAACAAGGGCTTATTTAACGGAATTTGTTAATTAAAGAGAATCTCAGATTATAGCATCAAGAAAAAATCCAGGTAAATTTTGTTTGCAGCAAAAAAAGCTATCTAATTTCTAAAACTAGATAGCTTTTTTACTTAATGATTATTATTTTGATTAAAATTATAGGTCGGCTAATTCCCAATTAATTGCCGGCTTTCCAACAGATTCAAGTGTTTCATTAATTTTTGAAAAAACTTTACTTCCAAAAAAGCCGCTTCTGGCTGAAAGTGGCGAAGGATGCGCACATTTAATTATTTTATGCTGGCTACTGTTAATTAATTTTTCTTTCTTTTGTGCATATCCACCCCATAAAACAAAAACTACTGGATCTGTTTTTTCATTAACTTTGCTAATTACTGCATCAGTAAATTTTTCCCAACCCTTGTCTTTGTGCGAGTTTGGGGTATGGGCCCGAACTGTCAAAACAGCATTAATCATTAGCATTCCTTGTTTTGCCCAATCAATTAAATATCCATGATTAGGGATGCGGAAATTAACATCTGTTTTTAGCTCTTTATACATATTAATTAATGATGGTGGGGGTTTAATCCCTGGGCGAACTGAAAAACATAGGCCATGAGCTTGATTATCATCATGATAAGGGTCTTGACCTAGCAGTAAAACATTTACCTTGTCATAGGGAGTAAGCTCAAAAGCAGAAAACACGTCTTCTTCGGGTGGGAAAATAGTATGATTTTTTCTTTCTTCACTAACAAAACTATCCAGTTGTTGAAAATAAGGCTTATTAAACTCTTCTGTAAGAACACTTTGCCAAGAGGCAGGTAGATTAATTTTCATCGTTTATTCAACTCCTATTTTTGGACAAATATCTTTTAGTACACATTCTACACAATTAGGTTTTTTAGCTGTACAAACATATCGACCATGTAAAACCATTGCCGGGCCAAATTGTACCCATTCGCTTTGAGGGACTATTTTCATTAATGCACGTTCAATTGTTTCTGGATTTCCTTCCTTGGTTAGCCCCATTCTAGGACTAATTCTATGAACATGTGTATCAACAATAATTCCTGATGGAATTCTAAAAGCGTTGTTTAGCACTACGTTAGCTGTTTTACGTGCAACACCTGGCAATGTGATTAACTGCTCCATTGTACGAGGAACTTCACCACCAAAATTTGTTAGTAAAGCTTGGCAGACATTTTTAACTTGTTGGGCTTTTTTCTTAAAAAATCCTGTGGGTTTTAAGACCTCTTCAAGCTCATTAATATCTGCATCAACAAAAGCTTGTGCTGATTGATATTTTGGAAATAGCGTTTTAGTAACTTTATTTACTCTAACATCCGTACATTGAGCAGCTAAAATAGTTGCAATTAGTAATTGTAAGGGGGTGTCCCAGTCCAGTTCATAGCGGGCATTAGGATAATTGCTATTTAATATTTCAATAAGTTGATTTATTTCCATAAAATAATATCTTTCTTTTAGGATGGACAATTATAGCGAAAAAACGGCGAAATATAAAGTCTAAATTCCTAATATTTAATAAAATTTTTTAGTGATAAGAAGCTTCTTTTAACAAAATAGCATCTTGTGAATAAGCAAATAAGCGCATTTTTTCCCAAGCTATTGTGTCCATTGTTTGAGCAGTAGGTAATTCTTTTGGCAAAGCTAACCCTATGGTTTCACGTCGTTCTAGCTTTAATTCCAAGCTTTTAACTAAAGGATTATTTGATTTTGCTGTGTTGATATCTAAAAACAAGTAAATTGAAGGAACAACAATTATAGTTCGGTTATCAATAAAACTCATAAAAGCAGAAACTTGATTAGGAAATACTTCTAGCAAACGTTCATGAACTCCCTTTTCACCCCAAAGCATAACAAATCCACCTAAGCGTTTACGCTCAATTGCTCTACAGCGAAACCGCACAGAGTCAACAATCCAAGGCCAATTATTAATATCTGTGTCTAAAACTTGTTTATATAACTCAAGCAAAGGAAATGGTTTAGAAAAAATATAATCTAGACCATAAGAGTTACGAATTTCTTGTATTAGAGCAGCAATAAAATCTCCTTTGCGATTAAGTGTAAAAACTAGTAGCATAAACTTAAGTAGGCGTTGGTCTAAAACAGCAGGAAGCCGGCCTTCTTCTAGTTCTTGAACTAAAGCTCGTTCAGCATCAAAAAGCCTTGCATAGGCAGGTTGAGAAATGCCCATCAATTCACGAACTTGGCGAAAACCTTGTGCTAATATGTTATTTTTTGTGGCACTCAATTTTTATCCACTCCTTAAAAATGGCGAGCTAAACAATTATTTTTTATTATTCTAAAGCATTTTACCTGCAAAATGTGCGCCTGTAAAAGAATGGATATAAGGAAATTAGCAAGTTAAATGGATACTTTTTATAAAATTTTCTCCAACTAATTAGTTACTTTACTTAGCTTTAAGCTTCTTCACAAGAAAATTGGCACTCATCTATTTCAGAAAAATTATCAAAAACTGGCAATGACTTATGTTTAACTTGTCCAACCCTCATTAACAAAGCTTGTCCAGCATTTTTTAAGTATTCTACGTCTAAATCCACTAGTATATTAACTAGTGGTTCTGCAATTGTATTTAAGTGTTCAGCAATAAATTTTTCTGAGGCTTCAGCCGTGATTTTTGCTTCTTCCATAGCATCACAAGCAATTGCATAAGCCTCTTTTAATCGTAAATAGCTTATAAAGTTAGCTTCTAACGAAATATGATCAGCAACTTCACTAGTAACTGGTTGAAAAGAAAAGGCTTTGTAGTAGCTAGTTAACTCTGACATCATCCGTCCAGGTTCGGCCCAGCTATTATAGCTAATTTCGCGTGCTGGAGCGGGCCCGCCTGGGCCTAAAACCGAGTGGTAAAGCCCTTCATTAGCTTCTATTTCTGCTGCTTGAACAGCAAGTTTTAAGTTTGGATCTTGAATTTCTTTAGCTAGATTAGTAACTTGCCCTAGCCAATCACTTTTAGGACACTCAAAAAGTAGTCCTATTAATCGCCATTCTGCTGCTTGTTGTAATAACTCTCGTTCTTTAGTGTGCATTTTTACTTAATTCTCCTTCTGCTTTCATTAAAAGCGGAATCCAGCCTGAACGCATTTTTCTTGCTCCAACTTCACCTTTTCCACCTTCCCAAATAGCAAAAGCTATTTGGGAACGTTTGCTAGGAGATAATTCTTTTGGCAGTTGTCTAAGAATTACTACTGACCACCCTTTAATTTTATCTTGATAAATGCCTTTTCCTTTTGCCCCTGTTGGGGTGGTGGCTGGAGAAAGTGAGCCAGGGCCCTCGGCAATTAATTCCTCTACAGCAGAATCTCTTGGGCCTTGTCGGTTATTGCCTAAAGCACGAGCAGGAGCATAACGTTTTGCCATTTCTGATTGTGCTGTAGCGTCTTTTTCTAATGGTTTAGCTTCAAAAGGATAATGATCCACTGCTGCATTAGGGTAAAGTTCCTTAATAGAATCCTTACGTCCATTTACTATTGCTTGCCAATCTGCCCGCCAAAAAGTTATTTCTACAGATTTATTAGCCTGGCCCATTTGCGGATCTGGTACGTTAGCTTCTATTTTGCTAGGTATTTGAATAGCACAACCATCAATAAATTTAGCTGGCCCAGGTAAATCATTTTTTACTTCATCCAACCATGCTAAACGAAACGCTACTTCACTACCATTTGAAACGGCTCTTACCTCTACTTCTGGTGTTGAAGCTTTTAAGAGTCTCGGTTCTACTAAATCTTGAAGTACAAGTTTTGCTATATGACGTGGTGCAGTTTTCCAAACAGCATCATTAGGATCTAAAGGAATATTTGTGCTTGGTATAATTACAACCTCTGGTGTTATTGGCCCTTCACCACTACGACAACTTAGCACTACTAAAATCATTAGTATCATTAAAATTGATAAATATCTTTTCGCGCTATTCATAAAATATGCTCCTAGTTTTAAGAACCATTAAGGACAATTAACCCGTGCAACTCCATATTTAGCATCATAAGCTCCACGAATTTGAACAAGTTCGCGCATTGGCACTTTAATTAGCTCTGCACCTTTTTCATTCATTCCCATTATCCAATCACCAACACGTTTCCAACGAGGAACAATAAATTCAGTTGAACCAAAAAGGGCTAAAAGTCCAGCTAAATCAGGGTCATTTGGCATATTGCGATATTGTTTAATTGCCTCGTCTACACCAGGGCCAAACATCTGTCTTAGAAAAGCTGGCGGGGTGTGAATTGGCGGAATGTAATAAATATTTGGTTCTAGTCCAAATTGTGGAAATAGTGGTAGAGCAATTTTTCTAATATGTACTAGATAATCTAATGGGTTTTCTGGTTTTGCATCTTCTGGTTTAGAAAGCCAGCCAGCTAAACGAATTTTACCAATACAATTAACAAAACATTGTGGTTGAATGCCTTGTTCAATTTTTGGAAAACAAGCAATACATTTTTCTGATGTGCCTGTCATCGGGTTAAAAAATACTTTTTTATAAGGACATCCCTTGACACATTCTTGGTAGCCCCGACAACGATCTTGGTCAACTAGCACAATTCCATCTTCGGGACGTTTATAAATTGAACCTCTAGGACAAGATGCTAAACATGCTGGATAAGTGCAATGATTACAAATACGTGCAAGGTAGTAAAACCAAGCCATAGTATGAGTTAAAGATAAACTAGCCCCACCATCAACTTGGCCTGCACAATCATCTTCTCCAACATTTGGATAGGCATAATCTTCTTCTTGTGGTCGCCAACCTAGCACCCTTTCCCCTTCTGGTGCTGCTTCAAAAACGGTTTGTCCTTGGTAAACATTATTTTCCCATTTTTGTCCATCTAGCGAGTTAAGCAAATTAATATCCCAAGCTAATGGATAAAAACCATAAGGTTTGGTTTCTACATTATTCCAGAGCATATATTCTTGCCCTCGGCCAGATGTCCAAGTAGTTTTGCAAGCTAGAGTACAGGTTTGACAAGCAATACATTTATTAATGTCAAAAACGGCTGCAAATTGTTTTTCTGGGCGGCTTTCTGGATACCAATAAGACATTTCCCGGCCTAATTGCCAATTGTAAACGCGTGCCATAGCTATTTCTCCTTATTAATAAATTCTCCTGCTAGATATTTTTTCATTGCTTCGGACTCATAACGCGGGCGAATGCCTAAAGCCGCTGGTCGCCAGAGTTTTTGCCCATTAATTCCGCCTGCTTCGGCGCGAGTTATTTTTACTACTGCTTCACGTGGTGCGCCTGTTGGACAATGGACATCTGGCAAAAATCCTTTGCCAATTCCCTGTCCAAATAAACCTTTTCTTACAAGTGAGTCTGTCATCCAAGTAGGCTTTAACCAGCCCCTTGTAGCTGATTGATGAGAACCTGAGCGAAACATTGCTTGATAGTTGGTTGCGGGATTTTTTGCTAGTCCATCGGCACGCTCTTTTTGTCCTTTTTGTGAACCTGGCGTTGCTGCATACATATTAAACCACATACGAGTTACACCCCTTGGTGTGCCAGGGTAGTAACGAGCGCGACAAAGCAAGCGAGCAAAAGCATAATCTTTAGAGTTTTTTTGCCAGCCTCGGAATGGGCGGTCTTCTGGGTCTGGGTCAATCCAAATATAATCACCATCCTCAACGCCAAGTTCGCGTGCATCTGCTGGATTAATATCAACGTAACCTTCTGTAACAAATGGACTACGCTTGTCACGACGATATAAATCACCAAACGGGCCAAACAGCACTGCTACCATATCTGTATCTATTGGCGTAGTATGTGAGCCATGTCTATATTTTGGTGTGTGGAAAACAAACTTAAAGCCGTCTTTGGCTAATGGATGTTTAGTTTGTTTTGTCTCAGCCCAAGTTAAAACTACATTTCGCCCGCAACGTGTTTCACAAGACAAATCATCGCGTTTTACTCCATAACTTTCTGGGCCTGCTGCACGAATAGCTTCATGTTTTGGTGCAACAATTACATTAGGCTCATAAAAGGTTGAATCTACTGGCTCGCGGTGAACTGGTAAGTTTTCACCTGCTTCAATAAATTCATCTTCTTCCCGGTATGATTCAAGTCTACCGCTTTTAGTATACCAAGGCCGAGAATCTGTAATTTGTTCATAACCAACAACTTTTGGAGTCGTTCGGCTATTCATTATTGCTGGTATACCTTCTTTAGCTTTGGCTATCAAGTCTGCTATTTGATAGCCCTTGGTATTTGTTGAGTTATCTAAAATTCTTTGTAAATAAACCGAAGTTTTGTTTTCTCTGACAAATTTCCAGTAATCATTAAAGCGAGTGTCTTTAGTTAATTCTGCTAATTTAGAAGCTACTAAAGCTAAAACTTCAATATCTCCAATTGTGTTAAATGCTCTTTCTAATGGCGTATCTGGAAATATTTGTAAGAATGGATTAGTCACCGAAGCCGTCATGTCAGGATGTTTAAGTTCTGCCCAATTATCTACACCAAAAACCACATCTGCCCATTCACAAGAAGTTGACCACCACCATTCTTGGACAGCAATCATTTCTATTCTTGGTAGTACATTAACAACAGTGTTGTAATGCCATTTGACATTACCCAAAATAGAATTAGCATTAGCAAACCAAAGTGATTTAGTAGGTGTTGGAATATGCGTTTTACCTGTTAAAAGCTTATTTCCAACTCTTAGCGGGTGATCTTCATGATTGTAGTAATGGGCTGATTCTGCTCGCCAATATTGTTTTACTTGTGCGGGTTTTGTTTCGTCTAGCTCAATGTTAAATGGGTCTTCGTTGATATATTGAGGTGAGCCATTAAACAAAGAAACTCGATAATTTCCAGCATAAGAACCTACATTACCAGCAATTTTTCCTACATTGCCGGTTAATGCTGCTAAAAGGAAAATATCTCTATCTTTGTTGTCATTATTAAAAAATTGGTTTGGCCCCATTCCAATTGCAAAAAGCGTTGTGCCAGGTTCTTTAGCAAAAAGACGTGCTAGAGATTCAACCGCCGTAGCTGGGGCCCAGGTTAGTTCTTCCGTTGTTTTAGGGTCAAAATGTGCTGCATATTCTTTGACTAAATCAAAAACTGGACGACAGCGAACTTTTTTGCCATCAGCTAAAGTTACTTCAATTGAGCCTTCTAAAAGTGCTTCGCCAATTTTAGATTGTTTGCCAACTTGGTCACGAGTGACTAATTTAGGGCTGTTGCTAGTTTGATCCCACCATACATAATCACCCCATTCATTACGCATTTTTTCAGAGATTAACATCTCGCTTTGTTGCCCAGCAGGAGGCTCTTTTTCTCCCTCTTTTAATACTCTAGTTTGGTTGGTTAATGGACTAATTCCTTGTCCAAAAACTTCTTCTGCACGCAAATATTTCAAACTATCCATTCTTACTAAAATAGGAAGGTCAGTCCATTGACGCACATAATCCAGGTCATAGAGCTTTTCTTTCATAATTACATTAGCAAAACCTAGAGCTAAGGCTGGAGTAGTGCCAGGTCTTACAACTAATACATCATCGCCCTTTGTAGCAGTTGCTGAATATTCACAAGCAATTACTACAATTCTTGTGCCTTTCATCCGAGCCTCTGTTAACCAATGGGCATCAGGCATTTTTGTAGTAATCCAATTCATACCCCAAACCACTAAGGTTTTAGCTTGTTCAACGGCGCAAAGGTCAAACTCTACGGTTTGTTGACCTGTCACCATTGGATGACCTGGCGGTAAATCGGTATGCCAAGAATAATTATCAAAACCTTTGCCGCCTACAGCTTTATCTGGGCCAACTTTACGGATAGCAGAATCTAACAAAGCCATAGAATTAGCCATGCGATACATACCAAAAACTCTTGTTATACCTAAAAGCGGCATTCCACCACGAAACTTTAAGACTTGAGTTCCTACGCCTTGAGTAGCTTCAATGGTAGCTTCATCATAATGTTGTGCTTTTAAGCGTTGTTTTCCTACTTCTCCAGTGTAATTTTCAGCAATATTTTTTAATGCTGCTGCAACAATTTTAGCTGTTTCATCATGCGAAAGTCTGACCCATTCATCACGAGCGCGTTGGAAATATTCGCGTGGAGGTAGTCCATCTTCACCACGTGGAAAGCCTGCTTCATACCAGCGTTTGAAACCTGCTCGCACCATACATTGATTAACCCGACGATCTCCATAAAAGCGACGTGTTAAAGCTAGCCCTTTTTGGCAAACGCGAGGATCCCAACGATGGCTAGTTTTATTGCCTGCTAAATCAGCCGCTTCACCATAACGCATAGTTGGCCCAATGCGAGTCACTACACCAGAACGGACATAAGCATTTAAGATACAGTTATGAGTATCATTTGGAGCGCACAGGAAAGTAAATTTAGAGTCATGTTTCCATAAATCACGGTAAACTTTTTCCCAACCGCGATCTGGATAACTAGCTAGCGGGTTAGTAATTTTTTCTAGTCCCCAAGCACCTGCACTTGAAGCGACTAAAGCACCAAAACCAGCAGCACTAACAGTTTTTAGAAAGTCCCGGCGAGAAATTTCTTTTTTCATAACCTATTTTCCTTTCCATGTGCGAATGTGCGTAACAATTGACTCTATTTCTTTTTGAGATAAAGCTGGGCTGACGGTTGACGGCTGTTCAAAGCTAGGCATTGATGTAATGCGACGGCCTTTGCTAATGGTTTGGACTAAAAATGTATCTGTTGCAGTATCAAGAAAAGTTTTGTTATTTAATGCTGGCCCTTCTCCACCTTGTCCATCTGCGCCATGACAACCAGAACAGCTTGCTTTATAAAGTTTTGCCCCTAGTTTTACATCCCCATTAGCCCAACGTGGCGCAGTAGCTTCAGCAATAAAGTTTGTAGCTCCCAACTTGCGTAAATGTTCAACTACTGCTTTAATTTCTGAGGCTTTTAACCCACTAGCACCTTCCCAAGCTGGCATTCGTCGCCCTGCACGGCCTTTGCTAATGCTAGTAGTTAAAAATTCATCTGACGCAGCAGCTAAAAAGTCTGGATTAGCAATAGCAGGAAAAGCTTGTGTACCTGCATAGCGCATTCCTTCGCCCTTTTGCCCATGACAGCTAGCACAAAACGTGCCATAAATCGTTGCTCCATCCTTAGCAAATTCTCTTTCTCCAAACTGAACTACTTTTGAGTGATCTCTAGGGAAAAAATTGCTTGGAACTTCTCGACGACGTAGCGAAAGCACATACATTGTTAAGAGTTCTATTTCATCCTCAGTTAATCCCATTGCAGGCATTTGCGAACCAGCAACCAAGGCCACAGGCGAGCGAAAATGTTCAGCTAACCAATTAGATAAAGTGCGACTGCCTGACACATTGCTAAAATCTAGTTGTCCAGGATCTCTATAACCGCTTAGGGAGAGGTCTGGCCCTGAATCGCTACCAACCCCGCTAACTTTATGACAGCCTAAACAGCCTAAAGAATTAAATAATGCTTTAGCTTCTACAAGTTTAGGTGCGCCAATACGAGTAGCTAAAAAGCTATTTATTCCTGATAAATCGTTTTCATTGATTAAGCCAAAAGAGTTTTTCCAAGCAGGAGTTTCTGCTTGCTGGTGTTTTTGAGCATGTTTTTCATACCAGCCAAAGTCATAACCTTTAATTCCAACGCGGGAAAGGTCTGGCCCTTCCATTCCTCCACCATCAGGGCGAATTGTCCCGCCTCGCCCGTCTAGGCGATGACAAGCTAAACAATCATAGCGTTCAAATAATGTTTTGTTGGTGTTAAGTATTTCTCTGCTAGGTATAGCTAAAGGTGTATGACACGTTCCACAACCAGCATAGCTAAATTGTTTTGGCAACATAGGTTCAGGCCAAAAATGCACCGTGCCATGAGCATCTTCTTTTGTTGTTGCAAGTCCTTGTCCTGAATGGCAAATAGTACAACCAAAAACAGTTGGGTCATGAACTACATTTTTATGTGCCACTAATGCACCATGCCCAGTCATTGCTTGTTCACCTGGTGCCATAGAGACATGACAGCTAACACAACGATCTGTAATCTTAAGCTCTGGAACAACAATTTGACGTAAACGAACGTCTATTGTTTGACCATCAGCATGGGCAGATTTTTGGATTTGTTGCCAATCTTTCCAAAAATTTTCTTTGCTAGCAGCAAAAACAAGCATTATTAATGCTGCAATACTTGACCAAAGAAGTAGATGTTTATTCTTGTCCATCGTTCTATCCTCACTCAAATTTCCAACATTAATGCTTCGGCCAATCTGCTGGCGACCAATAGAAAACCCAATTTGGCCCACGAAAATAAGTACCAATAATGGTTAAAACTAAAAATCCACATAAAAAGCAGGTAAATAAGCCCAAAGCACCTGCACGGGTTGAGTTATAACGCTTTACTAAATACACAGAATAAAGCGCGTAAATTAGAGTTAAAATTGTTGCTGGATTAATAAGAGTAACTATTATTTGTGGTGCGCTTGGAAACCATTCTCGAATCCAGCCAAACCTAATTGCAATTGTTTCAATTAGAATTGGGGCAGCAAGTCCAAAAACTGTTGACCATTTAACCAATAACCAACCACCAGGCCCGCCAAACCATTCTCCAGTGCCAGACTTTTCACGATCTAAAAAAGGAATTAGTCCAAGCCCAATCATTACAATAGTTGGAACACCAATTCCGCCCATAAAAGCAGAGAAAGATACTAACTCTTGTAAACCTAGAAAATACCAAGGAGCTTTAGCGGGGTTTTCTGGGACGGCTGGATTAGCTAATTCTTTAAGTGGTGCGTCAGAAATTAAGGCTAATGCGACACAAAGAAAAACTGTAAACATTAAGACTGCTATTTCAGCATAAAAAAGATGTGGCATTGATGGGACGGTAGTTTCTGGCCCGCGACCTACTGCCGCAGTCCGCCCTTTAACAATGGTTGCTAATTGATAAGTTTTAGCTGGAGCTTGAGTAAATACTGGATAAGTTTTTGTTGGGAGTTGTCCTAGACGGCTTTCAGCATCAACTGGACGAGCCAAACCGCCATCTTTGCGAATTCGCCAAAAATGCACACCCATTAGCATTCCTAGCATTAATGGCAAAATCATAACGTGTAGCAAATAAAACCTTATTAACGCTTCTGGCCCAACTGTATCCGACCCTAGCAACAACAAACGAATTAAGCCGCCTGGGTCAAAATATTGAGTGATGTTTAAAGCATCTGTTAATTCTCTAGGCGACTGAGCGATATTTGCACCAATGGTGATTGCCCAATAAGCTAATTGATCCCAAGGCAATAGATAACCAGTAAAAGAAAGTCCTAAAGTAATAGCTAGTAAAGCAATGCCCATAAGCCAATTAAATTCACGTGGCGCACGGTATGAAGCAGTATAAAAAGCCCTTGCCATATGCAAGATAACCGTTAACACCATTATATTTGCAGCCCAACGATGAATATTTCTAATAAATTGGCCTGTAGGTACAACAAAATGAATGTCTTTAATTGATTGATAAGCAACATCTGGATAAGGTTTGTAATAAAACATTAACAACACGCCTGTAACTAAAGTAATTAAAAAAGCGGCTGTTGTAGCAATACCTAAGCCCATTGTTGTAGTCCATTTTAAGCTCCAAAGATGCGTCCTAACCGAATGTAGATGTAAAAACACATTACCAAATACAAAAGTGGATCTAGTGCGGTCTGTATTTGGAGTGCCACTTCTAAAAGTAGCATTTCGCAAGCGTTCTGGAAGAGCGCGTAAGTTATCCCAAAACTCTGTTAGTCCTGTTTTATCTGGTGTTGTACTCATAGTATCACCTAATAACCTTGCTTATGTTGCTTTTGTGCCTTTTTCAACTGTAGTTGCTTCATCAACAACCCATTTATCGCCATTGCGAGAAACTTTTAACCAAGGTAAAGCAGTTGGAGCAGGGCCTTTTGTAACAGTTCCATCTGCTTGAAATTTAGAGCCATGACAAGGACATTCAAAACCTTCTGGATTAGCTTTCACAACACAACCTAAGTGAGTACAAACAGTAGAAACTGCATGAACGCCTTTTTCATCCTTAAATAAAGCTACTGCTCGTCCGGGTGGGATAAAAGCTTCACCTAAAGCAAGTGAGTCTGGCAAAACAACAGGAAATTGCTTGGTAGGCGATGACAAAACGGCTGTTTTTGGTAAACGTAACATTCCAAGTAAAGCAAAAAATAAGGTTGAAGCCGCCGCTGCTAAAGCTGATAAACCAAGAAAGTCTCGGCGTGGAATTGGTTCTGGATCTAAACGAGATTGTTTTGTTTCAAGATTTTTAGAGCTATTAGAACTAGTTGTCATTGCGACCTCCAAAGGTTTGAAAAAGTTACTCGTTCCATAGTGATAGCGTCCGCTGGACATCGCATTGCACATAAAGCGCAGCGAATACAGCGGTCTTCATCTTTTAGAATTGCAGTATTTTCATCTAGGTTTGAATCATTACCTAAACTTTCATTAATTGCAGATTGTAAATCTGGGCTAAGGTCTAATTGCGATAGGGAGACTAGTTTTAAGCATTGTGTAGGGCAAACATCAGCACAACCACCACATAAAACACAGCGATTACCATCAAAAACAGGTGTTACACCACAATCTAAGCAGCGCGACGCTTCACACATAGCTTGTTGACGGTTATAACCTGTTTCAACTACTGTTTCTGGATGTTTAAGCCGTTCTTCTGCTTCAATTACAGGAATTTCTGCACGGCGAATAGTTTCATAACCTGCTTCTCGGCGATATCGTTCTTGAACAATGTGTGCTGTGGTGGATTCTACAGTTAAGCTACGACCAGTTACATATTGATAAATTGACCTAGCAGCTTTTTTGCCTGAAGCGACTGCTTCAATTAAAAGTCTTGTTCCATGAGCTAGATCTCCTGCAACAAAAACACCTGGTGCGGTAGTAGCTAAAGTTTCTGGGTCGGCTTTGGGCCAGCCTGGACGATTTTCCGCTACATCTTTACCACCATCTTTTAAGAAACTTAAATTAGGGTATTGCCCTACAGCTAAAAGGACAGTATCACAAGAAATAGTTTGTTGAATCTTTTCATCAAAGATTGGGGCAAAGCGTTTATTTTCATCATAAACCTGTAAACATCGCTTAAAAGTTACGCCTTTTACCTCTCCGTTGTTACCGCGCTTAATTTCTAGCGGGCCCCAGCCATTCATTCTAATGATGCCTTCTTCATCACCTTCTAGGATTTCTACGGTATCGGCAGGCATTTCTTCTAAGCTTTCTAGGGAAACTAGCCAAACTTGAGAAACAGTCATTAAGCGTTTTGCAGTGCGAGCCGTATCATAAGCAATTTGTCTAAGTACAGTGCGAGCAACATCATAAGCAACATTTCCACCACCAATAACAATTACATCTTGCCCTAAATCTAAAGACTCGCCTAAAGACACGGCTCTTAATAAATCCACGCCTCCATAAACTCTTGGGCCTGCTTCACCAGGTAAACTTAAGCCACGAGAAGACTTAGCACCAACAGCAATCAACACGGCTGCAAAATCCCGACGCAAATCAGCAAAAGAAATATCTTTGCCTACTGTGGTATTACAACGAATTTCAACGCCAAGTGCTTGAATTAAAGCCACTTCACGAGCAATTAATTCACGAGGTAATCTATAAGCTGGTACACCTACGGCTAGCATCCCTGCTGCAACAGGTTCAATCTCAAAAACTGTTGGTGAAAAGCCCATTAAAGCCAAGTCATGAGCAGCAGAAAGTCCGGCTGGGCCAGCACCAATAATTGCAATTTTTTCCTGATTAGCTTTTATTAGCTTCCCCGCAATGCTGGCTTGAAGAAACGCGCTCATTTCTTCAATATTTCCAGCAATTTGAGGGACATAAGAACGAATATTTTCTAAAACTGTGTCTGTGGGGTTAGTGTCTATTCCAGCTTGTTCACAAGCAAAACGTTTTAAGGCTCTGATGGAAACAGGACGATCCCAGGCTACAAAATTACCATCATCATCTAGGCGAGGAATTTGGCCCCGACGACAAGCTACTTCACAAGGTGCGCCACAAATTCGCCCACAAATGGAAGCAAAAGGATTTGGCCCACGAGCAATTAAATAAGCTTCCTCAAAACGTCCTTCTGCAATAGCTCTAACATAACCGCGTGCATCTGTATGAACAGGACAAGCCATTTGACAAGAAATCAATTCTTGATGGTATTTTTCTTGTGGAACAGCTACTTTTAGCGTTGTCATATTTACCTACCAAGCAAGACAAATTACTTTATTGGAAGTAAAACAGGTTATGCAAAATACTTGGGGGCAATTAACCTTAAAACAGCCGCTAAGAGATAAATAAAATTATTATTAAACTTTGCTAAAAATTTTGCTTTCTAGCCCAATAACTTGTGGGAAAAGTATGTTGTTTTCTAGGTGAATGTGTTTGTGCAAGTCTTGTTCCAAATCTTGCAATCTTTGGTAAAGGCTGCGAAAACTTGGACAAACATCTGTAGGGATTATGTAATCATTAGTCACTAGACGCATTTTCCTTAATAAATCACCTGCTGTATCATGCTCAAACATCATTACTCTAATAGGATTTTGCACAGTACCAAAACAAGCGATGGGTAATTTTTCGCTTTGTGCTTTGGATTTTTCCAAGGCTGTTATATAAGGAAATAACACTTGCTCTTCTTTCATCATATGTTGGCTTAGATCGTCTACTAAAGCTTGTAGAATTTGATCTAGTTTTTTTAGCTCTGGATGGTTTTCTGCATGAGCAATAATTACTTTGGTTAACAATTTAGGAAGTTGTTCTATTTCTCGTTTGGTGTAAATATGGTGAGTAGTCAAAATATAATTAACTAAATTGGTAAGAGATTCTTTTGACCAGTCAATAAACTCTGATTTAGCTTTTTTGTTTTCTTCTGCTTGGCTTATTTTTGTTAAAACTTCATCAACGGTTAAACCTATTTCTTTACAAGCCTGATCTAACATACGTCCGCCACCACAACAGTAATCAAGCCCAAACTCTTCAAATACTTCTACTGCACCAGGCACATTGCTAGCATAATCACTTAAAGTTTTTGTTGCTGTAGCAATCATAAATACCTCCAAAAAATGTTTTTTTGCAAATTCAAGTTTTTATAGCGTTGAGCTTAAAATAAAATCTGGATGGTGACGTTGACTTAAGTCACAACTAGCTTAATAAATAAAGAAAATGCCGGAATTTTTCCGAAAATTTCCATTAAAACTTTTAAGAATTCTATGGATAAAATTAAAGCTATAAAACAAACTGTATTATTTGGCAGCTTATCAGACGTGGCATTAAGCAAATTAAGCGAAAAAGCTATAGAAAAATTTTTTAATACAGGAGAAGTAATATTTTTAGAAGGTCAGATTGCTCAAGGAATGTATGTTGTAGTTAGTGGAGCAATTCGCGCACTACGAACAAATGTTGATGGACGAGAACAAGTTATTCATATTGAGCGAGCAGGAGCAACATTTGCAGAAATTCCTGTTTTTGATGGTGGAGAGTATCCATCAACAGTTGTAGCAGATGAAGTTAGTGAACTGTTATTTATTGATAAACAAGATATTTACCAACTTTGTCTAGAGCATCCAGAAATCGCGCTAGCAGCATTAAAAGTTCTGTCAAAACGTCTTCGTTACTGTGCATCTCTTATAGAATCTTTGTCACTAAAAGAAGTAAGCCAACGAATTGCAGAATTACTTTTAGCAGAAGCACAGGAAAATAAAATAATTGATAATACTGCTAAATTTAGACTTAAGCTAACTAATCAGCAAATTGCGGCTAGAGTAGGGACGGTAAGAGAAGTTGTATCTCGAAGTTTTACCAGGCTACAACAAGATGGCTTGATTAAATTAGAGGGGCGAGAGATTAATTTACTAGATATAAAAGCTTTAGCTAAACATGCTAATTCCCAGATTATTTAATTTAAGTAAAGTTCCTGGGTTTAAAGAATAAGCAACGGCTATTATTATATTTGACCTAACCAATTATCATCATTAGCCTTAAAAGCAGATTTGATGCTAACAACTATTTCGTTAGGTAAAGGGCCTTTTTCAATTATTTCAATATTTCGCTTAATATGAGATAGGTTAGTAGTACCTATAACACAACTATCAACCCCATCTATAAAAGCAGTAAATCTTAACGCTAATTCTAGCCAGTCTATATCAAAATCTAAGTTCATCTTTTTTAGTCTTAACCAATATTCTTCCGCATAATTGCCTATAGGTCTTTCTTTATAATTCCAAGCAATATTAGCTACAGGACGTTTAGCAATAACACCTATTTTTTCTTTTTTAGCTCTTGCAATTGCAGTTTTTATTACTCTTTGATCACAAATATTTACAGACATCATAACTGATTTAAATTGTTTAGTATCAATAGCATAATCTAAAGCTTCATTTTCTCCTGAATATCCAGCTATTCTTATTTTTCCTTTATCTACAGCTTTGATTAACGCATCCATAACACCAGTATTTTCTAATGTTTCTTTTGGACAAGAATGCAAATAAACAATATCAATATAATCAGTTTTTAATATCTTTAATGCTCGTTCTATTCCTGCACTTATACAATCACTTGTCCAATCATTATATCCTTCTACTCCATAGCCTATTTTTGTTGATAGAATAAATTCTTTTCTTCTATTAGAAAGATATTTGCCTATTCTCTCTTCAGAAATACCATAACTTCTAGCTGTGTCTATAAAATTAATTCCCAAATCTAATATTGAATTTAATAGCGTTTCTATTTGCTTTTCACTAATATTTTCATCTCCTATTAGTCCAGCACCAAACCCTAAAGGTGTAAGTTTTATTTCTGTATCAGCAAAATTTTTTAGTTCCATATATGTAATCTCAGGCAAGTATTAAGGTATAAGTTTTATTTCTGTATCAGCAAAATTTTTTAGTTCCATAAAGATCTATAATTTTATAGTTTAGTATCCGTATTTAGAACTAGGTTATTGCTAAGTGTGCAATGATATAAGCATATAGCCTAATAAGCAAATAAAAAGTCTTTTTTAACAACCGTAAATTTGATTAGCAAAATTTATAATTAAAACCGTCTACACTAAGAAATTTTTAATTTCTTTTAGTGTAAAAAATATGTGGATAAGTCCTTTATTAAACATTTTAGATTTAAGTTTTCTTACAGAAAATGGTATTTGCTATCAACTTATTGAAGGGGAATTAGTTATGTCAGTTGTGCCAGGTTTAAGCCATCAAAGAACCGTTTTTAATCTACTTTTTTTACTAGGAAAATATTTGGCACAAAATCCTGTTGGGGAAGTTATTCCTGGTGCAGCATTAATTTTTAGTGATTTTACTTGTTTAGTAGCAGACATTGTTTATATTTCAAACTTAAAGCGAGGTGAAATTATAGCAGGAGAGCAGATTTGTGCTGCTCCAGAACTGGTTATAGAAGTTTTATCTGTGTCGTTAGAGAGTTCTCATAAAGATCGCAGAATAAAACGGCAAATTTATCAAAAATATGGGGTAAAAGAATATTGGCTAGTGTGTCCAGAGCAACAAAATATTGAAATCTATCAAACTCCTAAATTAGAGTTAGCAAAGATTTTATCTGGTCGGGATGTTGTTTCAAGCCCACTTTTAGAAGGTTTTTATTGTCTAAGCCAAGAAATATTTAAGATTCAAAGCACAAGTTGATTTTAAGTTTTCAAGCTTTTTGCGACAATTAGCTACTTAATTTTATTTAGATTAAAAATATGGCTTTAGCTTCAGGCACAATTTTAGATGTTTATGAGATTATTTCCCTGCTAGGTATTGGGGGAATGGGTGAAGTTTATAAAGCACGAGATCGCCGATTAAATCGAGTTGTAGCATTAAAAGTTATTAACTCAGATATGGCTAGCAATTTAGAAAATATCCAGCGTTTTCAACAAGAAGCCCGTGCTGCTTCTGCGCTTAACCATCCAAATATTATTACTATTTATGCTTTAGGGGAAACTAAGCTAGTAGCTAATACAGAAGCAAATCCTAGTAGCGAAGATAAAGAGTTACAATTTATTGCTACAGAATATATTGAAGGTCAAACCCTACGCCAATATATGAAAGCCCATCCAGGAGATATTTGCGAATTACTAGAAATCTTTATTCAATCAGCTAATGCTTTGCTTGCTGCACATAAAGCTGGGATTATTCATCGAGATATTAAGCCAGAAAATATAATGATCCGAACAGATGGCTATGTCAAAGTGTTGGATTTTGGATTAGCAAAACTTGTTGAAAAACAAAAAATAGATACAGATGAGCAAACTGTAAAAACAAATGCTGGCGTGATAATGGGAACTGTTCAATATATGTCTCCAGAACAAGCTAGCGGATTAAAACTAGATGAGCGTACAGATATATTTAGCTTAGGCATTGTACTCTATGAAATGCTTACAGGTTTAACACCTTTTAGAGGTAAAACGGTTAGTCATATACTTGTTTCTATTATTGAACAACCTGTGCCTAATTTGTTGACTTATGCTAAAGTACCAATAGAGCTAGTACAAATTGTTAATAAAACCCTCTCAAAAGACTTGTCAAGTCGGTATCAAACGGCAAAAGATCTAGTAGCAGATCTAAAAAAAGTGAAACAATCACTAGAAATAAATCCCAATCTATTAGCAGAAGTAAAGTTAGGTAAACTAACTTCTTTGCCGCAAAAAATTCTTAGCGAAGTTCCAACCGTAATAAGTAATGACACAATCAATGACACAATTAATACAATCAATGAAGATGTTAAAAAAGTAGCTACAAAAAAAACTACAGCTAATCACAGTATTGATCAAAATCTTATTAATCAAAGTACAGTTGTAAATACACCTAAGAGCATAGTTTTCATTGGATTAACAAATAATAAGAAAACTTTTGGTTTTGTTGGTTTAATTAGCTTAGTTATTTTAGTGTTAAGTCTTGTGGGGTATTACTATTTTACTCAGCCTAAAACAGTAAATCTAACAAATGGTGTTATTGATTCTATTGCTGTAATGCCATTTGCAAATAAGAGCAAAGACAACAATTTAGAATATTTATCCGATGGTATCACAGAAGTTTTAATTAATAGTATTTCCGAGCTTGCACACTTAAAAGTAAAGTCTCGCAACCTGGTTTTTACTTATAAAAATAAAAATATAGATATAAAAGAGCTAGGCAAACAACTTAATGTTCGTGCAGTATTGCTTAGTCATTTAGAGGTTCAAGGAGAAGATGTTTCTATTCATACAGAATTGATTGATACATTAGATAATAATCAACTTTGGGGAAAAGTTTACCATCGCAAAATGAAAGATATTTCCTTGCTACAACAAGAGATAGCAGAAAATATTGCCCAGCAATTAAGCCAACATTTAGTTGGAAAGCCTGTGATTTCCACCAAACAAACTACACATAATACAGAAGCTTATCGTTTTTACTTACAAGGCTTATATGCTTGGAATAAACGAACACCTAAACAAGTATATTTAGCATTAGATTATTTTAAGCAAGCAATAGACTTAGAGCCTACTTATGCTTTAGCACATATTGGACTAGCTGATTGCTATAATTTGTTAGGAACTTATAACTTAGAACTTCCAAAAAACACTTTTCCTAAAGCACAAGCCGAAGCAAAACACGCACTAGCAATAGAGCCTGATTTTGCAAATGCTTATGCTTCTTTAGGATATTGTTTAACAAACTATTTTTGGCAATTTCAAGAAGCTGAAAAAGCTTTTAAGCGAGCAATTGAGCTTAACCCAACTTATAGCACGGCTTATCATTGGTATGGATTATATTTGCTAACAAATAAGCGGTTTAATGAAGCTATTGAAATATTAAAGCAGGCAGAACAACTAGATCCAATTTCTTTAATTATTAATACTAATTTAGGTTTAGCTTATAGTTTAGCAGGTCAACAAGATAAAGCTATTGAAGAGTTAAACAAAACATTAAATCTTGAACCTAATTTTGCTTTAGCACATTTTCGATTAGGAGAAACTTATTTGCAAAAAGGGGATTATGTTGCTGCAATTTTAGAATTTCAAAAAGCTAGCAAGTTAACTGAAGAAGATCTACGATTTGTTTCTGCCTTAGGCTATGCTTACGCCAAAGCAGGTCAAAATAAGGAAGCAGAAAATCTTTTAGTAGAGTTAGAAAAGCTATCTGAAAAGCGTTATGTTGCTGCATTTGACTTTTTTCTAATTTACTATGGATTAGGAAAAGATAAAAAGGCTTTTGAATATCTAGAAAAGGCTTTTCAAGACAAAGATAACCGTATTATTTGGCTAGCAGTTGACCCTAAAATGCAGCAACTAAAAGATCAAGAGAAGTTTAAAGAGATTCTTAAAAATATAGAGACTAAAAACTAACTGTTTATTTATAAGTAATTTAGCAGTGGTTAGCCCAATATTCGGCAAAAACATAAAATACTATTAAAATCTCATTTCCAAGCTAGCAGTTAAGGATGTACAATGTTTGGTCTGGGTTCAGAGGCCACAAATTAAATTTTTAGATTTGTGACCCCTGCCTCCAGCCTAAATAGCGTTAGAGGCTTTTGATGAAAATTATTCTCACCCATATAAAAGGTTCGCAAGCTGGTAGTAAAACAGAATATGAAAGTCCTTTTGTGCGTGTTGGACGTGACCCTAGAGAATGTGATTTAGCATTTAATAGTATTCAAGAGCCTGGTGTATCTCGCCTTCATGCAGTAATTTCATTTTATGAGGGGAATTTTTATTTAGAAGACCTTAACAGCCGCAATGGTACTTATTTAGACCAAGAGCAAATAGAAGGTAAAGTTCCTCTAAAAAAGGGATGTTTTATTCAATTTGGTGTTGAAGGGCCTATAGTTCAATTTGAATATGATGCTAATTTTCGTCCCAAGGCTCCTAGTACACAACCTGTAGCAAAAGTTGAAGATACAGCAAACACTATTTCTTGTCCTACTTGTGAAGCACAATGTAGCGGAGATGCTAAGTTTTGCCGTCGTTGTGGCAGTGCTTTAATGTCTGGTTTAAGTGCAATAGTTGCTCAAGCAGATGATGATCCAGAAATTACTATGGTTCCAATGTCTAAGCAAGAGCGAGAAGCAATAGAAAGAAAACGTATTATTGAAACTGCTATTGGTATTTCTGCGGTTCGTAGTTGTGCTGTTTGTGGGGCTAATATTATTGGAGAGCCTAAGTTTTGCGCTGCTTGTGGGGCTTCAATAAGACCAGACTCATCCGGCCTAGCAGCAAGCTTAAAAGAAGATTCAAAAAGCTTAACTCCACAGCCTGCAACATCTTATGTATCAATACAAAACCTTCCTCCATCCGTAGAATATCCAGATAAAAGCGTTAAGAGAAGCAAAAAAGATAGTCCAACTGTTGCAGATTTATCAGAAAATTTACCTGTAAACCAGCCTCTTACAAATGTCAAAGCAGTAGAAAAGCCAATAAAAATAGAGCTACCCCATGCGCAAAGACAAGGGCCACTCATTCCACCTAACCCAGTTAACCAGCCTACAGAGAATAAAGCTATTGCTCAAAATAACTTGTCTATTAATACTCCGTCCTTTTCTCAGCCTTTATCTAAAGGAGAAAGAACTTTTTCTCCTGGCTACACTTTACTTTTATCAGCACAGGCACTTGCTAAAGAAGGAAAAAGTAAACTAGCTATGGATGAATGCGAAAGAGCATTAGATTTAGACCCGCATTTACCAGAAATTTACCAATTTATGGGGCAGCTTTTACTTGCTAAAGGGGAAAGCCAAAAAGCTATAGAATCATTTGAAAAAGCTATAAAACTACAACCTAGTTTAGGAGAAGTTTATGCGGATTTAGGCCAAGCCTATCTACGTTCTGGCCGTTATGAAGACGCTGCTAAATCAGCCCGTGAAGCAATAAAGATAGATCAAGTTAACCCATCAGCTTTTTATACAATTGGACTTGCTTTAATGGAAATGGGGGACTATCCACACGCTTATGAAGCTTTTTCGCGTGCTATAAAGCTAAAAGCTGATTATGCAGAAGCTTACCTTGGTGCAGCTAATACGCAATTTCGCACTGGTCGAGCAGATGAAGCCATAAAATCTTGTCAGCAAGCAATAAAAATAAACCCTAAATACCACCAAGCTTATTGTTTACTAGGACAATGCTATAGAGCCAAAAAACAATTTGTAGAAGCACAAAAAGCTTTCAAAGATGCTATAAAGATTAAGTCTGATTACTCAGTTGCTTATAATTATTTAGCTCTAAATTATCGTTCACAAGGTAATCTAGACGAAGCAGAAGCCGCAGGTTATAAAGCTGTAGCATTAGACCCTAATTTACCAGAAAATCATAACACTATGGGTCTTCTTTATGGTGAACGTGGACAATATAGAGAAGCAATTATGGAGTATAAATGCGCTCTAAAACTTAGGGCCAATTATGCAGAAGCTTATAATAATATTGGGCTATGTTATTTTAAGACCAACGAGTTACAAAGGGCAGTAGAACATTTTGAGAAAGCTTTAGAATTAGAGCCACAATTTATTTTAGCTAGAGTAAATTTAGCTTTATGCTACTTTAAGTTAAGTGATAAGGCTAACGTTAAGAAACACTATCATATTCTCTATGAGCTAGACGAAACACGAGCCGCCAAACTTTATCAAAAAATTAAGCCCTTATTAATTTCTTAAGATAATTCTCTGGGAAAAGTTTTGAAACCCATCTAACTAATTTGTGTTAAACAAGTAATCCTGCCAATCAATCAATAAAAATTTAGAGGTATTTTATGTTTAATAAAACAGTGTTAAGCCATATTTTTAGTGCTTGTATTGTTCTAATACTAGCTATTTCACTAGTATTTGCTCAAACTGAAAAACCCTTAACTGATAAAGAGACCATAAAAGCAGATGTAGAACTTCAGCCATTTGCTTACAACAATTTATGGGGCTTTCTCGATTCTAATAAAAAGGCTGTAATTGCTCCAAAATTTGAATTTGTTAGTTTTTTTCGTGGAGATTTAGCTCTTGCTAAAACAAAAGGAAAATTTGGATTTATTAATAAAATGGGTCAATGGGTTATCAAACCGCAGTTTGATGATGCTAGAGATTTTTCTGAAAACTTAGCTGCTGTAAAAGTTGATGGTAAATATGCCTTTATTGATAATTTTGGACAATTTATTATTGAAGCTAAATTTGATATGGCAACATATTTTGAGGAAGGTTTAGCACCAGTAAAATTTAATGATAAATATGGTTTTATTGACAAGTCTGGAGAATTTGTTATTGAACCTAAATTTGATTTAGCTGGAGGATTTATTAAAGGTATTGCACAAGCCAGCATTGATTATAAATGTGGGCTTATTGATAAATCTGGAAATTTTATTGTTGAACCTAGGTTTATCTATATTAATGGTATGTCAGAAGACGGCCAATTAATACGTGTTGGCCTTGATTCTAAACAAACAGGATTTATTGACCCATCTGGAAATTTTGTTATTAATTCCACATTTGAAGACGCTTTATGGTTTTCAGAAGGATTAGCAGCAGTAAAAGTCAATGATAAATATGGTTTTATTAATGAAAAAGGTGAAATGGTCATTGCACCTAAATTTGACAAAGCATGGTATTTTTCCGAGGGGTTAGCTGCTGTAAAATTTAGAGGAAAACTTGGGTATATTGATAAAACAGGCCAATTTGTTATTAAAGCTCAGTTTAATGAACTTTTAACAGCATTTAGCGATGGTTTAGCACCTATAAAAATTAATGAAAAATATGGATATATAGACAAAACAGGCCAAATTGTCATTGATGCTATTTTTGATCATGCAATTTATTTTGGTAAGGGTTTATGTAGCAACCAAATTAATGGAAAATGGGTGTCTTTTACTACTACAGGTCAAATGCTTGGAAAAAATGGTCTTGAGTAAAATTTTATAGCAACATTCTCTTAAAAATAAGCAATTTAGCCAAAAGATAAAAAGATTTTCTTTTGGCTTTTTTATTTTGTAAGCTAACAACTAGACTTGCCAATTTCTACACTTCAATGAGAAACTATAAGCAAAAGAAAAACGTTCAGTTTTTTGCAAAAAACCAAATTTATAACGCTTTAGGAGAAAAATAATCCTTATGCGAGGTGTTCTTTTAGAAGATGTTTTGATGGCCTTTGATAATATCCGCCAACACAAATTACGCTCACTTTTAACTATTTTAGGTGTTGTGATTGGCACAATGACTGTGATTGTTATTTCTGCTTTTGTTTCTGGAATTGAAAGCCGTGTAACAAAGGAAATAGAGTCATTTGGCACTAACTCTATTTATGTCTATAAATTTGAACCTGGGTTTAATTTTGATATCTCTCGTGAAGAAAGAATGCGTAAACCTATTGGTTATGATGAATATTTAGCAATAGTCAAGGATAGCCAAAAAATAGAAGCATCAACAATTTTTCTCTCTCCTGTAGCCTTTGATGCTGGGCCACTGGTGCCAAGAATTCCTGTCCGATACCAAGAAAAAGAAATGCTAAATGCTACTGTAACAAGCTGTTTACCATCATATTTTCGTATGGGAACAATTGATATTGCTGAAGGACGATTTTTTGGTGATGCAGAAAATGATCACCGTGCAGATGTGGTAGTAATTGGTCAGGATGTAGCTAATACCCTGTTTCCTAATGTGTCAGCGATTGATAAAGAGATGCTAATTGATGGTCGTAGTTTTCGGGTCATTGGCGTTTTAGATAAACGGGAAACATTTCTTGTAGGAGATGAAGATCCAAATAATGAAAATAAATCTGTTTATATGCCATATTTAACACTTAGAAAACTCTATCCACAAATAAAAGACCATTTTTTAATGGCACAAGCTAAACCTGGTCAATTAACTCAAGCGGTTGAAGAAATGCGGCAAATATTGCGTAAGCAAAGAAAAGTTAAATTTACTGAAAAAGATAACTTTGGTATTTCTACGGCAGATCAAATTGTCCAACAATTTAATGCTATTACTTTTGGTGTATTTGCTCTAATGGTAGCTTTTTCTAGTGTCGGCTTATTAGTTGGTGGAATTGGTGTAATGAATATTATGCTAGTAAGTGTTACAGAACGTACTAAAGAAATAGGTATTCGTAAAGCTATTGGAGCAAGACGACGAGATATAATTTTACAATTTTTAGTTGAAGCTGCTTCGCTAACAGGTTTAGGAGGAGTAATTGGAATTTTAGTTGGTTGTGGATTAGCTAGTTTAATTAAGTTAGTTATCCCTACTTTTATTCCTTTATGGGCTCCAATAACAGGTTTTGTTTTTTCTGTACTTTTAGGAGTCGGTTTTGGAATTTGGCCTGCTTGGAAGGCTTCCCGCTTAGACCCTATTGAAACCTTACGCTATGAGTAAAATTTTTAGACAAATAGCTAGATTAGTTATCACTTAATCGCTAAGATAATGCTTTTGTAGCATTTACAGCTAATTAGACAGAAAGAAGCAAAAATTATGACAGAAAAAAATCGTTGGCAACGCAAAGGCAGACGGACATTCCCTCGTATTTCTCCTAGTGCTTTTCAACATCCAATGGATCTTAAAGCACTAGAAGCAGTAAAAAAAGCAAAAGGTGTTGATTTTTTAATTCGTAAAGTTATCGAATATGGCTATGAGCGATATTACTATATTACAAATATTGCTGATAGCATTAGAGTTAACCAAAAACAATGTCCTTTACTGCATGATATGTTGGTTGAATCTTGCGAAATCTTAGATGTTGAAGTCCCTGAATTTTATATTGATCAAAATCCTATTGCCAATGCTTATACTTTTGGCTCAGAAAAACCTTTTGTTGTACTGCAATCAGGACTAGTTGACTTAATGAGTGATGACGAGCTTTTTACAATAATTTGTCATGAAGTTGGGCATATTAAATGCGGCCATGTTCTTTATAAAATGATAGCTCGTTTCTTAAGTGTAGTTGCTGAATATATTGCAGATAGAACATTTGGATTAGGTGGGCTTATTACCGGCCCAATACTAGTTGCTTTTTATGAATGGGATCGTAAAGCAGAGCTTTCTGCTGATAGGGCTGGTCTTTTAGGCATACAAAACCCTCAAGCAGTAATTTCTACTTTAATGAAATTAGCAGGCGGTTGCAGTAAAGTTATAGAGCAGATGGATCAAGATGAGTTTTTGCGTCAAGCTGAAAATTACCAAGAACTAGACCAAAGCACATTAAACCAACTTTATAAATTTCTACAAGTTATTACACGAACACATCCTTTTCCTGTGCTAAGAGCAAAAGAGATTAAAGAATGGTCAATGTCTTCAGAATATAACAATATTTTAAGTGGAATTTACCCAAGAATTGATATTCAACCATTTTCTGCTGATGGTTATAACTTTGGTGGCTATCAAAGCCCAGGCTATAACCCTCCCTATAACCCTCCCTACAACCCTCCTTCATCTTCTGGTGGTGGAGGTGCAACAATAACAAATTGTCCAAATTGTAGTGCTAGTTTAGACATAGGTTCTGCATTTTGTCATATTTGTGGCTCAACAATTGTTGGGGCAATAGCTGTGCTAGAAAAAAATCCAAAAACTCCTCCTCAAAATCCACCTCCACAAAACCCAAATGTTACGCCTATAAATAATGCTCCTCCTCAACCAAAGCCCGACACCAAGCCACGTTGCGCTAATTGTGGAGCTAATACCAAGGCTTCAGATGCTTATTGTCCTAGTTGCGGATTAAATACTAGATTTGATTGGTAATTAATGAGACGAGATGACGTATTTTGCCCAGTGTTAAAATACACTTGGCAAAATACTAAATAATCTAACCTAAAGGATAAAGCTCTTCTAGCTGTTGGCGTAAGTAATTAAAAGCATCTTCTGGAGTATCAACAAAGTGCATTAATTTAACATCTTGAGGGCTAATTGTTCCCCATTTTACCATTGCATCAAGATTAAGTACTTCTCGCCAATATTCACTTCCATAAATTAATACTGGCATAGGTTTATGTAATTTACTTGTTTGAAGTAGTGTTAGAACTTCCATAAGTTCATCAAATGTTCCAAATCCACCAGGGAAAATTACTAAAGCTTTAGCTAAATAAACAAACCAAAACTTACGCATAAAAAAGTAATGGAAATCTAAGCTTAACTCTCTGGAAATATAAGGGTTAGCACTTTGTTCAAAGGGGATTTCAATATTTAAACCTATAGAAATACCTCTTGCTGCTGCTGCACCTCGGTTAGCTGCCTCCATAATGCCTGGGCCACCACCAGAACAAATAATAAAGCGATGTTTACCACCGCGAAGACTCTTTGACCATTCTGTTAAAAGACGTGCAATTTCTACTGCATCTTCATAATAGCGAGACATTTTAACTTCAACTTTGGCTAGTCGAAGTTTTTCTTCTAAGGCTTCGTCTGTTGGGTTTTCAGCTACTTTAGTTTCTAGTTGTTCTAAATTAAGTTGTGTTACTTCTGAAGGTTTAATTCTAGCCGACCCAAAAAATACAATTGTATCTTGAATACGGTATTGACGAAATCGCCGTGCAGGTTCTAAATATTCTGCCAAAATTCTAATCAACCGTGCATCAGGACTATTAAGGAACTCTAGGTTGTTATATGCTTTAACTACTTTACGATCATCTGCCATAGCTTCTTCCTATAAATTAAAGATAAGTAAGCAATTGTATCTATTAATCTTAGTAAACAAAAGCTTTTTTCCCGATAGAAACTATTAAGATAAACCATTTTAAGGTTAGGATAGGTTGCTCTAAAAAATTAGCCAGATAATAATAGTTAAAATTTTATATCTGTTTAATAATTTAGTATTTTATAGTAGTGCTTAATCATTAGGAGTAATAATGTCTGAGTTTGAACAAAACGACGAAATACAACAATATCAAGGCTATAACATTCAAGGTAGCTTAATTAAATCCCGCTTGCTTTATATTCATGTAAATTATGGTGCAGCATCAGTAAAAAAAGTGTTAGAAACTTTGCCTTTAGAAATAAAAGAAGTTTTATCCCAAACAATATATATTGGCAACTGGTATCCAATTGCAACATTAATGATGTTAGATAAAGCAATTTGCCAAACTTTAAGCCAAGGTAATGACAAAGTTTATGAAGATTTAGGGGCTTTTTCTGCTGGTGTTAATTTAAGTGGAGCTTATGAACCTTTAACTAGAAAAAATATCCAAGAATTTCTACAACTTACAGCCGTTTTACATAAAAGCTATCAAGATTTTGGCGATGCTCAATATATAAGACTTGCCGAGAATGCTGCTTTAGTACAATTTCTTTATCCAATCACCCCACCTGATAAGTTTTGTCGGAGTGGACTAGGTTATTTTCGCCGTGCTGTAGAATTATGCGGCGGGAAAAATGCTGTAGTACGCAAAACAAGTTGTCAACGAGAAAGAGACACTTTTTGCGAATTTCGTATTGAATGGCAAGAATTATAGCTAAGTAAAATACTAAGTCTTACCTAAAAATATTTTTTTCCATTAAGTAAACTCTTTGCATCTAAAGAAACGGAGTAAATTTATTACTCCCAATAAATTTCGTGAGGTGTTATATGCAAAGAATAAAAATGATTTTAGGAGTAATTTGTCTTATATCAACCATTTCCACCATTGCATCAGCACAATTTAACAACGAACAAAACACAACAAAATTTAACAAAAAGCCTGTTAATAAATTCATAAGTGAATCTCAATCAAAAGTAAAAAGTAACCTTTCAGTATTAGACTTACCTCAAGGACATAGAGGCCGTATTTTGTCACTAGCTTATAGTCCTGATGGTAAAATGCTTGCATCATCTAGTAAAGATTCAACAATTAAACTTTGGGATATTGAGAAAGGGCAAGAAATAGCTACATTAAATGGTCATAGCGGTTTTATTTTCTCTATTGCCCTGATTCGTAGACAGATTTTTGAGGACACTTTTTTTTGAGGCAATCGTAAACCTATGGAAAACTAAACCATAGGAGAAAAGAAATGAAAAAAGACGAAAGCCTCAAAATAAGTGTGTTAATGAGTAT
>Ga0268299_1001738_pt1 | contig 33298 bp, 29 predicted proteins | sample NOBtaG_FD_193484 | JGI IMG/M metagenome (GOLD analysis project Ga0268299, IMG submission 193484) | Activated sludge microbial communities from bioreactor in Nijmegen, Gelderland, Netherland - NOB reactor | ecosystem: Engineered > Bioreactor > Aerobic > Activated sludge | place: Netherlands... | reverse complement strand
GGCGGATCTCACTCCACTGCTCCATATCGGCGTACACCCTTTCACGTTGTTTAGGGGTGCTGCCTTTTTCGACCGCCCCGTCACTCCCGTGACCCCCGCCGCACTTTTCGAGCGCCCTCTACATGCTTGGGGCCACGGACTGACGCCAGCGGATTGTGCGGCAGTATCTGACCGGTCACGAGCCAATCGAAAAGGACGCGAAGCGCTGCCAAGTGCTGCTTCACGGTGGGCGCCGCGTGGGTCCGGCCCAGTTCTTCAATGTACGCCGCCGCCGTGATCGGCTCGATCAATTCGAGCGTGAACTGGCGGCGTTCGCACCAGCGACAAAACCGCGTCACGCTCCGAAAGTACGCCGCGCGTGTATTCCGATTGCGAATCGTGGCTGCGAAGAATTCGAGGAACCGGCGGCAGGCCTGCGGGCCGGCAGCGGAGATTAACCGGGGCAATGGCTCGAAGGTTTGCTGAGTCGGGAAAGTTGCGGTGGTCACGAAACCGACAGCTTACCGCAGAACGATGACCGCCGAAATGGGCTGACCATGGTGCCCGATTCCACCCGTCCGACCTTGGCGGAATGTGCCCCATAACGTCCTTTATGGGGCACAACAGGGGACCCAAAGGAGGAAGGATTTCGCGCGGTTGGACTGGGGTACAGAACAGCGCCTACCGTCTCTTCTTGGCTTCGTCCCCCGTCCGACGCGATTCCATCCTGAGCAGAGCTGCGGTCTGCGCCTCGCGAAGGAGTTCTGCCAGATCGACGTCCATCACGACAGACATGCGCAATAGAATATCCAACGTGGGATTTCGGAGTTCTCGCTCAACGAAGCTGATCATGGCGTGGGAGAGGCCTGCTTGAGTCGCCAAATCGCGCATCGACAACCCACATCGCTGACGGCGCTCGCGCATCAACCGGGCCACTTCTGACACCACTGCTTCAGGAAACTGGGACTTCGCCACGTTCTCTGGCTACGCAGAAAGGAGTTGACCGGACAGTTTACTATCGTTACCACTTCCGCATGTTCTTGCGTCGCCTTGGTCCACCCGGCGTTGCGGCCTGCTCGGGTGGCCGCAGTTGTCCAGACATCCTCGAACTCGAAGACGGCGATTTCGCCGTCATCGGCACCGACATCACGCGGGAAGCGGTCTCGCAGCTTCCCGCGGGTTCGGGCTGCGGGGAATCCGAACGCATTGTTCGGATCCCTCGCACGATCCTGGTCCGAGCCCGACCGGACATCCCCGCCGCCGTGTAACGTCCGTCCCTTCGCCATCATGATGAGCCGAGAATCAAACAGCGGTTGACGGGTCCAGGGTCGCGGCAGGTTCGCCAGCATGACACCCGGCCACCCCATGGTGATTCCAAGTCACATGGGATAGGATTCCGACCATAACTCGAAAAGAGCATCCCCGAAGGCCTTGCCTTCGGTACGGCACGGCTTTGTTCAGAAAGGAGGTGGAAGATGACAAGCGTTGGCTTTTCCAATTCGACGGGCATCCGTCACGGCAATACCCGGGGCGGTGTCCCCCATCCCGGTCCGGCATCCCAAGCCCAGTCGAGCAGGAGCTTGGCGGTTGGGTTGGCCACGCTGCAAATCGGCGGCCTTCTCGCTGGGGCTCACTCGAATCTCAGCAACGCCACAGGTGCCACCATTGAGTACCATCCATTTCGTGGAGGACAACTCCTCCAGGTGCCGGATCAACTCAAGGATGCCCAAATCTTCCCCGACAATCTCTTCATCCTGCCCTCGTCCCCCAGCGGGCAGGACCCGTACCGGCCCCCAGCGACGGTCGTAGTGAACGTACCGGCAGAATCCTCGGCGCAGTTCACCACCATTGATTTCGCCTGCGCCTCGATTGGCACGGGCACTCCGACCATGAATTGGTCCGATCCAAGGCAAATCTTCCGCACGGACACAGGCACGTTGCGAATTGACGTGTACAGTTCGACCAACGCGATCAAGGAGGCCGTGCGCAACCACACCGGCGGTGACGTCTATTCGCATCAGTACGGTGGGCTGGATACAGGCGTTGTGACCCAACCTTGGGGCGGCTCTACGGCGACCGCCTTCAATGGCAACTACATCCCCTTCCACAAGATCACGGGCCTGCCCTTGCCGGAGTTCCCGGTGATTGACGGTGGACCCACTGGCAGGCAGGTCTTCATTCAGATTTCCATTGAGCCGAAGAACCCTGACTATACCGATCTCCATTTTCCTCCACTCAACGAGTCCACCTCGCTGGTAGATCTCTTCGGGGCCAATAGCCTGCGTCCAGTCAATACGTACCCCTCGGCTGGATCCTGCACCACCTATCCGGTTGAAGTGTGGGGAAAGCTCGTACGCGCAGCTCCTCCGGTGTTGGCCCTCAGCGTGGCTGCTGACGAAAGATTGCAATTCCGTTGGCCGATGGCCGCAGGGCTCAACTTCCGACTTCAAAGCCAATCGCTTTCTCCTCCCGGCCCTTGGGTGGACGTTGAATCCGGTCCGCCGACTCTGGACGGCGACAGTTACACGGTCAGGGCGCAAGCCTCAAGCCAGCCGTCTTCCTTCTTCCGGTTGGTATCCAAGGAGTGACATTTGCTGGCGGGCACTAAAACAGCTTCTCGGTAGAAGCGCCGAAGTCCTCGTCGCTTATTCTGACCACACAGTACGGACGCGACGGGTTGACTTCCGTTTCCCAGGTGAGCGTCGCTGAAATCTCGTCTGGAGTGGTGGCGTAAGGTACCTTCATCACCTGTTCACACCACAGCTTCCGGAAACTCTGGCTGAATTGGACTAGGGAGGAGATCACCGTCACCGCGATCAGTGAGACGGTGAGCGCATACTGGACGAGCGTTGCTCCCCTCTCCTCGCATTGTGGTGTTGGGGCACGGTGGGATGGTTGGTGCATGGAAACTATAATCGGTAGTCCATGTAAGGACTTGAGTCGGTGCAGAACGGGTGTTCTTCGTGGTACTCAGGCGACCCAAGGTTGGTGATTCTTGGGAACTTCCGACGCTCAGAGGATGGCCCGCTACTGCGCGACGATTAATGGGCTGGATTGGCGGCGATCAACGAACGAATGCGTGTCAAGAATTCCTGCTCTGGAAGCGACCCGCGAAGCTCCGCGAGCATCACGCTGTCGGCGCCGGCCGGGTAGCGGAGCTGGTCGCTCCCGTCGGTCGCGGCCCTATGAACGGCCTCCGCAACATCCTCCGCGCTAGTGTAGGCGGTGGGATATTCCTGCATTGATTTCAGGTAGCGCCCTGCATAGTCGGCATAGGCTGGAGGAATCATCTTTTCTGCACGGTCCCCGGAATTGGCGGCGAAGCTTGTCGAGGGTGCGAGTCCCGGCTGGACGATCTTCACGCGGATGCCAAACATGCCAACCTCGTGGGCGAGTGCTTCCGAAAAGCCCTCGATGGCATACTTGCTCGCCGCATAAGCGGCGACCAATGGCATGGGAGCGATGCCCACACTTGAAGTCACGTTGATGATCGTGCCCGAACCGCGTTCCCGCATGTGAGGCAGGATGGCACGATTCATTGTCATGACCCCGAAGGTATTGGTCTCGAACACCTGTCGGATTACCGCGTCGGGAACGGCCTCGTGTGCTCCGAACATGCCCACACCGGCATTGTTGACGACGACGTCAATTCTTCCGAAATGTGCGATGCCCGTTGAGCTCGCGTCGGAAACGCTCTGCGGCTTGGTGACGTCAAGGGGCGCGACAAGGAGCCGCTCGCTGCTTTCAAAGAGCCCCGTGTTGGGGGAACGCATTGTGGCAATGACGTTCCAGCCGTGGGCGAGGAAATGCATGGCGCTTGCTTTGCCGAAGCCAGAAGAGCAGCCGGTGATCAGGACAGTGTTTTTGGTATGCATCATTGACGGCCACAATGGCAGCGCTCTTCCGGACTTGCCATAATAGGACGTCCGCAATACATTTCAGATCGTCCAAAATGGATGCTCTAGCTGCCCTCGTCACGTTTCTGAAGCCCCACGCCATCGGGGCCAAGGTGATCCAAGGCGCGGGCCGTTGGGGCGTGCGCTATCCGGCGTCCGGTCAGCCAAGTTTTGCGCTCGTTCTCCGAGGGCTCTGCTGGTTGGCGGTGGACGGAATGCCCGCCACGACACTCAGGGCGGGTGACTTCGTCCTGCTTCCAGCCATGCCCGGGTTCACGCTGGCAAGCGATCTGGAGGTCCAGCCGAGGGTGATGAGCCCCAATCCGTCGGAACAGGAGGTGGAAGAGGTGTTTCACGGGGAGGCCACAACGGAACCATCGGTCAGCATGCTGGGCGGCTACTTTGCCTTCGATCCGATCAACGGATCGCTCCTGTTGGACGGTCTGCCGAAGATGCTGCAGATCCGCGCAACCGATCCCGCGATCAACAGCGTAGCGGCTCTCGTCGGACTCATCCGACGGGAAGCAGGCGAACAGCGCGCCGGCCGGCAGTTCGTGTTGGCTCGCCTGATCGAGGTCCTGTTGGTTGAGGCCTTGCGGTCCGCTCCTGCCGAGGTCACCGCTACCGGATTGCTGGCTGGGCTTCGAGATCCCCAGCTTGCTGCGGCCCTGCGTGGCATCCACACGAAGACGGCTCATCCGTGGACGCTCGCCACACTGGCCCGCGAAGCCGGGATGTCCCGGTCATCCTTCGCGGAGCGCTTTGCCCGCGTGGTCGGAATGACGCCGCTGAACTACTTGCTGCAATGGAGATTGGCGGTTGCGAAGAACATGCTGGCCCGCGAGCAGAGGACGGTTACCGAAACAGCGTTCGCCGTCGGCTATGAGTCTGCGAGTGGATTTAGCACCGCCTTCAGCCGCGAGACGGGGCAGTCTCCCAGGGATTTCATCGATCTCCATCGAGGCGCCTCGGGCGGCGCTGACTCGACGCGTTTGCCTGCAAGCGAAGCATTGGCGTGAGGCGTTCGCACCTTCGTCTGTGCACCTTGAATTGCTGATCAAAGGGGCCTACCGGAGTCGTCTTCTGGCGTGGTAGCCTCGCGGAGTGAGCATTTCCTGGCTGCGAGACAATTGGTTTCCCCTCATCCAGAGCCTGGGCATCGTCGGGAGCCTGCTGTTTGCCGGCATCACCGTTCAACGCGACAGACACGCCCGCCGGATCAGCGACCAACTCCTTCTCAACGAGCAACACCAGCGGCTCTGGAGCGAAGTCCAGCATCAGCCAGAGTTGGCGCGAATTCTCCGGGGGGATGCCGATCTTCAGGCCACTCCAATGACCCCCGCCGAGGAACAGTTCCTGCGGCTCGCATTTGTCCACTTCCAGAATGGCTGGCTGATCGCCCGGGAAGGATCCTTGATTTCGCTGTCCGTCCTGGCACGGGACGCCGCAGACTTTTTCCGACTGCCGGGACCCCAATGGCTCTGGAAGCAGGTGCGAGACACGCACGATCCGGAATTCGTCCAGTTCATCGCCGATTCTGTTGCTTCCCCACAATTTCGATCCTCCGTAGATCCTGCGTCGGGCAACTCGCCCGAGGATTGTCACGGCCAGTGTTGATATCCGAACGCCGTTTTTTGCCCCGAGGCTGTGGCCTGAACCTGTCGAATCATGCTACGATGGCTTGCAGGAGGCATGGAGGCATGGGCGTTGAATTTCGGAGCAAATCGGGAGTGCGGATGACATTTCTGGCCGGCAGAGAAGAGCCACTTTGGGAAGTAGCCGAGCTGGCCAGAACCTTGGGCAGCATTCGCCGGGTGGCCCGGCGCCTGCGTTGGACCCAATCGCAGGTCCGGGAAGCAATCTGGCATTCCCAATGGCATCCGGCCGACATGCAGCGCGAGCGACAGGAAGCCATGGCCGCCGGGTATCGGCGCCGGTGTCCGGCAGAATCCCCGCACCTTCTGGTGTTTCCCGCTTCCCGACTTCGGGATGCCGCCAGGGCCGAACCGCGACGTTTCCCAAGTCAATAAAGCGATTTTGATTCCGACGGCCATAGTGTGACCAGCCATGGACGCAGTGCTTCTGACCTTTTAGCAGGAGAGGAGCTTTTCGGGAGTTTCTGCGGGCATTGCGATGGGTGGCTTTCGCACAGGGGGGCACCTGTGATAGATGCACGGGATGGCTCCTAACATCGCCTCGCAATCGCTCGCCGACCAACCGTGGTTCAGCGACTTTCTCAAAGCTCGCGGCTTTGAACGGGTGACCCCCAATTCTTTCAGCAACGGCCGCGCCATGGTGCGCTTGGAGGGAACCACGCTCTACACCCTTCCCGGCGAAGGCAAGCCGTGGAAGTCGGAACTGAAGGACGCCTCGCCTGACGCGATCCGCCAGCTTCTTTCCGCAGTCCTCGCAGCGCCTTCCTTCCTGTCCCAAGCGGAACTGGACAGTCGCATGGTCCGGCAACAGGCCGCAGAGACAGCGCTGCTGGAGATCGCCGCCGCCATTCGTGAGCATCCGGACACTCACAGCGGACTGCGCCTGCGCCAGTTCGTGTGGTCCCTCTTCAACGGCCATCATGCCGTGAATCTGTGGCGAATGAAGGATGTTCTCGACAGTCGGCACAATGCCCTTGTGCGCGAGGTGTTCTCCGCGTGGATGGAGGGCTTCGTTCCCGAACAGACCCTTCGCCGGACGCTCACCGAGTCCGGCGAGATGGACCGGTGGGATGCGATTCGACTTGGGGCCCCTGAGCTGCAACGTCTTGCTGTCGCCATGGACGCGGTCACCGACCTGCTGAACTCGACACCCCCCGGAAACGCTGCAAGCCGATTGGCGCCCGCGAACGAGCAGTTACATCAAGCCGCAGACCTCCTCCGGCAGGCGCGAAGCACTGATTGATCACTACAAAATAACCCTACTTGTCAACAAGTAGGGCGATATTGTATCATTGTCCCATGAAGCGTTCTCTTGCCCATCAACTCCTGGCTGACGCCCAAGACCAAGGCGGTTGGGTCCGGCCCAAGGATCTGCGCGCCATACCCCGTTCGGTCTTCCGGCAAATGGCCCGCGATGGCCAACTCCGCGAGCGGGCTCGCGGCCTGTACCGGCTCGCGGACGCTCCCGCCAGCCCTCTTGAAGATTTCGTGGCGGTGTCCCTTCGCCAGCCGCGTGCGATCCTCTGTCTCCTTTCGGCGCTTCATTTCCATGGGCTCACCACCCAGGTGCCGCAGGCGGTCTGGATTGCCCTGCCCGCCGGGATCAAGCCGCCTCGGATCAAATCCCCACGGCTGGAAGTCGTTCGCTGCACCGAACCTTCCTATTCGGAGGGTGTGCAAACGCTTCGCCTTGGGGGTAGGACGGTGAAGGTGTACTCGCCAGCCAAGACGGTGGCGGACTGCTTCAAGTTTCGCAGCCGGATCGGAACGGATCTGGCGGTCGAGGCACTCAAAGACGCCTGGGAACAACGCAAGGTCACGGCCGATGAGCTGTGGCGCTACGCCAAGGTCGCCCGGGTGCTCAACGTCATGCGCCCGTACCTGGAGAGCATCATCGCATGAAGACGCCTGGACGAAACATTGCGGCGTCGGTCCGCGCCAGGCTCCACAACCTCGCCGAACGGGAGGGGCGGATTTTTGACGAAGTGCTCACCCGCTTCGCCTTGGAACGGCTGCTCTACCGGCTTTCGGTTTCCCCACACCGCCAGCGGTTCATCTTGAAGGGAGCGTTGCTCCTGAGCGTATGGTTTGATGGATTGACCCAGCGGATCACCCGCGACGCGGATCTGCTGGGGCAAGGTTCGCCCGAGGAGATTCGGGCGATTTTTGAAGGCTTGTGCGAATCGGCGGCGTCATCAGAGGACGGCCTGCGCTGGGATGCTTCTTCGATCCGAGTGGAACCCATCCGCGCGCAGACCGAAGTCGCCGGTCTGCGAGTCCTGTTGCTGAGCTACCTGGAACAGGCGCGAATCCATGTGCAAGTGGACATTGGCATTGGCGATGCCTTGAGCATCTCACTTTCCGAAGTGGAGCTTCCCTCACTCCTGGATTTGCCGCGCCCAAAGCTATTGGCCTACGCGAAAGAGACGAGCGTGGCCGAGAAGGTGGAAGCCATGGTCAGACTGGGAATGCTCAACTCCCGCCTGAAGGACTATTTCGATCTGTGGATTCTCGCCCGTACGTTCACCTTCGAGGGACACCGACTGAGCGAAGCGATGCGAGCCACGTTCCTGCGGCGTGGAACGCCGTTGCCGGCGGACATCCCACCCGGGTTGTCGGAAGATTTCGCGCGCGAACGGCAAGTGCAGTGGGAGCGATTCTGGCAGCGATCCGTCGGACGGGAGTCGTGTCCGACGTTGGACGAGGTTATCCGGCTGATCGCCAGCTTCGTGGTGCCGCCAATGGGGTGGCCAGAAGGCAGTAACCACCATTGGGATCCAGGCGGTCCCTGGCGGGTTTCGGAGTGATTTCTAGTCCGATTCCGTCTCTGAAGCCGTCGTCGCGCCAGGCTCCTCCACGGCGCCCGTGGCCTGGTTCTTGGTCAGATCCAGTTCCTTTTCCAATTCGCCCTGGCGTCGGGCCAAAGTCGCCAGTTGCTCCGCATACTCGAACGGTTGGTCCTGTTGCTCGCGAAGGTCGCTGAGCCGTTTTCGGCTCGCGCTCAAATGCTCCGTCGTGTTCGACAAAGCCTCCTCCAGGTGTTGAACCGTGTGTTCCAGTGAGCGAGTGGTTCCCAAGGCCGTGGCCTGGAACGAGACGAAATGCCGGGCCGATCCGCGCACGACCAATTGCACCTGGCCGACCAGGCTGGGAGCCACCAGCAGTTCAAAACCGGCAAATTGTCCGACGCTGCGCTCGGATTGCTGCTGCTTGAGGCGTTCTCCAAAACGGTTCAGCAGTTCTCCAGCAATTCCACGGTCCGTGATCTCTTGGGATCCCAAGCGCAGTCGGAACCGCTCACCGCGCGTGTCCTCCCGTGCAACCAAATCCTGCCTCAGTGCCTCCACGCGCCTTTCCAGTCTCGGAATTTCTTCGGTCAATTGACGGGCCTGGAATCGGATTCGTTGGGCCGCTTCCTGATGCTGGCTCTTGAGTCGGGTCATTCGTGCCAGTTCGGCATCCACGTTGGCTTTCTCGATGACCAACGGATTGCCGGAAGCGATGGCTTTCACTTCGGCGTAGGTGAGCGCCGCGCCATCCACATCCTTCAGGCGCCGCAGCGACGTGTCCCCGCTCATCACCTGGGCGATGAACTTGGCCTTGGTCTCCAGCACCTGCCACATGTAGGCATCAAAACTCGAAGCCGTCACGTAACGGTAGATTTGGACTTCGGGATTCTGGTTCCCCTGACGCAGGATGCGGCCTTCGCGTTGCTCCACATCCGCCGGACGCCACGGGGCGTCCAAATGGTGCAGCGCAATCAAGCGGCTCTGGAGGTTGGTGCCCGAACCCATCTTGGCCGTGCTGCCCAGGAGGATTCGGACACGGCCCTGGCGCACATCCCGAAAGAGAGCCGCTTTGGCCTCATCGCTCTCGAACTCCTGGATGAAAGCGATTTCTTCAGAAGGAACCCCCATCTGGAGCAGTTTGGCACGCAGATCGTCGTACACACTGAAGAGCTTGCCCCCGGCGGGCGTGGACAGATCGCAGAACACCAATTGGCTCGACCGCTCCGAGGCGGTTGCCTGCCAGAGCTGGAAAATCTGGTTTGCTGCGAGATTGACCTTGCTGTTCGGATGATCCGGAAGCGCTGGGTTCACTAACCGCAGGTCCAAGGCCGCCTTCCGTCCGTCGCTGGTGATCAAGAGCATATTGTCATCGCGGGGATCCACTTGTCCGGATTTGAGACGCTCCGCTCTGGCCACCAAGCCTTCCACGATCTTCTTCAACTCTTCTGAGCACGGAGCCTGAATGATTGCGGGACGGCCGCCGCGCAACTCCGGCACCGGTAGCTTGAGCATCCCGGCGGTCTGGACATCGGCCACCTGTCGAAACTGCGCCATCAGCTCAGGTACGTTGATGAAGCGGGCAAAACGGGTGTTAAGCCGGTAGCCGGAGCCGTCCGGGGCCAGTTCCATGGCAGTGACGGGTTCCCCAAAAGTTCCCGCCCAGGCATCGAAATGGGCCACGCCCAACTGACGCAGTGTGCCCAATTGCAGGTAACGCTGCATGGTGAACATCTCCGCCACCGAGTTGGCGATGGGCGTGCCGGTGGCGAAAATGGTCCCGCCACCACTCGTCTGGACGTGTCGCACTTTGAGGAACATGTCCAACGCGCGTTGCGAGGCGGTTTGCGGTAGGCCAGCGATGCGCGTCATTTTCGTGACGTAGAAGAGGTTCTTGAAGTGGTGCGCTTCATCCACGAAGAGCCGGTCCACGCCCAATTGCTCGAAGCACAGGCCCTCGTCCTTGCGGTCTTCGGCCAAGAGTTCCTTGAGATGGGTCTCCAGCCGTTTCTTGGCCTTTTCCAATTCCTTGATGACGCGGGAACCGCGCTTTTCGTCCCTCTGTTCGGCAATAGCTCTGGCCAGTTCGTTCACCTGTTCTTCCAAGAACTGGACCTGGGTGTCTTGAGTGAGTGGAATTTTCTCGAATCCGGAATGCGTCACGATCACCGCGTCCCAATTTCCGGTGGCGATCCGGCTCATGAGGGTTTGGCGCCGTTGCCTCTCGAAATCTTCCTTGCTCGCCACCAACAGGTGCGCGGCGGGGTAGAGCGTTAGCAGTTCGCGCGAAAACTGTTCCAGCATGTGGTTGGGAACGACGAAGAGTGGCTTGCGCGCCAGGCCCAGCCGTCGCAGTTCCATGGCGGCGGCCACCATGGTGAAGGTCTTTCCAGCGCCGACCACGTGCGCCAGGAGGGTGTTGGGCGATTGCAGGATGCGCCAGACAGCGGCCCGTTGGTGCCCTCGAAGGGCGACCACCGTGCTGGCTCCGGGAAGCGACAAGTGGGCGCCGTTGAACGTCCGCAAGCGAAGGCGGTTGTACTGATCATTGTACAGCCGGCAGAGCCGGTTTTGACGGTCTTCATCCTCCCACACCCAGCTTTGGAAGCGCTCTTTGAGTTTTTGCTGCTTATCCCGGGCGGCTTCGGTGGCCGGACCATCCACCTGGGGCTTCTCCCCTCTTTCAGCGGGACGGTAAACCGTGGGTACGCGCAGGTTCAGGGAGTCCTCCAACAAATCCAGGGCCGAGCGATGTTCGGTCCCCCACTCCGTGGTGTTGGCGACGCTGAATCGGACATTCCAATCCGCTTGAACGATCCACGAACCGACAACGGGAAGGTGACGAACCTCAACGCCTGATTCGCCCAGCAGCGTTTCCGCGAAATTTCTCAGAACATCCTCAGGAATCCACGCGCTGCCCAATCGAGCGTCAATTTCGCTCACGCCCAGATCTTCGGGCTGGACCGCCCGGAGTGCTTCCACGTTCTCCTGAAATCGTGGGTCGGTCCGAGCGGCAGCCTCGGCCGTTTGCAGCTTGGACCGGACATCTCCCGACAGATAGGCGTCATCGGTTTCCCAACGCGACGTCTCCGGATCGAGGAACACCAAACCCCGCAGTTGCACAAAAAGCTTCTCGGGCGGCTCGGACAACAGTTTGGACAGAAATTCTGGGTCCACCTGGCCCCGCTCCGAGAGACAGATCAGCAGGGCGGAGGCTGCATCGGTTGCTTGTGGAATCTTCCGAGGCGCAATCGTCCGCTCCCGGAAGATGGCCGCCTTGGCCGCCGTGCCGCTCTCCCGGTCGTAATGCTCGATGGAGAGCAGCAGTGAAAGATCAGGGTCGCCCTTGAAAGCGGACACATTGCCTCTGCCAGACAACGGGCCGAACCTTGTCACGAAGGTGTCGTAGGCTTGGTTGAGCCGTGCTCTGGCCTGTGCTTGGTCCTCTTCCGAATGATCGTGCCATTGGGTTTCCAGACAGTGACGCAGGGCGTCGCGCACGCGGATCAAACCTGGGATGCGCTGGGCGGTGACACTGGCCAGTCCCTTCAGGACGGTAATGGTATCGCCTTCGCGCCGGGCGATCTCCCCGTGGCACAGGCAGTAGGCGTTGAGTTTGATCTCCGCAGGCGTTGGCAACACTTCTGCAGGGATGGGCAGTGCTTTGGGCTGATAGACGCCTTGGGGCAGGGACTGAATCGCTTCAGACAGGTGCCCGGCCAAGTCGCGCTCGGCTGGGACCAAGGTCGGTTCATTTTTGCGGTATCGGGTCCCCACCAACTGCATCTCCCCAAGCATCATCTGGGGATGGGTGGCGAGGTATTCGTTGATCAGCAGGTTCTCGCCCCGGCTGTTGGTGATTGGATGCAGTTCTGCCCAGGCTGGCCCCGAAGCTGGCTCAGACGGCCCTCGCTTTTTGAGGAAAACGATGTCGGTGGTGACTTCGGTGTTGGCGTTTCGTTTGAAGGCTGTATGCGGCAGGCGGATTGCTCCCACGAGGTCGGCCTGGGCCTGGAGGTATTCCCGCAGCGAGGTGTCCTTCTTGTCGAAAGTGCCTTTGGAAGTGATGAAGGCGATCAATCCCCCGGGCCGGACCTTGGCAAGGGCGGCGGCAAAGAAGTAATCGTGGATCAGGAAGCTGGGAAAACGTGGGTCAAAAGGCCGGTAGTCGCCAAAGGGCACGTTGGAGATGGCCAGATCGAAGGAGCCATCGGGCAGGTTGGATTGCTCGAAGGATTGATGACGGATGTCGGACTCTGGGTACAACGCCCGCGCGATTCGTGCGGTGATCCCGTCAATCTCAATGCCGGTAATCCGCGATTGGCGTCGCATCGCCTCGGGCATGAGCCCGATGAAATGGCCCAATCCGCAGGCCGGTTCAAGAATCTGGCCGCCTTCAAAGCCCAGATGGCTCAGGGCGGAGTAGATGGCTTCAATGACGACTCTGGAAGTGTAGTGAGCATTGAGGGTGGTCGCCCGGGCCGAAGCGTAGTCCGCATCGTTCAGCGCGGCTCGAAGCTGTGTCCGTGCTTCCGCCCAAACGGCGTTGAGTTCATCGAACACCTGGGGCAATCCACCCCACCCCACGTACTTGACCAGAATTCGCTTCTCCGCCTCGGTGGCGTGACGGTTTTCTGTCTCGATTCGGGCCAAGAGTTCGATGGCGGCCAAGTTGCCTTCGGCCTTCTCCCGAAGAGAACCTTCCCCCAACTGATCCGAATCCGTGATCCGGTAGTTGCCGGGGCGGGACGCCACTGCCGATGCAAATGGCAGTTCGCTGGCGACAATTTTTGCCGGGAGTTTGGCGGATTGCTCACCGTCCTTCGGCGCCGTGCTGTTTGGCGGAGGTCGTGGCTGCTCAGCTTGGGCAGTCGAGGCAGCAGTGAAAGAGAGAAAATCAAGTTGCCTTGGATCCTCGAATCCACGGCGAAGTTGCGAACGAATCATGGAACCTCACAAAAAACGGTAAAGGCGCCCAAGACCCGTGGGTCATGGCGCCGGTCCATGTCGTTATGCGTTGGAAGGGTCTGCGTGTGCGCTTACGCACCGAAGAGGCCGACCACTTTGCGGAAGCCAGAAAAGGCAAAGGGCGCTCCGGCTACCGCGACGCGGCCTTCCCAGAGCGCCCCCCCAGAATCGTTTGAACTGCCTTACTTCGGTCCGAAAGTACCCCCGAAGTTCTTGATCTTCTTGCTGGTGTACAGGGTTGTGTTGAGGGAGTTCGCCGGATCCTTGGCGGTGAACTTGTAACCGATCTTCCCGACCGCCGTTAGAATCTCCGCTTTGGTCAGCGGCTTGTCCTTTGTCACCGTAAGAACGGCATCCACCAGCGACAGTTCATTCTTCGCCCGCTTCCGGGTCTTCGGCCCAGAAGGTGCCGGGACTGGCGTCGGAGGCTCCGCCGGTGCCGGTGCCGCAGCGACCGTGACCTCTGGGGTGGTCCCCAGCGCGGCGTTGATCTGCGCCAGTTCCTGCTGAAGCTCGGCCTGGCGCTTCACCAAGGCGTCCTTGAGGGCGATATACTGTGAGTACGGATCTTTCTTCATTGTGCGAGAAGCACTTTGAACATCATCCGCCTCTCTGACAAATATTTAGGTACTCGTGGTGCTTCGGAACCGCAATGCCTGGAAAGTGCCTATGTGGCCCAAAGACCAAGCTCTTTCAAGGAGTAGTAGTCGCGGACGCGCTCCGGGGTTGCCGTCCCCAGAATGATGTGATCCAGCACTTCGATCCGCAGGATCCGCCCCGCCCGAATCATGTCCCGTGTCATCCGGATGTCTGCCTCGCTTGGTGTCGGATCGCCGCTGGGATGATTGTGCACCAGCACCACCGAATGGGCACGAAGGGCGATGGCGGGAGCGAAGACCTCGCGTGGATGAACGAGGACAGAGTCCACCAACCCCTTGCCGACGATCTCCGTCGCGATCAGGCGCCTGCGCGTGTTTAGGCAAGCGACCTGGAAGTGTTCTACCGCGAACAGCCTGTTCCGCTCGCGGAACAGGTCGGCGACATCCGCCGGGTTGTCCAGAATCGGAGGTTCAGGCAATTTCTCCTGACTCAATCGCTGCGCCAGCAGCAACGCCGAGCGAACCTTCCGTGCACGGTGAATCCCGACACCCGCCAGGGCGCCCAGATCCTCCAAAGAGGCCCGGGCCAGCGGATTGAGACCTCCGTATTTCTCCATGAGCACCTCGGCTGGTTTGGCACCCGCCAGGGTGGCGAGAAGTTCTCGACTGGATGCGGAGTCAAGCGTTTGCACGGCTGCCCACCCCCCTTGGGTTCGCTGTTGGATCTCTCATCGCGGTTTGGGTTTCCGACGACGGGCGCTTGGCACTCCAAAATCTTGACGGACCGCTCAAACCGCGTCCTTCCGGACGCCTCGCAAGCGATCCGGTCTTTCCGCCGACTCCATGCTGGGCGATCCACGAGTGTACCTCACTGGCCACCTTGGCGAGCGTCAGCAGATCGTACCGTCCAAAGGATGTCGCCTTCTTCCACTCCCCTCCGTGGCGGTAACTCCGGTCGAAGGTCACATGGTAACAAGCTCCATGCTCCCCGCGATTGGCCCATACCGAGCCCCGTACCAAACCGATTCGGACCTCGTGCACCGGACGTGCAAATTTGGGTCCCGTTTGCTGTGTTGTCATAACTCTCTCTCCTCAAAAAATCCGTCCCGTGATGGATGGCGAAGGCCGCAAGCACCGCCGCCCGTCGGGACGTTCCCCAGGCGGTGGCGTGTTGGGGCAAACGCCGTTGCCACGCATAAAAACCTTCACGGAGCACGACCGATTGGACGGCTCCAAGTCCCGTTATGGAGATCGTCGGAGAAGTGTGCGGCGGGGACTGGCTCCCAGAACACAGGCGTGCCCATGCCCCCCGCGCCATCACCGTAGAGAAGCTTCTCCCGACCGCACCCCCAGAGTAGAGGCGTTGAGGCTCCATCCGGACTCAAGGGCCGGCCCAGGAACGGACACCAAGCGAGGAGGTTTGAGCGGTTCCAGTGCTGGCTCAGATTGGCTTGAATTCCTTGGAAAATCGGCCATTTTTGGGCCGTAGAACGCAGCCAGAAGGTCGGAACGCGACCCTACCGATCCTTGGTAGGGACGGGCTTCTGCACGTCCGTAACTTCCCCCGCAGCGCCCGTGGAGTCGCTGCGGAGAACGGGGGAAGCGCCAAGATGCATGGGCTTCCCACGTTCCCTGTCGTTTGTCCACAAACGCAGCGGATTTGAAGGGGGTCGCGGGTGGAACGCGACCCTACCAAGGTCTTGGTAGGGTCGCGAACCAAGTGCCAGGTCATCTATCCTCCCTGGCCTGAAAGACCCGGAGACCCCATTTCCTGAAGGGACGCTCGAGCGGTAACTCTCGCCTGGTGAGAAACTTGTGATGGTGGGGTGCCAGGTTCTCTGGCGGCTCTGGCGCTCCTTCAGAGCGCCACGTCTCTCCTCCGGCCGGATCCCCGGGGCAGCGCCTTCAGGTGCAGCCCCGGGCTGGAGTCTCCAGACCCTTCGGGTCAGGGGACTGATGACCTGACACTCTGTACGCCTCCCTCCTCGTTCACCCTTCCTCCTTTCCCCCTGGGGACTGGGAAACCTCATTCCTCCAAACCTGGTTCCTCCAGGACGCTGGCGTCTGGCGTCGGCCGTCTCGATCCGTTTACGGTGGCCGGGATGGAACGATTGGCGACGGTCTTTTTTGCGCTGGCGGTGCTGCATACCTTCGCCGTCAAGCGGTTCGCGCGATGGGCGCGCCGGTATCCCGAGGGATCGGTCCAGGAGAACCTGCTGCACTTCCTCGCGGAGACGGAGGTGGTGTTCGGGCTCTGGGCGGCGGCGTTGTTCCTGGGCATCGCGGCCTGGCAGGGGTCGGTTCATGACGCGGTCGCCTACGTGGAGGGGCTGAACTTCACCGAACCGAAGTTCGTGCTGGTGATCATGGTGGTGGCCGCCACGCGTCCGGTGGTGCGTTGCGCGGAATCTATGATCCGGGCGGTGGCCCGGCTGCTGCCGCTGAGCTCCAGTCTGGCTTTCTACGGAACCGCGCTGTCCCTGGGGCCGCTGCTCGGCTCCTTCGTCACCGAACCGGCGGCCATGACGCTGCTGGCCCTGGTGCTCAAACGGCGGTTCTTCGACCGGGGCATCAGCCGTCCGCTGGCCTACGCGACGCTGGGCCTGCTCTTCGTGAACGTGTCGATCGGAGGCACCCTCACCCATTTCGCGGCGCCTCCGGTGCTGATGGTGGCCGCGAAGTGGCACTGGGATTCGTTGTACATGTTCACCCACTTCGGCTGGCGCGCCGCGGCAAGCTGCGGAGTGTCCACGCTCCTGGTCGCCCTATGGTTCCGGAAGGAGCTGGCGGCGCTGCCCTTCGACGAGGAAACCGGCGCGCCGGTGCCTGCGTGGCTCACCGCGGTGCATCTGGCGTTCCTGGCATTGGTGGTGGCCTTCGGGCATCACCCCGACGTGTTCTTCGGCATTTTTGTGCTGTTCCTGGGCGTGGTCACCGCGACACGGGAGTTTCAGGAGGATCTTAAGCTGCGCGAGGGATTGCTCGTGGGGTTCTTCCTGGCCGGCCTGGTCACGCTGGGTTCCCTGCAGTCCTACTGGCTCAAGCCGCTCATCCAAAGCCTCAGCGGCGCCGCGCTGTACTTCGGAGCCACCGCCCTGACCGCCATCACCGACAACGCGGCCCTGACCTACCTCGGCTCGCTGGTGGACGGACTCACACCGGATCTCCAGTACGCCCTCGTGGCGGGCGCGGTCACCGGAGGAGGGCTGACCGTGATCGCCAACGCGCCCAATCCCGCCGGCGTCGGGATCCTGCAGACTTCGGCGGCGTTTGGCGGCGACGGAATCAGCCCCTTGGGCCTGCTGGCGGGCGCGCTGTTGCCCACGGGAATGGCGATCGGATTCTTCTGGCTGGTGCCTTGAGCCTTGCAGGCTATGGCGCGGCTTTCACCCACTCCGTGTTGAAGGCTGCGTACCCAATGGCGCCGCCGGAACCCGGGTGAACGCTGTAGGTGGCGTGCAGCAGTCCGTCGCGGGTCTGAATCAGGCTCGGATAGGAGAAGGACCCTTTGCCGGGTTCGACCTGCTCCAGGGCTCGGCGCCATTTCCAGGACCGGCCTTCGTCGTCGCTCAGCCAGACGGCCAGCGAATGGCGTCCGTCCTCGGTGTCGTTGCCGATGAACGCCCAGGTGCCGTCGGACAATGCGATCACTTCGGCGCCGGACCCCGGATTCGGAATTTCGCTGTCGGTGACCGGTCCCCACGTCTCGCCACGATCCCGCGACTCCGCCATCAGGAGCCGTTTGGGCGGCGGCCCATTGTCCCGCATGTAGGCGACCAGCATCCCGTCACGCCGCCGGACCAGGCTGGGCTGGATATTGCCGCCGCCGATCAGGGGCGTGCTCGTGCGCCAATGCTCGCCACCGTCGTCGGTAAAGGCCATCAGCGCGGAGGAGAAGCCGTCGTGATACAGCCCCAGAACCAGGCGGTCCCCAAGGTCCAACGGATGCGCCCGCGGCATCCACCCGAGGCGCCGGTACAACTCATTGGTGGCGTTGGACCGCAGGGAAACGAGGTATTCGTCCACTTCGCGCCGTGTGGTGGCCGTCCATTGCGCCGCGGCGGCGAGCCGCTCCAGTTCGGGCAGGGTCTGACGGACGCCGGCCTCGAACTCGGCTCCCGGCGTGACGTGCAGGACCTCGCTTTGCGTCCAGGTCGGGGGAGTCGTCTGCTGCCAGTCGGCACTGATCCGGAACTTGAGCAACGCCCCTTCCCAGTGGTGGTCCAGAATGGTCGGGTAGAATAGCCAGAGACGCCCGCGGGCATCCACATGCAGCGACGGATTGCAGTCCGGATAGCCGGGGGTGTCGGCGAGGGTGAAGCGAGGACTCCAAGTGCCGGATCCGCGGGGAAGCCGCGCGGCCTCGATTCGGACGTCGTCGGCCTTGCGTTCGCCCGACCCGTGGAACCAGCAGGCGAAAAGATCCCCGTTGGGCGCTTCCACGATGCAGGAGCCGTGATTGTGCCAGGGCTCCACGGGGAAGATCAGTCCGGAACGATGAATCGGCTCTGCTCCCGCCGCGAGGCCATCCGCGGCCACCGTCAGCAGGATGAGGATGAGGGCGAGAACGACGTTGCGGACGCGGAACCATTCCATTGAACCGTGAAGGGACGCGAAGGAACGCGAATCAGAGAGGCCAGCCAAGGGGCGCTTGGGAAGATCTGCCCGCGTCACGGTGTTGATGGCGGATTTCCCTCGGTCACAACGCAGCCTTCTTCCACGAGAATTCGCGTGGATTGGCGTCCCTTCGCGGTGTTCATCTGCGGGCACCGCTCAGCGCAGCAGCATCTTCTCCAGGTATCCCACGGTCTGGCGCACCTGGGGATCCACCTCCATCCGGTTCTTCACCGCGCGAACCGCGTGCAGCACCGTCCCGTGGTCCCGTCCGCCAAAGGCGTCGCCAATGGAGCTGAGCGATCCTTCGGTCAGGTTACGGCAGAGGTACATGGCCACCTGGCGGGGAAAGGCGATGCTTTCCGGCCGGCGCTTGCTGGTCATGTCGGCCAGGCGGATGTCGTAGTGCTCGGCGACGCGCTTCTGGATGATTTCGAAGGTGATCGCGCGCCGGCTCTCCTCCTGAAGGATCTCGCGCAGCAGATGCTCGACATCGTCGAGCCGCACCGGACGGCCCGTCAGCCGGCAGAAGCTGGCCACACGGACGAGGGCGCCCTCCAGCCGGCGGACGTTGGTGCGGATGCGGTCCGCCAGGAACTGGATCACCTTGGCATCGAGCTCGACCCCGAGCGCAGCCTGCTTCTGGCGCAGGATGGCCATCCGGGTCTCGACGTCGGGGGGTTGAAGATCGGCCAGCATGCCCCACTCGAACCGCGAAATCAGCCGCTGCTCCAAGCCTGGAATTTCGCTGGGCGGCTTGTCGCAGCTCAGCACGATCTGCTTCCGGGCCTCGTGCAATGTGTTGAAGGTGTGAAAGAACTCCTCCTGGATGCGTTCCTTGCCAGCGAGGAACTGGATGTCGTCCACCAGGAGGCAATCCACCTGCCGATAACGCCGCCGGAAGCGCGCCAGCGAGTTGTTTTGCAAACCGTCAATGAACTCGTTGGTGAATCGCTCGCAGCTCAGGAAGGCGACCTTGAGGTGCTTCCGGTGGCTGAGGACCTCCTGTCCGATGGCATTCAGCAGATGAGTCTTGCCCAAGCCCACTCCGCCGAAAAGGAACAGGGGATTGTAGGCGCGTCCGGGATTTTGGGCGACCGCCACACAGGCGCCATGCGCCATCTGGCTGTTGCTGCCCACGACAAATGTGGAAAACGTGTTGGTGGGGTTGAAGGAGGGTTCGCCTCCGCGGCCGGCCGTCGCGGTCCTGGCCTCGGTCCGGGGGCGTTCGGCGCCGTTGCGGTGGGAGGAACCCAGCCCTGCGCGCTCCGGCGCGGCCAGGGTCGGCCCGGGGGGCGCCGGGGTCGCGCCCACACTGAACTCGATCTGCATCGGACGTACGGCGGCCCGGCTGGTCACCGACCGAAGCAGATCGAGATAGTTGTCGGTCAGCCACATCGCGCAAAACTCGTCCCGCACCTCCAGGCGGAGACAGTCCCCGTCCAGAGCGAGCGGTCGAATGGGCTCAAACCAGAGCGCAAAGATGTCGGGTTTCAGGAGTTCCTGCAGGTGCCTTTGCACCTGGGTCCACAGAGTTTGGGGGGCCGGGGCGGACATGGAGGGTTGGGTTGGGTATTTCGGAGAAGATGGCCAGTTTATTCACGCCCGAACTTCACCGGATTGTGACGGGGTCCGATGATGCGCAACTGGGCGCCGCCCAAGGAAATAGGTGACTTGCGCCGCCCGGAACCATCGGGAAATTTCCCGGCTCTCGTTAAGACACAACTCGTTGTAAATAAGAATGTTGCAACTGATTCCAGCCGAATTGTGAGCGAAGGAGTTCACCGGTTCAACGTGTTGAGATGGCGCGACGACGGCTGGCTTGTAGAATGTCGCGTTGCGGCAAACTAGACGAAATTGTTAGGACTTTTCCCCACGTTATTCACACCCCTGTTTTGCCCCATTTTTGGCCTCTTCCAGGGCGACCCGGGTCGCTTTGGGGGGAGCGCGGCGGCTGCCGCGGGGCGTCCGGCTCACACGGCGGATTCTCCGCGCTCCTCGGTGCGGATGCGGATGGCTTCTTCGATCGTCGAGACAAAGATCTTTCCGTCGCCGATTTTCCCGGTTTTCGCGGCCCCGATGATGGCGCCCACTGCGGCCGCCACCCGCCCATCGGACACCGCGATCTCGATCTTGATTTTCGGCAGAAAGTCCACGGTGTATTCGCTGCCCCGATACACCTCGGTGTGGCCCTTCTGGCGTCCGAACCCCTTGACCTCGCTGATGGTCATTCCCTCGATCCCCACCTGGTTCAGCGCTTCCTTCACCTCCTCCAACTTGAACGGCTTGATAATCGCTTCGACTTTTTTCATGGGATGACGCAGATGAACCGACTGAAGTCTTATCGCGTACCGGCGCGCGAAGTAAACGCCTTTTTGGGTCGGGCGGAGAATGGACGGCGGTTTGCGGGGATTTCGGGAAAACAAAAACCCGCCGCCAGGGATCCGGCGGCGGGGAGGTTCTGGGTTCGGGAGCGTTTCTGGAGGTCTGGTGCCGGGGGGCCCCCGCCAACCGCAGGGGCCGGATCCGGTCATTTGCCGGCGTCCGGCGCCGCCTCCGGGGAGGGTCCCGCGGAGGGCCTTCCCGGACGCGCGCGGCGGGATTCGCGGCTCTTCTGCCACTTTTCGAACTGTTCGGCGGTGAGAATGGACTTGGTGGCGGCCATCAGGTCGTCCCGGAGTTCGCGCGTTTTGGCTGCCTTTTGATCCCGGGAGAGACTCGAATCCTCGCGAACGGCGCGCAGTTTCTCGGTCTGCGCCTTCTGGGCCGCGCGCAATTTGTCTCGTTGTTCGTCGGTCAGGCCCAGGTCCGCCATCGTGGCGTCGCGCCGCGCGCGGGCGGCCTCCATCCGATCGGCTGCGGCCCGGCGCTCGCGGCGCGGGACGGCATTGGTGGCGGACGCACTTCCGGCTTTCGCGGGGACCTCTTCGGCGGCTGTGGCCGAAGGGGCGACGGAGATCAGGGCCAGCGTCAGGACGAGCCCCTGGCGAACGTGGCGAAGAAGGCGAAGGGACAGGATTCGATTCATGTGGTTTTCCCGACAAGACGGCGGCCCTGGGGCTCGGGTTACACGGGGGGGGGCGCCGGGGGGGAGGCCGTGTCAGATTGGCGACAATGAATCGCAACCTTCCGCAAGCCCGGGCCCCCTTGCCGGCTATGATTCCCGCGTGGCTGACGGTCGCATCGTGACCCGTTCTGTGCGTGCCCGGGCGTCGTGTGCCGGGTTCACGCTTCTGGAACTGCTGGTGGTGGTGGGGATCATTGCGATTCTCGCCGGAATGCTCCTGCCCGCGCTGGGCCGGGCCAAGTCGCAGGCCCGGAAGGTGAACGAAATGTCCTCGGCGCGGCAGTTGATGCTGGCGTGGAGCCTCTATGCCGGCGATCACCAAGACCGGGTGATCAAGGGGTACCGCCACTTCAACCCGGGCGAAGAGCTTCCGGTGGACGCCCGAGGCAATCCCGTGCCCCACCCCATCAACTCCCGCTATCCGTGGCGCCTGGCCCCCTGGCTCGGAAAGAGCTTCGGCGTGATGTATGCCAATGAGAATCGGCCCCTGCTGGAGCAGTTCCAACGCATGGAGGATGCCTTTCTCGGCACCTACGCCGCGAGCGTGTTTCCCTCCCTGGGAATCAACGCCACGTTCGTCGGCGGCGACGACTTGGAACTTCCTCCGGGGCCGCAGGCCGTCGAACGGTTCGGCTCCTTCTGCGTCATCAAGACCACCGAGGCGACGCGGCCCAGCGACCTGCTGGTGTTCGCCTCGGCGCGGGGGCCGTTCGAGGGGCGTGTCGTCAACGGCTTCTATCTGGTCAAATCGCCCTACTTCATGGCCCGGCGTTGGTCGGAGCAGTTCAATCCTGGCGACGGCCCGGAAGCCTGGGGACATGTTCATCCCCGCTTCTCCCACCGCGCGGTGACCGGCATGGTGGACGGTCATGTCGAGGCGCTCGACCGCCGCGAGCTTTCCGACATGCGCCATTGGGCCAATCAGGCGGATCGCGCCGACTGGACGCTGCAGCGGGTGCGGTAACCCCGCCCCTGGAGTTCCCATCTTCCTCCGCTGCGTTCCAGCACACCCCTTCGGAGAAGGCGGGCAGCCCACACGCCCTGGCACTTCCCACGTTGCGTGCAACGCCTCCACACGCGCAACGGGAGAGAAGTCAGGGACTCGCACAGCTCGTCCCTCCCCGTTTATTCGACTGTGATGGCGCGCATCGCGGGGTGGATTTTTCCGTTCACGTCGCGTCCCTGGACGCAAAGGTAATGGGTGCCGGGCGGCAGGTTGGCCGGCAGCACTCCCTTCCACAGGTGCGGGGACGCGATGGGCTTGGGCAGCAGACGCCATGGCGCCACGGCATTCGTGCCCTCACGCTCCCGCTGCGCGACGAAGGTCGGATCCGGCTCCAGGACTTTTTCCAACGCCAGCCATGGACCGCGGTTGTTCATGCGCATCTCCACCACGGAGTTGTCCGCGCCGTTGAACAGGTTGACATAGACCCAGGTCGAGCCAGTCGCGGCGGAGGTCACCGCCTCCGGGGCGTGAATATTCATCTGATACCCCGCCGGGCGGCGCGCCACCTTGAAGTCCACCGTGACGCCCCGGTCGCGGAAAGTGAGCACGGTGTAGCCGTTGGGAGCGCCGCAGGACATCGTGGTCTGTGGGATGCCGAGGTCGTCGGGCCGTCCGCTCCACCAACTGCCGCAGGCGGTGACGTTCACGATGTGATGGTGGGGCACGGCGCCGAGCCAGCCGTCCTCACGGCGGAGAAAGCGGTGCTCCTGCCAGTGGGTGTGGCCGGCGATGCTCAGGCAGTAGGGACGCCCCTCGATGAGCCGGTAGATCTCCTCCCGGTTGGCCAGGTCGTTGATCGGGATGTGCATCATGAGCAGCACCAGTCGCTCCTGTGGCACGCCCTTGAGATCCGCCTCGAGCCAGGCGAGCTGACGGGAATCCAGCGCGCCGCGCCAGGTGGTGGAGGAGGTGCGTTCGGCGGGCGGAATCCAGTCAATGTTGTCCAAGGCCACGAAATGCACCGGGCCGTAGTCGAAGGCGAAGTAATTCGGTCCGTACACCCGGTTGTAGGTGTCGTCGTAGTCTTCGGCAGCGGCGGCGTCGGTGTTGCCGTCGTGATTCCCGATCACGTTCCACCACGGAATCCCGATCAGGGCGACCGCGGCGTTGTGGGGCTCCATGATGCTCAGGTTGTCGAAGACGATGTCGCCCAGGGTCACCCCGAAAGCGGCGTTGGTCTGGCCGATCAGTTCTTCCACGATGTCGTGCTTGAAGTAGTCCACCTCGCGCACATCCCGTGGCTGCGGGTCGCCGAAGAATAGCGCCTGGAAGGTCTCGGGCTCCCGCTGGCGCCGCAGCGGGAAGTCCACCGAGGCGGGCAGAGGGCCGGTGGGCGCCAGGCCGGGAAACTTGAGCGGAGGGGATCCGGACGGCTTGTGAGTGTAGAAAAACCGCGGAAGGAAATCAGGGGACAACGGGGGCGCGTACCCGCGCGGTTTGATGACGAAGAAGGTGGTCTCCCCGCCCTCCAGCACGGGCAGGCGCCAGCGGCCCTCGCGGTCGGTCTCGACGATGTCGCGCTGGTTCGAGACCCGCACACCGCGCAGACCGCGCTCACCGGGGTCCCGGACGCCGTTGCCGTTGGCGTCCTCGAACACCACGCCGCTGGCCGTCTCCGCCGCGGCGGCGATGCCTTGGCTGAACAGCGCCAGGACCCAGAGAAGGGCCCAAAGGAACTGGGGAACATTCCATCGCTTCCGGGGAATTTGCATGGCGGAGGCTATTCCCCGGGCAGCGTCCGCCACAAACGACAACTTCATGGCATTGCATGGAAATCGGGCGAACCCGGAAAAGGGGCCCCGGGAACCGTCCCAGGAGGAGGGCGTCCTGTTCCGATTTGAAGGCGGTGCCAGGGTTCATTCCCACCACCGCCGCATCGCCTGCCATGGATTCATGGATTCCGGGGCGTGGCTGGCGCCCGAAGTTCCGGCGCCAGCAATTTGCCGAAACGCTCGCTGTACGGATGCACCGTTCGGGCCGGTTGGCCGTTCGATTCCAGCGGACGCCCCTCGTTGGCCCATTGAAACAGGGACCCCTCCAGATTGAACACCTGGGTGCATCCCGCCTTGAGGAGCCGCGTGGCGCAGGCGGCGGAACGGTAGCCGACCGAGCAGTACATGACGACCGGCGCGTCTGCCGGAAGCATCGGTTGGAGGCGGCTGGCAGGGATTTGCGGATCCACGTGGCGGGCGCCGGGGAGGTGGCTGACGTCAAATTCGGTCCGGGTTCGCACGTCAAGCAGCAGCGGCGGCACGCGGTTGGGGTCGCCCAGCCAGGCGGCCAGCTCCTCGGGAGTCAGGTGCTGGACCTCTGGAAAGCGTCTGCGGACCAGGGCCTTCATGCGTCGGAGGCCCTCTTCCGCCGCCTGGTCGGCCGGCGACCGCCAGATGCTGATCAACCCCAGGCTGCCTTGAATGAAAACCCCGATTGCCCGCCGCGCTGTCATGAGCTCACGATACGCTGCGATCGCCGAATGTCAGCGCCGGAGGCGGGCACCCATCACCGGAAATGCTTGCGCTTTGGGGCGGTTGGGGCTGGATTGGCGCCGCTGACGCGGCGTTACCCAGTTTGGCACGTGTTTCAACCGATTTATGCAACGTCGGGCAGGCTTTCCCACTTCCCGAGTTCGGACGGGGCCTTTCACTGCTGGCCTCTCCGGTCGTGCCGGTGCCGATCCAATCCAGATGAAGCTGAACATCGTTCGTCCGTTCCTTCCCGAACTGTCCGAAATCCAGGCTGAATTCTCCCAGTGCCTTCAATCCGGCCTGGTGACCAACAACTCGCCGCTCGCCCGACTCTTCGAGGAGCGGCTGCAGCAGTTCTTTGGCTGCCCCATCCTGCCGTCGGTAAACTGCAACGGGGAACTGTCGCTGTATCACCTGATCCAGGCCTGGAAGGACCGGATGGGCTACGGCCCTCACGACTCCTTCGAGGTGCTGGTGCCTTCGTTCACCTTTTCGGGAACGATCCATGCGCTGGTGACCAACAACTTGCGACCCGTCTTTTGCGATGTGGACCCGGGATTGGTGCTGGATTTGAACAAAACCGCGGTGGATTCGCCGGACATCAAGATGGTCGTGGCCGTCGGTGCCTACGGCAACCTGGTGGACCTGGAGCGCTTGGGCCGGCTGGCGAAATCGGCTTCGCTGGCGGTGATTCTCGACAACGCCCCGGCCTTTGGATCCCGCTTCCGCGGCAAGTTCTCGTGGGAGTATGGCTTCAGCGAGATGATCAGCTTCCACGCCACCAAGATCTTCACCTCCATGGAAGGCGGCGCGAATATCGTGAACGACCGGGAGATCGCCGACGCCCTGCTCCGGCTGCGGGATTTCGGCCAGTACGAGAAGGTCCGCGGCGACGTGGATCTGCCCGGGTTGAACTCCAAGATGACGGAGATCTGCGCGCTGGTGGGGCTGAAGAATCTCGAAAAGGTGGACTTCATCCTGGGCTCCAGGGCCCGCAACGCCGCGCGGTATCGGGAGTTCTTCGGCGGCTTGGAGACCAAGGGATGGCTCCGCACCATGGCGGTGCCCTCCGAAGTGGTCTGTCCCTATCTGTATTTCCCAATCCTCCTCAACGAGGACGCCGGAGCGTTCGTCAATCACATGCAGGCGCGTAACATCGGCGTGCGCCGCTACTACACCGCCACCCACTCCCTGAAGTTCTACCGGGGACGCTACCGCCACCAAGACCTGTCGTTCACCGAGTCCATCAAGGACACCATCGTCTCCCTGCCGCTGCATACCGTCATGTCCGACGGCGAGATGGACTACCTGTTTGAATCCGTGCAGGCCTATTTCGTGAAGTGACGCGCCGCATTCTGATTTTTTCCGCAACCCATCCATGAACATCCTTGTCACCGGCGGTGCCGGCTATCTGGGCTCCGTCCTGATTCCCAAACTTCTGATCCGCGGACACAAAGTCCGGGTTCTCGACATCGGGTACTTCGGCATTGAGCACCTGCGGGCGATGCGCCCCACGGTGGAGGTGGTCCGGCAGGACCTGCGCGCAGTACTGGCGGATTCCGCGGCCCTTGAAGAACTGCTCAAGGGCATCCATGTGGTCATCCATCTGGCGGCGATCTCCAACGATCCCAGCGCCGAGTTGAACCCGCGCCTGACCGAGGAGGTGAATTTCGAGGCCACCCGGGACCTGGCGCTCGCCTGCAAACAACGGGGCATTCGCGCGGTGTTCTCATCGTCCTGTTCCGTGTACGGCGAGTTTCCCGATGAGGTGGACGAGGACGGCCAGACCAAGCCGTTGACCACCTACGCGAAGTCCAAGGTGGATTCCGACAACTTCATCGTCAGCCTCGCCGACGCGAATTGGCGTCCAGCCATCCTGCGCAACGGCACGCTGTTCGGATACAGCCCGCGGATGCGCTTCGATCTGGTGATCAACATCTTCAGCTACTGCTCCACCCTCTACAACGAGGTGCGGGTGTTTGGCGACGGCCTGCAGTGGCGTCCGATGCTGCACGTGGATGACTGCGCGCGGGCCATGATCTACTTCGTCGAGAATCCCAACCACAAACACCTGGTTTACAACATCGCTTCGGAGAACCTCCGGGTGGTGGATCTCATCCCCATCTTCAAGGCGATCAACCCGGCCTGCCGCGAGGTGTACGTCAAGTTGGACAATCCCGACACCCGTAATTACCACGTGAACACCGCCCGCATGCGCAACGAAGGCATCACGCCCCGGGTGGACATCCGGACCGGCGCCGAGGAGATCATCGAAGCGATTGTCACCGGCCGCATTGCCGATCCCGAGGCGGTCTATTATCGCAATGCGAAATGGCTCAAGGAATTGACCGAGCTGGGGAATCGGGACGCCACCGGAACGGTCGGCATGCTCGACATCATGGTGGCTCCCATTGGAAGTCCCGGCACGGGCCTGGCGAAGCCGTGAATGGGGCGTGGCGCCCCTCGGGGACCGGTCTGCGCGCCGCATGAGCCACCGCCGCGTCATCGAGGTGTGCGTGGACTCGATGGAGTCCGCCCTGGCCGCCGTCGCGGGCGGGGCCGACCGATTGGAGGTCTGCGCCGCCCTGGGGGAAGGCGGGCTCACCCCGAGCATTGGGTTTGTCGAATTGCTTCGCCAGCGGGTCCAGGTCCCGCTGGCCGTGATGGTCCGGCCCCGCGGCGGGGACTTCTGCTATTCCCCGGATGAATTCGAGGTGATGCGCCGGGACTTGGTCCGGCTCAAGGCGGTGGGCGCGGATCTCTTTGTGTTCGGACTGCTCACGCCTTCGGGCGGCGTGGACGTGGAGCGCACCCGGGAGTTGATCGCGATGGCGCGGCCGCTGTCGGTCACCTTTCACCGGGCGTTTGACATGACCCGGGATCCGCGCGCCGCGCTGGAGGCGTTGATCGGCCTGGGGTGCGAGCGGGTGCTGACCTCCGGGCAGGAGAAGTCGGTGCTGGAGGGACTGGATCTCCTGGCGGAGTTGGTCGCGCAGGCCGGCGACCGGATCCTCGTGGTGCCGGGCGGCGGAATCACCGAACGCAATTTACCGCGGATCCTCCGCGAATGCGACGCGCGGGAATTCCACGTCTCCGCCAGCACCTCGCGCGACAGCCGGATGGAATTCCGCAACACCCGGATTCCCATGGGACGCACCCTGGCGGCACCGGAGTATCTCCAGTCGGTGGCCGACGCCGGTCGGGTCGCGCGTTTTCGGGCGCTGGCCGATGGCGGTCGCGGTTGATCCTTCTTCGCGGCCATGGAGTGAGCCTCACGCAGAGGAAGCGAGGGCCGCAAAGGAGGGATGAAACCTGCCTTTTCAGGCCGTGCGCTCTCGGCATTGCCATGCGCCGAGAGTTTTGGGGATGCTGGGCGCCAGCGTGCAGGCAGCCCCGCTCATGCAGAGTGCGCCCGGTCCTGAGACCCTCATTGACGGCGTTCGCTATCTTTATTTTGGAGGCACCAGCTATCTTGGCCTCGCGGCGCGTTCGGAGGTGATCAAGGCGGGATGCGAGGCGATGCGGCGCTTTGGCGTCCACACGGCCACCTCCCGGTCGGGCTTCGGAAATAGTCCGCCGGTCCTGGAGGTCGAACGGCGGGCGGCGGAGTTTTTCGGCACTGAGGACGCCTTCTATTTCACCTCCGGCTATGCGGCCAACCACATCCTGGCGGCCGCGCTGGCCCCGCCGGACGGCACGGTGCTGGTGGATGAGGCCGCCCACTACTGCGTGCTGGAGGCGGCCCGGTCGAGCGGGCTTGCGGTGGCGACCTTTCGCCATCGGGATCCCGAGGACCTGGCGCGGCAGGTCCGGGGCAAGGGGCGTGTGCTGGTGATGGCGGACGCGGTAGGACCGGCCACGGGATGGCCCGCGCCGGTGACGGAGTATCTGGAAGCGCTGGCCGGACAGGAACGCGCCTGGCTGCTGCTCGACGATGCCCACGGATTCGGCGTGCTCGGCGATGCGGGACGGGGCTGGCTGGATGAACTCCATTTGTGGCCGCGGGTGAATCGCTGGCCGTCCGGCGACGGCGTCAACCTCTACGTCGCCGGCACGCTGGCCAAGGCGTTGGGCGGCCATGGCGGCATCCTTCCCGGGAGCAGGGAGTTCCTGGCGCGGGCGCGTTCGGCCTCGCATTACTTTTCCGGCGCCAGCGCGCCCGCCGCTGCGGTCGCCGGGGCCACCGCCAAGGCCCTCGAGATCGTGTCCTCGGAGCCGGAACTTCGATCCCGACTCCGGGAGAATGTAGGCCAACTTCGCGGAGGACTCCGGCGGTTCGGGCTGAACGTTCCCGAGGGGGCGGCGGCCCAGGTCGGGATCCGCATCGGGGACGCGGCCAACATGATGCGGATCCACCAGGAACTGAAGGCCCGCGGCATCCTGGTGCCTTACTTCGGCACCTATAGCGGGCTCCCCCCGGAAGGCGTCCTGAGATTCGCGGTGTTCGCCACGCATACGCAGGACCAGATCGGACGGCTGCTGGCGGCCCTCCGCAGTCTTCTATGAATCCCCACCGGCTTGTCAGCGCCCGCTTTTGCGGATGTCCCGAACCCTGTTAATCCGAAATGCCCATGCAATTGCGGCTTCACGATCTCCATCTGCCCATGCGGCATCCATTCCGCATCGCGCAGGGCACCACGGTGGTGCAGCACAACCTCCTGGTGGAACTTGGCGCCGACGGTTGCCGCGGGTATGGCGAGGGGGCGTCGGCTCCCGCCTACCCCGCGTTCACCGCCGGGGGCATGCGCGCCGATCTGGAGGCCGCGCGTCCGGTCATCGAGTCCGCCCGATGGGATGATCCAGCCCAACTGTGGGACCAACTTCTGCCCCGCCTCGGCCACAACCGGTTCGCCCTCTGTGCCCTCGACGAGGCGGCGCACGATCTGTGGGGAAAGCGGCAGGGCGCCCCGGTGTGGAAGCTCTGGGGACTGGAACTCCGCAACCTGCCCCCAAGCAACTACACCCTCGGCATCGCCTCGGTGGAGGTCATGGTGGAGCGGATGCGCGAGTTTCCGGGATGGCCGATTTACAAGATCAAGCTCGGCACCTCGGAGGACCTGGAGATCGTACGGGAACTCCGCCGGCACACCGATGCGGTGTTCCGCGTGGATGCCAACACGGCCTGGACGGTCGAGCGGACGCTCGAGCTGGCGCCGGAGCTGAAGCGCCTTGGCGTGGAGTTCATCGAGCAACCGCTGCCGCCGGGAGATTGGGACGGGATGCGGCGGCTTTTCCGGGACTGTGCCCTGCCGGTCTTTGCCGATGAGAGCTGCCTGACCGAGGAGGATGTGCCCCGGTGTGCCGGGTGCTTTCACGGCATCAACATCAAGCTCACCAAGGCTGGCGGGCTGACCCCGGCGCGGCGGATGATTGATCGGGCGCGATCCCTGGGCCTGAAGGTCATGGTGGGCTGCATGAACGAAAGCACCGTGGGCATCAGCGCCATCGGCCAGTTGCTGCCCCTGCTCGACTTCGTGGACATGGACGGCGCGGTGCTGATCGCCCGCGACGTGGCCACGGGAGTCCGCCTGGAACGCGGCCGCGCGCTGTATCCGGAGGAAAACGGCAACGGCGTGCGGCTTCTCCAACCCCTGCCATGAACCCGCTCATTCCTGCAACCGACACCGCCAGCCTCTGGGCCCTGATCGCGGCCGGCACCGCCACGGCCATCTGGCTGGAACAACGGTATCACTGGGCGGCGCGGCTGAGCGCGCCGGTGCTCGCGCTGCTCATTGCGATGCTGCTGTCCAACCTGCGGATCGTGCCCACCGAGGCCCCGGCCTACGACTTCGTCGGCGACTGGCTGGTGCCGCTGGCCATCCCCCTGCTGCTGTTTCGGGCCAACGCGCGGGAAATCCTCCGCACCACCGGCCAGATGTTCCTGACGTTTCACATCGCCGCGGTGGGAACCCTGCTGGGCACGGCGCTCGCGGTGTGGCTGCTGCGCGAGCGGATCGGCGCCGTGGACACGGCGCATGCCGCCGGGATGATGGCGGCGAGCTACATCGGCGGCGGCGTGAATTTTCTGGCGGTGAAGGCGAGCTACGGGGTCCGGGCCGAGGTGTCGAATCCGCTGATCGTGGCCGACAATTTCGTCATGGCGGGCGCGTTTGTGGCGTTGCTGGGCATTGCCGCCAGCCCGTGGTTCCGCGCCCGTTATCCGCATCCGCACTCGGCGGACGCCGATGCCGCCGCCGCGGGCCAGTTGGCCGCGCAGCATTGGCAGCGAAAGGGAATTTCGCTGCTGGATGTCGCCAAGTCCTTTGCCTTTGCGTTCATCGTCGTGGGGCTGGCGACCGCCCTGGGCCGGGTGTCGAAGTCCGCCTTTGGAGACACCACCGGCGCGGGAGCCGCCATGCAAATGCTGGCCACGCTGTGCACCAACCGCTTTGTCCTGCTGACGGCGATCAGCCTGCTCCTGGCCACGGCATTCGCCCGCCCCCTGGCGCACATCAACGGTCCGGAGGAGTTCGGCACCTACCTGCTGTCCCTGTTTTTGTTCACCCTGGGCCTGCCGGCCGACTTGATGAGCGTCTTGACCCAGGCGCCCCTGTTTTTCGTGTTCTGCGGCATCATCGCCGTGGTCAACCTGGGCTTCACCCTGGCGGCAGGACGGCTGCTGCGGCTTCACCTGGAGGAGCTGCTGCTCGCGGTCAACGCCACCCTGGGAGGCGCTCCCAGCGCCGCGGCGATGGCGGTGAGCGCCGGTTGGCCGCGTCTGGTGCTGCCGGGAATTCTGGTGGGCATCTGGGGCTATGTCATCGGCACTCCCATCGGCATCGTGATCGTGGAGTTTTTCCTGCCTCGGTGAAGAAGGAGAGCTGGGCTCCCCGCCGCCAGCCATTGTTGAAATACTTCGCCGCTTTCCAGACGATAGGTGCTGACTATGGAAATGCACCAGTTGCGCTATGTCGTCGCGGTGGCCCGCTCCGGCAACTTCTCCCGCGCGGCCGAGCAATGCCGGGTGGCCCAACCCTCGCTGAGTCAGCAGATCCTGAAGCTGGAGGACGAACTGGGGGAGCGCCTTTTCGACCGGCGCCATCGGGAGGTCCGGCTGACGGCCCATGGGGAGGCGTTCCTGGGAAGGGCAATGCGCATTCTCGAGGAGGTGGATGCCGCCCGCCGGGAGGCCTCCGACGCGCGGCAGCTCCTGCGCGGCACCATCCGCATCGGGGTGCTTCCCACGCTCGCGCCGTACGTGCTGCCGGAAGCCCTGGCGGAGTTCACCGGGCAGTTTCCCGGGATCGAGTGGGTGGTCAACGAGGACACCACCGAGCGACTGGTGCAGCTTGCCCTGGTGCATGAACTGGACTTCGCGCTGGCAAGCCTGCCCATTCGCGATGACCGGCTGGAACTGAAACCGCTCTTTGCCGAGGAGCTCCTTCTGGCGGTCCCGCCCGGCCATCCCCTGGCCCAGCGCCGTTCGGTTGGCGCCGCCGATCTTGAGGGGGAGCCGCTGATCGTGATGAAGGAGGGCCACTGCCTGGGCGACCAGGTGATGGCGTTCTGCGAACGACGGGGTGCCCGGGTCCAGATCCGTTTCCGGAGTGCCCAGTTGGAAACCGTCCAGGCGCTGGTGGCCTCGGGACTGGGGATCTCGCTGGTTCCGGCGCTGGCCGCCGCGCGAACCTGCGGCTCGGGCCCCGAGTATCGTCCCTTCCAGGGCTCAAAGCCGCGCCGTCAGATCGTTGCCCTGTGGCCCCGGCAACGGTCGCCGGGCCGGGCCGCCGCCGCGTTCCTGGAGCGACTGTCGGCCCGGCTTCGATCGGCGGGCCATCCCATGCACACACCCGCCGGATCGTGACTTTTTCGATGCCGTTGAAATGTCCGGGCTCACGGAGAGCGATTACTCCAATGAACGTTCCAAAGGAGACGAAGGCACGCCGGGATTTTCGTCGCTGACCCGGCGGGAGGCCGGGGCCTATCCACAGGGATCTGGGACCGCCCCCCAAGCCGTCAGCGGCGAAAAGAACTCGGGGATTCGTCTCCTCTCGAACGCGAACTGGATTAAAGGACCGCGGAGGAAAGGCTCACGACAGCGGGTTCTGTGGGAAGGATGAAGCGCCGCGTTCTCCCGGCAGATCAGACATCCGATCTGCGGATTCGCCGGCCGCCAGCCTTGCGCGGAGAATGTAGTCGTATCCGTCTGGGGAAGTGCGTCTGGTCGGGCTGGCGGAGGAGGCTAGGCTGGCTGGGTGTCAGGAGATGCGCGTCGCTTTCCAGGCGCTGGGAGTCAGCTCGGCGACCCGGGTGATGGGCCATT
>Ga0268299_1001737_pt1 | contig 33367 bp, 33 predicted proteins | sample NOBtaG_FD_193484 | JGI IMG/M metagenome (GOLD analysis project Ga0268299, IMG submission 193484) | Activated sludge microbial communities from bioreactor in Nijmegen, Gelderland, Netherland - NOB reactor | ecosystem: Engineered > Bioreactor > Aerobic > Activated sludge | place: Netherlands... | reverse complement strand
GTCTTCGTAGACTCGAACCCACTTCGGCTCACGGTGGAGCGCATGATCCAACGGCGTGTCTTGCCGCACGAGGGCCCAATCCACGGCATACTTCTTGAGGACCGACAAATCCACCGGCTCGCTCCGCGTGAGCGCCACATAATCCTGAAAAATGTGTCGGTGACCGATCCGCCAGGCCGGCATGCGTCCGTCGATGAAAATCTTGTGTTCCGGCATCCACCAGAGCAAAAACCCACCGTAGCCATAATCATTGTACAGTCTGGTGCCCGTTTGCGCAGGATGCGCCTTGATCCAGTCCACGGCTTCGATAGGATAGGACGTCGTCTGAAAGTATCGGGCCGGCTCGATTCCTGACTGGACCACGCGATGTAAATGGTCGGGCCCTTCCCACATCAGCAAGAGCGCCGCGGCGACGGCTCCCGCCAACAGATCGCCTCGTGCGCCTACCGGTCCACCCGTGCCGAACGACCGCTGCAATCGGCCGAATGCCGTGGCCGTCAGTTCGACAGCAAGCGGCAGACTGATGAGGAGGAACACCGGCACGTTGCGCATATGGCGCAGGGAGAACACAAGAAAGACGAGCCACACCACCCATCGGACGGGCTCATACCGACGATACCAACAGCACATCGCACTACCCAGTACGGCGAGATACAGGGCATAGCCGCGACCGGCCGTCGTCGCCAGCGACAGGGGCTGCCATTCCTGCAACTCATCCACCATAAACTGGTTAGCCAAGGAATCGATAATTTCTCCGTGAAGCCGCCATCCGTACGGATTCACCAGCGTCACAAGCGCCGAGACTCCCGTCAGGATGACAAGACGGCGCAGATTCGTCCGGGCCAGGCCGGACTCGTCAACCAATCCCCATCGGCTGCCCCATTCGGCATGAAGCAGCTTCTCAATACACAAGGCGAGCGCGATGACGATCATGAGGACAAGCCCCAAGACAAATCCCCCATGCAGATTGGCCCACAGCAGGAAAAGAATCGGAATCCATCGCTGCGAAAAGCTCGCCGGATGCGACAGCAGACGCAGAAGAAGGGCAAGTCCCAGCCAGGAGACAAGCTGAGTGCGAGCGCCCAGGTAGGGAAGCGCGACCCAGACCGACAGGGTCGCCACGAGCCACCGAACGTACCGTGGGGCTGACGCAGTACCGGCGGCAATCAGCCACGCCCCGATCGCCACCGCTCCAAACAGGAGAATCACCCCGAACCCTCCGGCCCAGGATTCGTACACGACGCCGATGATCACATCCGTCAGCCAGGCATGCTCTACCCAGGGCCAGTCCGGCATCGTATGCGAATGCGGGTCCAAGGCGGGAAGCGTCAGTCCGTTATGGAGCAGGTCGAGGCCGGCTCGAAGATGCCAACCGAAATCCGGCTCGGTCAGGGGCTGAAGGGCAAAATTGACAAGGATCATCAGCAATAGAGCGTTGAGCGCGAACGATGAATGGGGGGGGACGGACGGCGCACTCACAACGGAGTCGAGACCAACTGTATGGCCAACGACGTTTCCTACGGGACGGTTCGGCATCTAGCTCCCGGGCTCGGATGAAAGACCGGAGGGGCGGCCGGGCCGTCCGGCGATGAGATTTCCCATCACGAGCCACTCCACATCCGTCCGCAGAAAACAGCGCACGGCATCTTCGGGTGTACAGACGATCGGCTCGTTCACATTGAACGACGTGTTCAGGAGCACCGGCACTCCGGTCAGCCGGGCAAAGGCCTCAAGCAGAAGGCGATAGCGAGGATTCGCATATCCATCCACGGTTTGCACGCGTGCCGTCCCATCAACGTGCACGACCGCCGGAATGAGGCCCTTGGCCGACGGAAGGACCGGGGCGGTGAACAGCATGAAGGGAGAAGGTCCGGAAAGGTCGAAGTATTCACCCGCACGCTCCTCCAGCACCGACGGCGCGAAGGGGCGAAACGGCTCCCGATGTTTCACCTTGGCGTTGATCAGTTCCCGCATGTCCTTGCGGCGGGGATCGGCCAAGAGGCTTCGATTTCCCAAGGCTCGCGGTCCGAATTCCATCCGATCCTGAAACCAGAACACCAATCGGCCGCGCGCGAGCTCGCCCGCGACCCGTTCGCACAACTCCGCATCGGGCAACGTCTCACCCGTCAGTCCGGCGGCTTCAAGTGCTGCTCGACAATCCCGATCGTGGTACCCGGGTCCCAAGGCGGCTGTCCGCATGGTCGTCCGATGGGTCACCGATCCTCGCCGGTGCGTCAGCCAGAGCGCCGCGCCGAGCGCCGCACCGGAATCTCCTGCCGCCGGCGGCACATAGATCTCGTCAAATCCCGCCTCGCGCCGGAGACGGCTGTTGGCCACGCAGTTATAGGCGACACCGCCGGCCAAACACAGCCGGGTCAACCCCGTCACCCGCCTCAGATGCCGGGCCAGGTGCAGCATCGTCTCTTCCAAGACCAGTTGCACGCTCGCCGCAATGTCCCGATGACGGTCCGTGACTTCTCCGGCCGGCGGCCGGGCCGGGCCGAGCAGTTCGAGGAATTCCGGAACGAAGATCCGCAGGCGTGCCAGATGGAAATCAAGTAGATCCGTATTGAGCCGAAATCCTCCCTCCGGGAGCAGGGGCAGGATACGGTCGCGAAAAGTGCGAACAAAGCTCGGCTTTCCGTATCCCGCCAGTCCCATGACGATATATTCATCCTGATCCGGAACAAACCCCAAATACGCCGTCATCGCCGCATAGAATTGTCCGAGCGAATGAGGGAGAGGAATCCGGCCCACGACGTCAATAGTCCGCTCATCCGCCTGAGCGAAGGTCGTTGTGTGGGATTCAGACGCGCCGTCGACGATCAGCACCGCCGCCTCTTTGAACGGCGAAACCAGGACAGCACTGGCCGCGTGACAGAGGTGATGGTCGAGAAACACCGGATCCGGGCAGGCCGTCCCATCGACCTCCCGTGACAAGAGTCGCCGGAGGAAGACCAGTTCCTTCCATTCTTGGCCGAGACGCTCGTAACTCCTCCGGGCCTTCACTCTGCGCAGCTGGGAGGATTGCAGCATCCCGCGGAGCGCGAGAGCCGCCCGACGTCCCACTTCCCAGTACTTCCACGGCACCGCCACCGCGTCGACGTCGCGGAGTTGCGCGCCGGCCGCTTGAAGGCAGGATTGAATGGCATGAATCGGAAGCGCGGTGACGTGTTTGACACGGACGAACCGCTCTTCCTCGGCCGCCGCCAGGATCCGGCCATCATCCGTGAGAGCCGCTGCAGCATCCCGCATGTTCGAAAGACCGAGAACGAGCATTCCGAATCCTATTCCAAATCGCGCGCAGGCGCCGAATCGGCTGAAGCATATGCCGGAGCGACCGGCACCCGCAAGAAGCCGGCTCCGGTTGCATTCCCGACGACATTTCGGTACGGTGCTGGACGTAACATGCCATGCGCGTGCCCTTCTTGAGTCAAGAACCCGCTGCTCCAATGACCTCTGGGCGCTTGATCTTCCCTTCACGACCGAACCTTGCCCGGTGGGCCCTTGTCCTGGCCTGTCTCTGGGTGTTGGGGTTCTCGGTAGGATGCGAGAAGTTCGCCAACGCATTGCGGCGTACTCCATTGCCGGACATGGGGCCACGCCTCAATAACTCCGTCAAACTGACCTTTGATCCCGCCTTGAGCAACATGAAAGCCACATACAAGAACGACTGTGGGAATCTGCGCGAGGTCTACATCGGCACCGAATTGGAATCAGTGATGGTCGACGCGGCATCGCAGAATTTCCGGGCCGTGTCCGTCGCCGGGGGCATCACATCCACCACCCCGCCCGACACCGAAATACTCATCACGGTGGAGCGATCGTCTTTCAAATTGCTCCAGGATCACCTGTACGATCGCGTCCCGGCGGACTTGAAGATCGACGCCCTCGTCACGTTTAAAGACATGTCGGGACATGAACTGGGGCAACAACCGATTTCAATCGATCGCAGTCAGCGTCTGCTCCTGGAGCCCACGCAAAAGCGGTGCGACTATGCCAACATGGATGAATTTCTCTACGAATCCGGCGTGGTGTTGTCGACGGAATTCATCCGGGTATCGCGTCATCAGCTGGCAGGAGCCGGAGCGCCCCCTGCGGCGGCGGCCGGCGCCACCGCCAGGCAGCCGGAGCCCGCGCCGAAAACCGGCCGTTCTCCTCTGTCGTTCAAAGCGACGGTGCTCGACGAGAACGGCAACTTGATACTGGAAGGGGGAGAACGGGTGCGCGTGCGGGTCGACCTGGTGAACGGAGGCGATCAGGAACTGCAGCAGGTATCTGCGACGATCTCCGGCACCCCGGCAATTCTGGCGCAGTTTCCCGCGACGACGCTCTCGGCCGGCCGGTTGCAACCGGGCCAATCGCGATCCCTTGAGTTCGCCGCCACGCTCCCCCAATCCATGCAGCCGCAGAAAGCCGAGATTCATGTGAGCGTGTCGGATCCTGGGGTTGTCGCCGCTCCCGAACAGGTCCTTTCCGTGACCGTACAGCCGACCGCCGCGAACGCCGACGACGTGGATCACATCCCTGCTACCACCGCCGGATTCAAACGCCCCAATACGTTTGTCCTGTCGATCGGCGTCGGCTCCTACAGGGATTCCCAGTTGCCGGTGCGGAAATACGGAGCCTCCGACGCCGAAATGGTGTCAACGTACTTGCAGTCTCTCGGAGGAGTGCCAGCCTCCAATGTCCGCCTGCTTCAGGACTGGAAAGCGTTGCGCCCCGATATCGATGAAGCGCTGCTGGACTGGTTACCGGCCCATGCGGGGAAAGATGCGGTCGTGATCGTCTATTTCGCCGGGGTCGCAACGGTTTCGCCGACCGGGGAAGTGTGCCTCCTTCCCTATGATGGCAGCCTTTCCTCTACGTCCCGCTCCTATCCGCTTAAAGACCTGGCAGCGGCCTTGGCTCGGGTGAAAGCGAAACAGACGATCGTGCTGTTCGACGGGACGGTGTCCCGGCTCGGATCGGGGACGGACGGCCGCGGAAAGGGTTCAGCTCCGCAATGGGCCTCTTCAGGCAATTCTTCGATTCATCTCGTGTCCATTGGAAGCCTCGGCCGATCCATTGAAGACGAGAAACATCGACATGGACTCTTCACATATTATTTCCTCCGCGCGCTGCGCGGAGAAGCCGATACCAATCGAGACGGCGAAGTCACCCTGGGAGAAACCGCGGCCTATCTCAGCCAAAAGGTGCAGTGGGCCTCCAAGAGCCAGCATGGCCAGGAACAGCGCCCGCTCGTCTTGCCGCCGCTCAAAGCCACGGATCCGGCCGGTGCGCTCGTCCTGACGAAGCCCGCTGCGATTACGGCTGCAGAAACGCCGTGACGAACGCATCCACGCGGACAAAAAAACGGGGTGGAGGTCTTACCTCCACCCCGTTCGTAACACCACAGCGGACTGACGACTATTCTTCAGCCTTGCAGAAGCTCCGCTCGTAGTTGATGATCGTCCACGCTTCTTCTTCGGTGATCGCCGCGGGAATCAACGAAACCATGCCGGTGCCCGGGCTGCCATTCTTGATGACCCAGAACAGCTCGCCGTCCTTCCGCTTCTTGTGGAACTTGCAATTCGTGAAGTTCCGCGGGCTGGGATTGAGGATCGCACCGGCAGGGCCGTCGCCCTTGCCTTCCTTTCCATGGCAGTTGAAGCAGGTGCCCTTACCCTCAAACAAGGCCTTTCCCTTGGCGATGCTCTCCGGGGAGGCTGCAACCGGGTTCTTCAGGGCCTTGGCCTCGGCCATCTGGTCCGCCGGAACGCGCGGCTTCAACGGATCCTTTTCTTCGGCTCCCGCCACGCTCGCGGTCAACATCAGCACCGCAGCGCTGACTCCCAAAAACTTAGAAAAAGTCCCCATCAGAAATCCTCCTTTGTGTTGAACCTACCGCAGATCTGAAGCCGGCCTTGAGGCCGTCGACTCGTTGACCAAAAAGACGAAAAACGTTCGGGACTATAACAACGGCGTTCCGGCGATGTCAAGCAATTCGACCATGATTCCGCTCTGTTGTAGTCGCCAGATCTGAAACTCTTCAATTGGAATCTTCGGGAATCTTCGGCCTCGTCCCAGCCCAAAAGACCATCAAAGCTCATGCCACAATATCCATGATCCGAGAACAGATATTTCGCTATCTTAGCGCGGCACAGGTACAGCACGGCACTGGATTCGAGCACCTTTAGGCCTCACCTGTGACTTCCTGCCCCAGCAGCCTCGATAAAAACTGCTGAGTAGAACTGCCTGGATAGGTATCTGGATATGTTTTGAAGAGAACCGTCGAGTGATCAGCGCTTGAGAACTATATCGCGGGCGACCTTGCCGCTTGGGCCGAACGGCTTCTGAGGCTTGCCATTCAACTCCGCTTTCACACCACCGGCGTTGCCGAGGGTCAACACGAACTGATCCTGCCCCCTCCACTTGGCCTTCTCCCCGGGCCGAAGCAAGGCCTCCTGGGGGCTGCCTCCGTCTATTTGGATGACCACCCAGCTCAATTCCGTCGCTTCCAGATCCAACACCAGCTGGTCCGTCGCGTCGGCGGTCGCTTCCAAGGAAATGCCTCCGAGCGGGCCGTCGGATCCGATCGGCGCTGGAGCAGGGACGGCCGGAGGCGCCGGTTGACTGGCCGTGACGGCAGGAGCCGGAGCGGGACTCGACGCTCGTGGAGAGCCACCCTCCGTCTTCTGTGGCACAGGCGGCGGCTGGTCTGCCGGCTTGGATTTCGACGGCGGCGTCGAGGCGGTCTGCGGCTCCGGCTCAGGCTTGGGTGTCCCTTCTCGGGCCTCGGGAGCCGGAGTGCTGGCCCGCTTGCTCGCGGCGGGCGGAAGATCCGTCGCGGGACGACGGACCAGCACGGTGGACTGCTCGCGGCTCAACAGAAACACAAGCGTGATAATAGCAATCCCAATAGCGACGGCGACCGCCTTGCGGTTGGCTTGTCGCTTTCGCTCCTCTTGAACCTGCCGAACCTTCAGCCGTTCCTTCTCATCCTGCTTCTCATAGAACGCGCCGGCGGATTGAATGAAGCGATGGATGGCGTCTTCTTCATCCAGTCCCAACGACCGGGCATAGGAGCGAACAAAGCCCCTTGCAAATACCTGGTCGGGCAATTTGGCGAAGTTCCCCTCCTCGAGGGCCCTGACGAAATCGGAACGGATTCTGGTCTTCGACGCGACCTCGTCGATCGTGAGGCCCTTGGTCTCGCGAACCTGCTTGAAAAAATCGCCGATCGATTCCATGCGGTTCTCTCTCGCGCGTTATGGACAAGCGTGGGTGCCCCCACGCCCGAACGAATGTCTGAAACAGCCGCGTCTCGGAGCTACACTGCGCAAACCCCAATCGAGTTTGGCAGAACCCAGATCACGGCTTCAATCGAGCCAGAATCTCCTTGGCTGCCACCCCGTACTCTCCGTTCTTATCGATCAGGGTCACTTTCGTGAGTGTCTCTGCGGCGCGCCGATCGAATCCCATCTTGTAATAGATGCGCCCCAACTCAAGGTTTGCCTGGGCAGGAGGGACATTCGGCGGATTCACCGTCAGCGCGTCCTCCAGCGCCTCCATCGCCCCCTGCAGGTCGCCTTCATGGGCCAGCGCGCGTCCGAGGTGGAAGCGGGCAAGATCCGGGGTGCTGTACAGCGGATTGGTCAGCGCCTTTCGAAACTCTGGGATCGCTTCGGCCCATCGGTCCTGGCTGATCAGGACCTGCCCCAGATACGTATGGGCTTCCGAATAGTCCTCGTCGATCTTGATCGCCGCGCGAAATTCCTGTTCGGCCTGGGCAAACTTGCCCTGGAGAGCCAGAATGTGACCCAGACCGTACCGGGCCTCTTTGTTGTCGGGATTGAGCTGGACGGCCTTTTGAAAGGACACGTAGGCCTTCTGCCGGTCCCGATCGAGACTGGCCAAGCCTTCCTGATAATACCCCTTGGACTTTTGCTTTGTCTCTTCGGACGTTGCGCAGCCGGTCCATAGCCCCAGGCTGATGACTGCCACGGCGGCACAACACGACGACCGACGGCCGACAGCCGCCCTTGAAGGCATCATGGTCACGGAAGATCCTCGAAATGGGTCAATCGCTTGAAGGCTCTGAAGCGTTCCTGGATCTCTTTGTAATCCAGGATGCGCAAACGGTCAAGACTAAAGGCTTCTACGGTAAAGGAGGCCATAACGCTGCCGAAAATGATGGCTTGCTTGAATGCCTCGGCCGATCGGTTCCCGGTTGCGGCCAGGTGCCCCAGAAAACCGCCGGCAAAGGTGTCACCGGCCCCTGTCGGATCACGCACATCGTCGAGCGGAAAGGCCGGAGCGCCAAACACGTGTTTTTCATTGAACATCAACACCCCGTACTCTCCCCGTTTGATGATCAAATGCTTTGGCCCGCGGGCCAGAACTTTCTGCGCCACCTTGACCAGATTGGAATCCTCACCCAACGCCCGCGCCTCGCCATCATTGATGATCAGAATGTCCACTTTTTCCAACACCCGCCACAAGGCCTCGCGCTTGCCGTTGATCCAGAAATTCATCGTATCGCACGCGACGAGCGGAGGCCGCGGCAGCTTATTCAGCACATCCAATTGAAGTTCCGGATCGATATTTCCCAGAAACAGGACGTCCGGGGCGCGATAGCTTTCCGGGATCTTCGGACGGAAGGTTTCAAAGACGTTGAGTTTGGTATCCAGCGTGTGCGCCTCGTTCAGCTGATGCGTGTATTCTCCCTTCCACCGGAACGTGGCGCCCGGCCGCCGCTCCAATCCGGTGAGATCGATCTTCCGGCTTTTCAGAAACATGAGATGCTGCGACGGAAAATCTTCGCCCACCACCGCGATCAGATTAACGTCCGCAAAATAGCTCGCCGACGTGGAGAAGTAGGTGGCCGAACCGCCCAGCACTTCCTCTACGGCTCCGAACGGCGTCTTGACCGTGTCCAATGCAACCGACCCGACAACGAGCAACGTACCCATGAAATCACCGTTTTCCTTTCGCGAAAGAGAGACGGTCGGTCAGGACCGCCAATTTGCGGCGAAGCGCAGCCGGAATTCGAGCGGGATCCGTCACGATGGCATCACGCAGGGCTTGCTGACAGGCGCACGCATCGGCTGCCGCCGCCGATTGGACCGATGTTCTGAGAAGCCGCTTCGCCAATGCGACATTCTGCCGCAACGTCGCCAAGATCGCCTCCACGGTCACCGGCTCTTCCGTCTCGTGCCAGCAATCATAGTCGGTGACCAAAGCGATCGTCGCGTAACAGAGTTCGGCTTCCCGGGCGAGCTTGGCTTCGGGAAGATTGGTCATCCCGATGACGCTGACACCCCACTGGCGATACAGGTGCGATTCGGCTTTCGTGGAAAACTGCGGCCCTTCGATGCAGACATACGTGCCCCCATCATGGATCGTTGCCCCGACGGAACGGGCAGCCGTCGAGAGCTGAGAAGCCAACGACGGGCAGATCGGCTCGCCGAAAGCCACATGCGCCACCGCCCCGCCTTCGAAGAAGGTCGAGGCCCGGCGTTTCGTCAGGTCGATGAACTGATCCGGAAAGACCACATGGCCCGGTTTGATGGATTCCTTCATACTTCCAACCGCGCTGACCGAGATAAGCCGCCGGATGCCCAGAGATTTCAGCGCGTACACGTTGGCCCGGTAATTGATCTCCGACGGGCTGAGCGTATGCCCGCGCCCATGGCGGGAGAGAAAAGCGATGCGAATCCCGTCCAACTCCCCTAGGATGACGGCATCGGAGGGAAACCCGAACGGAGTTCGCACCCTCACCTCCTTAACGGACCTCAGTCCATCCATGTCGTACAATCCGCTTCCACCGATGATGCCGATGTCCGCCCGTACAGCCCGTCCCCGTTGCTTCATGGTGTCATCGTCTCGTTTCCCCTCGCATGCGATTCCTCTTGTTCCGTCACAAATCGGCTAGAAATCGATCAATGCGCTCCGTAACCCGGGCGGCCGTGTGCCCCGGAGGGTCCGATTCTTCTATCTCAAGCCACTGTATAGCGGGCTCACGGCGAAACCACGTCAGCTGGCGCTTGGCAAAACGTCTGGTGTCACGTTTGAATCGCCGGACCATCTCGGCGTAGTCGCAGTCTCCAGCGAGAAAATCCGCCGCTTGGCGGTAACCGAGCCCCTTCATCGCAGAGCACTCGCGATCATATCCCTGGGTGAGCAATCGGGACGTCTCGTCGAGAAACCCATGATCCAACTGCCAATCGATCCGAGCCTCGATCCGCCGGTACAACGCGTCCCGATCCCGGTCGAGCCCGATCAGCAGCGTGCGATAAGGCTGCTCGCCAAACGCGTGCGCCTCATGAAAGGCGGACATCGGTTTTCCGGACAGCTGATGAACCTCCAACGCGCGGATCACTTTTGCCGTATCGTGCGGGTGCAACTTGGACGCGGAAACTGGGTCCACCGAGACCAATCGGCTGTACAAGCGTTCGGCTCCAAGCTCTCTCGACTCCTCTTGCAATCTGGCACGGATCGCCGACTGTGCGGGAGGAGCCTCACAGAGTCCCCTCACCAAAGTCCGCACGTACAATCCGGTGCCTCCGACGACCAACGGCATCAGGCGAAAGCGGTGCAGGCGTTCGATTTCCTCCGCCGCGTGGCGTCGGTAGAGGCCGGCATTGAACGGTTGATCAGGCTGGACTAAATCGATTAAGCGATGGGGGACGCCCTGTCGTTCGGCAAGAGGCGGCTTATCGGTTCCCAGATCCATTCCGCAATAGACCTGGCGGGAATCCGCGGTCAGGACTTCGGTGTTGAAATGTTTGGCCACCTCTACGGCGACGCGGCTCTTTCCCACGGCCGTCGGGCCAACGATTACGACCAGCGGCTTCAGTCGGACCTGCGCGTCAGTCAGGAGAGACATCGGAAGGAGTGCGGCCGGCGTCACGACCACCCAACCCGCCCGAAGAGCTTGTCGAGTTCATCCGTCGGCATCCTAAACGCCGTGCGCCGACCGTGAGGGCAGGTCATGACGAGCCCCTCCTCAACCCAGTCACGCACCAATTGCCGGATCTCCGGCAGCGCCATTTGGCGTCCGGCTCGTACCGCGCTGTGACAAGCGAGGGAGGCCAGCACCGGCGCGACCCGATCGTCTAGCGAAGAGACTCGGTCCCAGTGCGTAAGATCATCCAGCAAATCGAGCAACAGCGAGGAGATGTCCATATTGCCGGTTCCTGCCGGAACGGATCGCACTGCGACGGCCGTCGACCCGAACGGCTCGATGACCAACCCCAACGCGTCCAATTCCTGGGAATGTTTCGTCAAGAGGGCGAATTGCGCAGCCGATAACTCGACTGTTTCAGGAATCAACAGCGGCTGGGATGTCAACTCCCGCCGTTGCCATGTTCGCTGGATTCGTTGGAACAGCACACGTTCGTGGGCCGTATGTTGATCGATCACGTGGAGTTCCTGCCCCACCTGGGCGATGACATATCGACGGAGCATTTGGCCAAACGGGACGATGTCTGGCAACGAGTCATCCCCGTATGGTGCCTCGACCTCCCGAACCCAGGCCAATTGCTGATCGGCCACCGGTTCGGATGCCGGACCTGACGGCCGGTTTCCGTGCGCTTCTTGGCCCGTCGCGTCACCCGATGTTCCAGCCAGCGACGATTCATGAAGCCGTACCTGCGGAAGATCGCTCATGGCGGCCGGCATCACCGCCCGCTCTGGACCGCTGAAGACCCGTCGCAGAGTCTGCGCGACCAACTGATGAATCTGGTCGGTCTCAGCAAAGCGAATTTCCCGCTTTGCGGGGTGCACGTTCACATCGAGCTTGTCGGGATCCGCTTCGAGATATAGGACGAACGTGGGATGACAGCCTTTGGCGAGAAGCGAGGCATATCCTACCGCAACGGCATGAAACACGGTCGAACTGCGCACTGGCCGCCGGTTCACGAAGCAGTCTTGGGGTGTTTTTACCGTCCGCGCACGGACCGGATCGACCACCATGCCTCGGATCATGTATCCCGACACACGGCCCAGAATGTTGACCATGGAATTGAAACATGACCGGCCATAGACCTGCAGGATGCGATCTTGCTCCTCAGCGACGGCGGGATAATTCAGGACCTCCTGGCCGTTGTGGGTCAATCGAAAGTGCACGGAGGGCCAAGCCAACGCCGCCTGCTGCACGGCATGGCTGATATGGGAGAATTCCGTACTCTTGGCCCTGAGAAATTTCTTTCTAGCCGGCTGGTTGTAAAACAAATCCGACACGTCGAGCACGGTCCCCTGAACCGGCGGAGCATCGGTCACCGCTCCCGCCACCCCTCCCACCAGCGTCAGATGCGTGCCGACGGACTCGCGTCCGGTGAACGTCGTGACGGCGACCTTGGAGACCGAGGCGATGCTCGGCAAGGCTTCGCCGCGGAAGCCCATCGTCGTGACGGAGGTCAAGTCCCGGTCGGAGGTCAGCTTGCTGGTCGCGTGTCGCTGGAATGCGAGAGGAAGATCGACCCGGCCGATTCCAGCCCCGTCGTCCATGACGCGGATGAGGGACATGCCCCCGTCTTTGACCTCGATCGAGATGCGACGGCTACCCGCATCAAGGCTGTTCTCCACCAATTCCTTGACGACGGCCGCCGGACGCTCGATGACTTCTCCGGCGGCGATCCGGCTGACCACATCGCCTGGCAGAATGTGGATGGTGGGCGCACAGCCGGCCACGGCCATCGAATCAGACTCCGGAGGAGCGGAGAAAGAATGTTGCTGCATGGGACGCGGGTGCGAGCGGCGGACTCATCGGATTTCTGCCAGCTTGTTCTTGGCCAGTTTCGCCTCATCGGACGTCGGGAATTCCTCGATCACCCGCTTGAGGTTTTTTTTCGATTTGGCAAGATCGCCGGTTTCCCCCGCGGCCAGCCCGAGCTTGAAGAGGGAAGCAGGCACCTTCTCATTGCCCGGGTATTCGGTGGACACATACTCAAACGACTGCATGGCCCGGACATAATCCTTTTGCTGGTAGTAGGACTCCCCCAGCCAATAATAGGCATTCGGCGTCAACGATGTCCCCGGAAAATCCTTCACGAATCGTTGAAACCCTGCCACCGCCAGATCGTACTTGCCGTTGAGATAATCATTGTAGGCCAGGTTGAATGCCGACGTCGGCGTGATGGCCGGCACTCCAGGAATCACCGGCGGCTCCATCGAGCCCCCGGACTTCTGGGACTTGGATCGGGCCGACTCGCTTGGCGCCGGTTCGATCCTGGAGAACGACGACGCTCCGGTATTCTCCTCAACTTTGGCAAGCCGGCTCTCGAGCTTCTGAACCCTGGTAGAGATTTCGTCGAGCCTCGGCCTGGCCCCGTCGCCGTCCTTGATTCGTTCCACCGTTTCCAGCCGGCGTTGCAGGGCGTCCAGCCGCTTCTGATCCTGCTCCTGAGACTTGGCCACCGTCGCCAGATGGTCCCGCAACTCCACAAAATCAGCATGTTTTGCGCATCCGGACAACAAGAGAATACCGACCGCCGCCGCCGACGCTCCGCAAACCGATGTGAGTGTGCCCATCGCCGTTATCTGGTCTCCTTCAACTGAGCCAGCTTGTCGTACGCCTTGCCGGCCTCCAGGCTTTTTGGATACAAGGTCACCACTTGCTTGAACGCGGACGACGCCCGCTTCTTGTCTTTCAGCGCCAAGTAGGCGTACCCCTTCTTCAGAATCGCCGCCGGAACCTTTTCGCTCTGCGGGTAATCCATTTCAACACGGTCATATGCATCGATGGCCTGTTTGTAATCCTTCTTACCGTAGTGGGATTCCCCAAGCCAATACCGCGCGTTGGGCGCGAGATCCGAGTTGGGATATTGGCTTAAGAACGCGGTGAAGCCCCGTCGCGCTCCCTCCAAATCGCCATCCCGGAACAGCCCGAGCAAGTGCTCATATTCCGCCTTGTCAGGACGATCGGACGGCCGGTTTGCTGCGGGTTTTGTGGCTTCTTCCGATTCCTCGGAAGCGGCCGAACGATCGACGGCCGGCGCGCTCTGCTCCACCTCTTGAGGCGAAACGGACGCCGTGACGGTTTCCTTCTCCTGTTGCGAGGCATTCTCTTGAAGCGGCACGGGAACTGGAACCGGGGCCGCCGCGGGTCGTTGGGGCGTCGAACTGGTCACCTGCGGGCGTTGCCCATTCTTTACCGCCGCATGAGCCGCCTTGACGTCCTGCGACACCTGATCGAGCGACCTGGTCAGCGTGTCGAGCCGCTGATCCTGTTCATCCAGACGGGTCGCGAGCTTTTGGGCGACCGACGCGACGCTCTTGTTCACCTCGTTCAGATGGCCGGTCACCGCCTTCGTCGTTTCGTTGATATGGGTCGTGGACGCTTTGGCATCGGCTTCCACCTTTTTGGCATCGGCTTCCACCTTTGATGCCATGATGCGACTGGCCTGCTCCTCTTGTCCCACTCGCTCGTTCAAGCCCGTCAATGATTCCCGAAACCCGGTCAAGGCCTGGCTGAATTGGGTGAACTTGGTCGCCAACTGCTCCGTCCGGGCTTGATTCTCCGTCAATCCCTTGCGCTGCTCGTCCAGCTTGACGTCCACACTTTTCACCAAGGTGGTGTTGGATTTCTGCACCACCTCGATGATGTCTTTCCGCATCAGCTCCATCTGCTTGTTGATTTCGTCCAGCCGATTATTGACCTCGCTACGCAACTGATCCCGATCAGCCTTACTCTTCGTATCCTGGGCGTTGAGACTTTCACGAAGTTGTGAGTACCGCGCCGTGTTTTCCGTCTCCAGATTCTTGGCCCAATGATCCAGTTTCTGGTCCAACTTCTTCGTCTGTTGTTCCAACCCGGCCGAGCGCTGCTTCAGGTCCTCCTGTTTGCCTTGGAGATCCTGGGTCAGATGCTGGACCCGATCCACATCGCCGCGCAACCGCGGAATCTCCTGTCCCTTGATTTCCTCCAACTCCTGCCGTTGCTGCGCGCCGCGCTGCGCCAGCTCTTCGTTCGACTGCTTGATGCTCTTCTGCAGTTGCCGTTCCGTCGTCTTCAGATCCGCCTGCTGGGCGACGCATCCGCCCATGCCCAGCGCCCACACCACGCCGCCCGCTACCGTCCACATCCGCATGACGCTTGCTTCAGGCTTCATCGCTGCGATCCTCTCTTCGATTCGTCCCGGTCGGCGCGAAGATTCGGCTCGGCATGGGCCGGGCTACTTACCCGTTCGGACCACCAGGTGGCCTCGCCGATTCTGCTGATAGCACGACTCCGCATGGTCGTTGCAGAACGGGCGCTCCTTGCCGTAGGAGACGACCGACAGCCGGTTGGCGCCGATGCCCAGTTCGACCAGATAGTTCCTCACCGCTTTGGCCCGCTTCTCTCCCAGCACCAGATTGTACGCAGCGGTGCCCCGCTCATCGCAATGGCCTTCCACCTTGAGCATCGTGCTCGGATTGGATTTCAGCCATTCGGCATCGCGGCCGAGCGACTGGCGGCCTTCCTCCGAAATCGTCCAACTATCGTAGCCGAAATAGACGTCCCGTAAACCCGCCGCCGCAGAAGCGGCCTGCTCCGCCCTGATCTCGTCGAGCTGATGCCCTGCGCTTTCCGACGGATCCGCCTTGGCAAGCAACGTCCCACTGCCCGCGCTGCCAGGCCCGTTGCCCGAGCCGTTGCCCGACCCGTTCCCCGGATTGCCACCCGGACCGCCGCCGAGGCGTTCTTCCGACGGATTCTTATCGAGGCCTTTCAGCCCACCACTCCCCGATTGCATGCTCGTATCCGGAAAACTTCCCACTCCTGATTTCATACTGCTCGATGATCCGGAACCTGATCCGGCGGTTCCGCTCTTTGCGGCACTTTGCTGCGCGGTCTGGTCTCCCGCGGACTGAACGCCCTTCTTCGCGCAACCGGCCGGGCCGATCAACATGGCGGTCGCGATCAAGGCGATGGGAACTGTCTTACGCATCGTACGCATGGGTGCAGTCTCCTCTTTGAAAGTTGGTGTTCATCTATGAGCAGTCAATATTGCCGGCGGTCCTCAGGACGCAGGCGACCAGGACGGCGCGCTGTTATGCGTCCCTTCGAACGTCAGGCGCTCCATGTTCTTTCCGTCAGAATCGATCATATAAATATGGCTCTTTCCGTCCGCCGCGGAACTGTAGACCAAATGCCGGCCGTCGGGCGACCAAGAGGGGGAATCGTCCACCCCAGGCCCTGTAGTCAATTGCATACGCTTCTGCCCGTCCGGCGTAATGACGCACAGCTTATATTCCTTTCGGGGCGTTCGGCAAACATAGGCGATCCAATTCCCGCGCGGCGACCAGGCTGGCGCGGCGTTGTAATCCCCTTCGAACGTCAATCGCCGAACATTCGATCCATCGGCACTCATTAAGAAGACTTGCGGTCCTCCCCCTCGATCAGACACAAAGGCAAGTTCCCTACCAGTGGGAGACCACGACGGAGACAGGTCTCCTGAGGGATTCACGGTCAGACGCTGATTGGATTTGGTCCTGGTATCCAAACGGTAAATTTCGGAATTGCCTTCGTGACTGGAAGCAAACGCCAGGAAATTCCCGTCTGGCGACAGGGCGGGAGTGATGTTAAGCCCCCCCTGCGAGAAGATGGTCCATCGCTTCCCAGTGGCCAGTTCGATCATATCGATGTCTTGGGTGTTGCGGTCCCGATAGGCCGTGAAGACGAGGAATCGGCGATCCGGCGACCATCGCGGCATCAGGTTGAGAAAGCCATCCGCCGTCAGTTGGCGGGAATCATACCCGTCATAGTCCATCACGTACAGTTCGCGCGCGGCTCCCTGTGCCGCGACATAGGCGATCTTCGTTCGGGCAATTCCTGGCTCGCCCGTGTAGCGGAACACGAGTTCGTCCGCGAATCGATGGGCCATCAATCGAACCACGGAGGGTGAGCCGGCATAACGCTTTCCGCCCACGACCTCGTCGCTGCCGCTGTCGTAGACGAATCCCTCCATGTTGACGTCCGCGTCCTTTCCCCCTTCTTTCAACGCCGCTTTGCCCCACACAAGCACCGACACACCATTTTCCGCCGCCTGTTTGAAGACAGATGCGGAACCACCGCCCGTGCCGTTTCCAACGTCGCGAACCTTGATTCCCAGACTGGGAAGATCCACCAGTTCGAAGATCAGCGAGCGCTTCACGTCCTTTTTCAGAACCTCTTCCAGCCGGCCGCCGAGCCATTCGGGACCGCCTCCGTTCTGAATGCCGAGCACGCCCAACGAAATCTTTTGAAAGTCCGGCCGCGTCGCTTCCAAGAAGACGTCAGCCGCGCCCGATTCAAGAATCCCGACGGCCCCGGCGGCAAGGAGCGTCACAACCAACACTGCACCGGCCAATTTCATGACAATCATCCCAATGCCTCTCCTACGCGAAAGACCATTTCGACATCCTGATACGCCTCGGTCATCTCGGCCGGAAACGGAGGAAAGGCGCGGGGCTTTTGCACGGCCCGCTGGCCCGCCATGTCAAAATAGTCGTTCCCCGACGAGTGTCCGATACCGATATCCTTGACCGTGCCGTTGCGATAAAAACGAAACTTTACCACGACGCTGTACGTGCTGCCGCTGGCGTCAATCGGAGGCGGCTCCCAGTTGCTCTTGATGATGGCTTCCACCCTGGCCCAAAACGGGTTGGTGCCGGACGCCCCGGAGGCTTTCAACATCGTCTGCGGCGCGACCTTGATCACCGGCACGGAGACTTCCTGTTGCGGAGGCGCCACCTTGACCGGCACTTCCTTAGGAGTCTCCAATTTGGCGGCCGGTTGGAAATGCTTGACCTTTTTCAACTCCTCTTCCAGCTCTCGATTCTGGTCCTCGCTCAAAGACGTCTGGGGCGTTTGCTGGGGAGCCTTCACGACCCGGTCGGGCATGGTGTCGGGTATACGGGGCAAGTCCGGAAGCTTGGCCTTGGCGACCGGAGCCTGAGGCTGCGGCTGCGCGACCACCTTGGCCGGAGTCAATTCGCCAAGCGTCGGGGCATCCGGAGGCAGCTGAAGATCCCGCAGAATGTCTTTGGCGATGCTTTGGCGAGGCGGAGCCGCGACCGGGGCGGGCGGCACCGGTGCGGGAGCCGGCGCAACCTGAACAGCGGGAGCGGGAGGCGCCGGACTCGGCGCGACAGGCGCACGCGGAGCAGGCGGTGCAGGAGCCGGCGCAACCTGCTTGACGGGCGGAGCCGGCGCACGGCGCGGCTCCGATGGCTTCGGTTGTACGATCGGCTTCGAGGTTTCCACCTGCCGAGCCGGAGTCGGCACACTGACCAGCGACACTTCCATAGAAGCCAACGGGCGCTCACCGCGCTGCGGAAGACGGAGCCCCGCCACCACGAGCAGAAGGATGACATGCAGAAGGAACGAGATCGCCAGCGTCCGCTTCAGCTTCGAAAAAAACTTGCTCTGTTCCTCGACGTCGAACCACTGGAGAGGGTGGACGTGCGCTTGAGCCGACATACGACCCGATGGACTCCTGGCTAATTCTTGCGAGGTGGTTGCCCCGATGGCACGGAGTCCGTCACGCGCTCGGGGCCCGTCGGATCCGTAACCATTCCGATCTTCTCGATACCCGCCTTCTTCACGCCGTCCATGACCTGCACGACCACCCCGTACGGCACATCACGGTCGGCCCGTAAATACAATGATACGTCGGGATGATCTTGTTTCAATGATTTCAGCTTTTGCTCCAACTGCACCACCCCGACCGCGTCCTTGTCGAGATAGAGCCGCTGGTCTTTCTCGATGGTCAGAACCTTCCGCATCTCGGGCTTGATCGTGTTCGTCGCCGAAGTCGGCAAATTGATGTCCATGCCCCGATACAGCATCGGCGCCGTGACCATGAAGATCACGAGCAGAACCAACACGACATCGACCAGCGGAATCACATTGATCTCCGCCATGAAACGCCGCTGTCGTGACTCAAACATCATCGCTGCGCCCCCACGGGAACCGGCGCGGACTTCGACGCGGGGGCGGGGGAAGGTACGGCACCCAGCAATTCGATCGTCACGGTGTCAAGGCGAAACGCCGTACGCCTGATGCGCGTCAGGAAATAGTTGTAGGCGATGACCGCGGGAATCGCGGTGAACAGTCCGGCCGCCGTCGCAATGAGCGCTTCCGACACGCCGGGGGCCACCGCGGCAATGCTGGCGGTCCCTTGCGATCCGATTTCACGAAACGCATCGATGATGCCCATAACCGTGCCCAGCAATCCCACGAATGGAGTGATGTTGCCCGTGGTCGCCAAAAACGGCAGGGCCGCCTCGAGCTTGGAGAGCTGACTTTGAGACAAATGCGCCGCGCTGCGCTCGACCAAGTGCCGGTCGATGGGCGCAGACCCGTCCTGGCCATCCGCGCGCGCGCCGGCCAGACGATCCATCACCCCTTCGAACACGGCTGCCGACGGGCTGCCTGGCAAATGGCGAACCTGACGGTAGAGCTCGTTCAAGTCACCGGACTTGGCCAGGAGAGTCATGAAGTGTTTGTCCCCGCGGTCGGCCGCACGAAACGCGCGCCACTTCGCGAAAATAATCGCCCACGAGATCACGGAAAATACGAACAACAGCAACAGCACGACTTTGGACACCGTACCGAGCGTGCCGACGAGCCCTGTCAATCCCGCTTGAAACATGTGCTTATACCTTTCCTGACCGCGATCTATTCACCAGCGCACGCGTCGTATGGATTGTAGCAGTTGCCGGGGATCACTCGGAGGCCGGTGAGATTCGATCGCATGGCATGCGCCGGATCGAACCCAACGGAATAGCCTGTCGCAGGCACCCTCCTCAACACACACAGGCTGACTCAAAAAATGGCGGGGCCGACGGGATTTGAACCCGCGACCTCCAGATTGACAATCTGGCGTCCTAACCAGGCTGAACGACGGCCCCACGTGACTCTACTGATGGCGGAAGATCTGGCTGACAAGACTATTTGTAGCGGTTGGTCCAATCGACAGTTTTGATTGTTACTGTGTCGTTCGCCTCGTGTCTCACCCGCAACCGCCTCAACCCTGGTAGGCGGAACAGGGATCGAACCTGTGGCCTCTGCCTTGTAAGGGCAGCGCTCTTCCAACTGAGCTATCCGCCCGATTTTTCTAGCAAGCTGGGCGGATGCTACCAAGTCCATCACCTCTTGTCAACCATATCGCGCACTCTTCTTGCAGCCTTCTTGCAACGCACAATTCGCTTGAACTATTCGTCGTTCAGAAAGCCTCGCCCAACCCACCCACTCACCGTGCACGACGCGGAAAGTACCGTGTATGGACAGCCTTGAGCCGTTCCCGCTCCACGTGCGTATAGATCTGCGTCGTCGCGATATTCGCGTGCCCCAGAAACGCCTGAACCGCCCGCAAGTCCGCCCCCCCTTCAAGTAAGTGCGTCGCAAAGGAATGCCGAAGCACATGCGGTGAAACGGCGTGGAGAATACCCGCCCTTCTGGCCCGCAGCTTCAACACTTTCCAAAAGGCCTGCCGGGTCATGGCACGACCGCGTCGCGACACGAAGAGATACCGGGACGCGCGCTCTTTGAGCAACCGTGGACGCACGTCCTCCACATATCGCTCCAGCAGCCGGCGCGCCGTCTCCCCCATTGGCACCAGCCGCTGTTTCGACCCTTTGCCGGTGACTCGCAGGCACCCCACTGCCAAGTCGACCTGGGCCGCTTCGATTTTCACCAATTCCGTCACGCGCAGCCCGGTCGCATACAACACCTCCGTCATCGCTCGATCGCGCGCATCTTCCGGACTGGGTAACGACGGCAACTCAAGCAAAGCCGTGACATCGCCTCGCGAAAGCGTTCGCGGCAGGCGGAGTCCGCGACGGCCCACGGCGACGCCGGCGGCCGGGTCGTGCTCAATCAGCCGTTCCACTCGAAGAAAGCGGAGCCAGCCCCGCACGGCCGAGAGACAGCGGGCCGAGGACGGAGAGGAGAGCTTCGCAGCTCTGAGCACAGCGAGAAATTTTCGCAGACTCGCGGACGTCACTCGCTCCAAGGCCCGGACACCCTCGCGTTCGAGGTACGATTGAAATTTGGCCAGGTCGCGGCGATAGGCGTCAATCGTATTGCGCGCCAATCCCCCTTCGATCCGAAGATGATCCAGATATCGTTCGACCAAAGGATCGGTGGTCATGGCGTTGATGATAGCCAATGGTCGGGACTTTTAACAGTGGAGCCGACAGCGGACAACCTTGACACCCCACAGGGTTTCCGATAGTAGTCAACTTTTACCGGAATCAGATGCTTGTAGTCCGCAACCGAACTCTCCGGCCTCTACGCCCATGGCTCCATTCCCGTGTCGAGACGATCGTCGCGTCTTGCAGCGGAACGCGACGCCGATGGCTCTGGTGCGCAGTGCTGCTGGCCGGCGTGTTCTTCACGACGAACGCCGTCTCCGCGCCGCCCGGGAAGGTGCAACCCGCGAAGACGGAATCTGCGAAGGCCGAGCCGGGCAAGAATGCGCCGGCCAACCATCCGACCTTGAATCAGGCCAAGCGGCTGATCGACCAAGGCCAGACCGAGGAAGCCGTCACGCTGCTTCGCCGATTCCTGGGCACCAACCCCAAGCCGGATCTCCTCGACGACACGTATCTGTTGCTTGCCGCTGCATTGTACGGCTCACAGCAATATCCAGAGAGCCTGAAGTACTTGCAGCAGCTGCAAACTGAATTCCCCAACTCCGAAGTGAGCGATCGGGGAAAACTGTTGCTTGCCCGGACCCATGCGGCCATGGGCAATCCCGATCTTGCCTTTCCCATCCTGACGGGCATCCGCACCCTGTCCCAAGACGAGACTGCAAAACGTGAGGCTGTGCACATCAGCGGAGAGCTGTATCTCCAAAAAAAAGAGTATTCCCGCGCCATCCAGGCCTGGTTGGAGGAAATGGCGCTGAGTTCGGCCGAACAGGCGGACGAGATTCGGGGTCAGATCCGCACCCTCATTAGCGAGTCGCTCGACAAGAAAGCGCTCGAGCGGATCCGCGAGGCCTATCCCAAGAGCTTCCCCGGCGACCTGGCGTCGATCCGGCTGATCGAATTGTATCTGAGCCGCGGAGAGGACCATCAAGCCGCCCGACAAATCCAGCAGTTCCTCGCGAATTTCCCCGTTCATCCTTATTCAGCGAAAGCGACCGACCTCCTCGCGTCCTTGCAGACGAAACTGAAATCGCACCAGTTCTTGATTGCCGCGGTCCTCCCGCTTTCGGGCAAACTGACGCAGTTCTCAAATGACGTCCTCAGCGGTGTCGAACTCGCGGTGGCATTGACCGGAGAGCGCGCGGGAGGTCCATCGGTCGGCCTGTTGGTCAAGGATCCCGAGGCCGAGCACGGGTCGTTCATCGATGATCTGAGCTCGGTGCTGGCGAACGACCGCCCCATCGCGGTCATCGGCCCGCTGTTGTCAAAAAATCTTCCGGTCATGGCCGAATTGGCGGAACGAACGCACATCCCCCTGCTGACCCCGACCGCCACCCTTCCGAATGTCCGCCGCCTCGGCGGCTATACGTTTAGTACGGCCCTCACTTATCAGTTGCAAGCCAAGCGGATCGCCGCCTACGCGGTGGGCGAGCAAGGATTCCGTCGGTTCTGCATCCTGCATCCGGACACGGCATACGGGCGTGAACTGGCCCGGTGGTTCGCGCAGGAGATCCACTCGCACGACGGCGAAATCATCGCGATCGAATCGTACAAGGAAGGCGAGAGCGACCTCGGCCCCCAGCTCAAGCGGATGAAGGCCGAGGATCTCAAGAGATACGGACTGTCGGTTCCGGTGGACCAAGCGAAGCTTGGCGGCAAATCCACGAAGATGGATAAAAAAGTGCTCTATACGCCGGGGTTCGATGCGATCTATATTCCAGGGCGGGCGGCGGACGTGGGGCTGATCGCCGCGCAATTGAATTTTCACGACATGAAAGTCCCGCTTCTCGGCAGCAACGGATGGAACGTGCCGGACTTCGCCCGGACCGCCGATCAATCGATCGACGGGTCCGTGTTCGTAGACGGGTTTTTTGTCGACAGCCCCAACCCGAATGTTCAGGAGTTCGTCGAGCAATACAAGAAACGGTTTCAGGTCAACCCTACCCTCTTCGCCATGCAAGGGTATGACGCCGCCCGCTTCGTGCTCGAAGCCGTCAAGAAAGGCGCGACCTCCGGTGAAGCGGTGAGAGATTTCCTGATGTCGCAGCCGGATCTTCCGGCGTTGGGCGGCCCGGCCGCGTTCCAGGCCGACGGCTCGCTCAATCGACCGCTCTTTCTTATTCAAGTGAAGCGCGGGCGTTTCGTGCAGGTGGACTGAAATAGACCGCAAGAACCAGCTGAATCGTCGACATGAACGGCATCGGCCACATTCTGTATCAGATCTCGTATATGGGGCTTCCCTTGCTGTTCGCCATGGTCCTGCACGAGTATGCCCACGGCTGGATGGCGGACAAGTGCGGAGATCCGACCGCCAAGCTCCAAGGGCGGCTCACGCTCAATCCGCTGGCTCATATCGATCCCTTCGGAACGATCTTCATGCCGTTGCTCTGTTTGATGCTCCCGGGCAGCTTTCTGCTCGGATGGGCCAAGCCCGTCCCGATCGATCCGCGGAATATGACCCGCCCGCGGCGTGACATGGCGCTCGTGGCAGCGGCCGGACCGGGAATGAATCTCGCCTTGGCCGTCGGTAGCGCGCTGGTCCTCGCCACCATCGTGACCATGAATCCCGGCCTCTCGATCCGTGGTGCGACCGGCGGCGCCGACGCGCAGGACACGTCGCTAAGTTCGGTGTTTCTGCTGCCTATTGCGATCATGGCCTTCTACTCGGTCCTGATCAACGTGTTTCTTGGTCTGTTCAATTTGATTCCGATCCCACCGCTTGACGGAGGGCGCATCCTCGTCAGTTTGCTGCCTTCCCAGCCGGCTATGGCTTTGGCTCGTCTCGAGCCCTACGGCATGTTGATTCTGGTCGGTCTGCTGGTGTTCGATAAGGAGTTGCGCGTCATCCATACGATCTCGAGTGTCTTCGCAACCGGCCTCTCGGGAACGTTGCTCTCAACCGCCTTGGGCCTCGGCACGGGAGGGTCCGCTCAATGACCGGCAGGAAACGGGTGCTCAGCGGGATGCAGCCGAGCGGATTGCTGCACCTGGGGAATTACCTCGGCGCGCTGGAGAACTGGAAAGCGCTCCAGGATCAGCACGAGTGCTATTTCTTCGTCGCGGACTGGCACGCGCTTTCGTCCAACTACGCCGACACCAGCCGGATCCGGGAATTCGTACGCGAACTCCTGATCGACTGGCTTGCGGCCGGGATCGACCCGGTCCGCTCCACGGTTTTCATCCAGTCACGAATTCCCGAACACGCGGTGCTGCACCTCCTATTCTCCATGATCATTCCGGTTTCCTGGCTTGAACGAAATCCGACGTATAAGGAAAAGCAGGAAGAGATCAAAGAGAAGGATCTCAGCACGTACGGATTTCTCGGCTACCCGGTCCTTCAGGCCGCCGACATCCTCCTCTACAAGCCGGACTTCGTCCCCGTTGGCAAGGACCAGCTCCCTCATCTGGAACTGACGCGCGAACTGGCCAGACGATTCAACAGCCTCTACGGTTCGGTGTTTCCGGAGCCGATGGAACACCTGACCAAGTTTCCCAAAGTGCTGGGCACCGACGGACGCAAGATGAGCAAGAGCTACGGCAATACCATCAATCTGTCCGACACCGAGCCGGTCGTGCGCCAAAAACTGAAGACGATGATGACCGACCCGGCCCGCGTTCGGCGTCATGATCCGGGCAATCCCGACGTGTGCCCGGTCTATGATTTCCACAAGATCTTCTCGCCCCTTCCCGTCATCGAACAGATCAACCGGGAGTGCCGCACGGCGGCTATCGGCTGTATTGATTGCAAGAAGCTCGTGGCCGATCGGTTGGTCGAGCGGATGACCCCCATATGGGACGCCCGTGCCGCCCTCACGAAGGCGCCGTCACGGATCGAGGAAATCGTCGAAGAAGGAAGCCGCAAGGCGGGCGCGGTCGCCAAGGCGACGCTGCATGACGCGACTGAAGCCATGCGGATCTAGTTCGTCATGGCACAGCCCACCTCCCGACGCGTCGCCATCGGGTTTCCGCAACGCCCGGCGGTTCAGGCTCTTGTGATGGCCGGCCTGCTGAGCTGCATCGCCCACAGCGTCCAAGCGGCCGATCCTCCGTGCGACCGATACCCACAGGCAAAACAAGCCCGATGTGCCGAAATCTGGAAGTCGCTGAATCGGGAAGACGGGCCGGCGATCGCGCAATTTGGATTGGAGCAGCAACGGCGCCGTGACATGGGGCAGATCACGGCGGAGCAACATCTGGCTCAGAACATGGAGTTCATCAAACACTCGACCGAGCGGCGGCTGGAACGACTCAAGGAACGGATGGCGAAAGAGTAGCCGTCACAGATCTTCGGGCTTTTGAGTTTCCACCACTCGGCCGGCCGAATCGAGCAATTCCCGACTGACGATGATCGGCGCGTTGAAGTGGATGGCGAGCGCAATCGAATCCGACGAGCGGCTGTCGAACACCTTCGTATCGCCCCGGACAGCCACCGTCAATGCACCGTAATACGTCCCGCCCTTCAACGTAATGATCGTCTGAGTGACCGTTCCCCCGTAGGCCTCGAGAATCGTGTGCATCAGGTCGTGCGTCAGGGGACGGGACAACTTCTCGCGGTTGAGCGCTCCCTGTATCGACAAGGCGACCGTCAGGTCCACGAAGATCGGGATGGCCTTCCCCTCGGCCTGCAGCAGCACGACCGGTCCATGATCGGACAAGCGGACCTTGACGTCAGTGATCTTGACCGGCTCGGACGATTTCGATGACTCTTCCTGCGCGAGACCGACGGACCAGCCGGCAATCACCAATAAGAGGGCGAACAGAATACCTCTGATCATTGGACACCTCCTCCAGCCGACGCTCACCATTCGTCGTGAGGACCACCGTCCTCGACCGATTACTGACGGATGAACTGGTTGGCTTCTTTCTCCCATCCGATCTCGGTCTCCGGACCGTGCCCAGTGACCACGATCGTCCCTTCATCCAATGTGTAGAGCCGCTCGCGAATCGACCGTTCGATCGCATCGAAGTCTCCGCCCCAGAGATCCGTTCGCCCGATGCTGCCGCGGAACAATGTGTCCCCGGCCAGAACGATCTTCCGATCAGGCAGATGAAAGCTCATGGATCCCGGCGTATGGCCCGGTGTATGGAGAGCGACCGCCGTTTCGGAGCCAAATGAGATTTTCTCTTCGTCGCGCAACCAATAATCCGGCAATGGCACGGCCTTGTAGGGGACGCCAAACATCTGGCATTGGATATCCAGCATGGTCCATAACTCACGATCGTCCGGATGCAGACACAGGACGGCGCCTGTGGCATTCTTGATTTCTCCGGATGCGAGAAAATGATCAAAGTGGGCGTGGGTGTGGAGGACCGCGGCGACCGCCAGTCCCAGCTGCCGGACCTCGCGCAGAATAGTCTCGTGCGCCCCGCCCGGATCGACGACGATGGCCTGGCCTGAAATAGGATCCCCGAGGATTGAACAATTGCATCCAAGAGGGGGCACAGGAAACGTTTTCCGGATGAAGTCGGCCATGAGACGGTCCGCTGCAGCTCTCTTCTTCTCCAACGATGAGAATAGCGTGCGCAAGACCGGATGGTCAAACCTCGGCGATCGAGAATCCTCATGGACAACGGCTGGTGAAGCATGGATAATCGCCCCGAAAGAAACACGGAAGGAGCACGGAGTGATGCGCGACCGCCCTCTCGTTCGCCCGCCGACGTCGATGATCCTGCTCGCCGTCGGCCTCGCGACCCTGTCCGGCTGCAAACCCGACGATTCGCCGCTCCGGGCGGACAACGACCAACTCAAGAAGCAGCTGGCCAGGCAAGAGTCCCTCGTGTCGTCGCTGCAAGACGGCAATAAAGTCATGCAACAGCAGATCGACCTGCTCAACCAGGAGCTCCGAGACGCGAAAAAATCCGTGGAAAGCGCAAGAGCGGAAGCCAAGGCGGCGGCCGACCAACTGGATACGCAATTGATCCAAGCCAGGAAACTGACGGCGGACATCAAACGCACCGCCGTAGAGCAGGCGGCCCAGAGCATTCATATCGACACGAAGGGCTCGCAGATGGAAGACACGCCGCATCCGTTGAGCGCGGTCGCGAAAACCGTAGAGGACGCCTTGGGCCGAAACGGTTACCAGGTCAAGGTCAGCGTCAGAACGGAGCAGAAGGCCGTGTATGTGACCGAGCGCAAAATCTCCAATCCCGTGTCGTTGGAGGTGGCCGGCTTTCGAAACCAATACGTGGTGTCCCTCCAGGCCCTGCCGACGAATCTCACCCGCCTGACCGTCAAGGCCGATTTCGAGAAACTGGCCCAGGGCGGACGAATCCTGAGCGTCAGTACGGAAGAAACGGCCGAAATCGAACGGCGATTGATCGGGGAGATCGGCAAAGCCCTGGCCGCGCCAAGCAAGACGTAATGCCCTCTTTCCGGCCCGTCCTTCCAGCGGTTGTTCTGGCCCTCTGCGCTTTTCCCGTCGCCGCCGCAACGAACGTCCCCTCTGCGGAGTTGTCCCGCCACCTCGCTTCCATCGCATCACTGGCCGTCTCTTCTCCCACGATCGTGATTCCGGCAGGTTCCTTCCTGATAGGCAGCAAGCGGGTCGACGACGACCCCTACGGGCTCTGGACGCAATTCGACGATACGGAACTCCCCCAGCAGCGCGTGTGGCTCGATGCATATGCCATGGATCGGGACGAAGTCAGCTTGGGCGAATATCTGCTCTTCCTGCAGCAACGAAAACAGACACCCTCCGAAGATCTACAAAAGCTGATCTGGCACGTCATCACCGTCCATTCCATTTCGGACCACACCCTGAGCCGTTGGCCGGCGCTCTACGTTTCCTGGTTCGAGGCCAGAGACTTGTGTGCGTCCAAGGGGAAGCGTCTGCCGACGGAAGCGGAATGGGAAAAAAGCGCACGCGGCGAAGACGGCAATTTGTTTCCTTGGGGATCGCAGGCGCCCGACAATCGGCTCGCGATGTTCGGCCAACATCACGTTCACGAAATTCCCATCCTCGCGCCAGTGGACTCCCTTGACGACGGTCGCAGTCCGTACGGTATGCACCATTCGGCCGGAAACATCGCAGAATGGGTACAGGACTGGTTTGGATTCGACTACTATGCCTACATGCCGGAGCGCAATCCTCCAGGGCCCACAAGCGGCCGATACAAGAGTGTCCGGGGCGGATCGTGGAAGAGCAAGACGATCATGCTCCGCACCGCGACACGGGGCGGCGCGCCGCCGGACAATCGCTCACCCACCATCGGCTTTCGCTGCGCCGCCTCGGTTGCATCAGACGGGCAGACGCCCAACGCAAAGTGACGCTCCGCTTGGCGATCCACAGCCGCCGTGATAGCCTGACCTCCAAGTCGGCGCGAATCGATCCCGCGGTTTTTCCTTATGCGACGCAAGATTTTCATCGGCGGTTTCATCGTCGCCATCACCCTGGTCGGCTGCTCTTCCATGCAACGGGACCGGACCGGGTCCGCACCCTCAGTACCCGCGCCCAACCCGGACTGCTGCCGCACAACGGACGCGGCTCCCAGCCGGTCGGCCATTGTCCGGAGCGCCGCCAGGCTGGTCGGCGCGCGCACCGTTGAACTGAACGGTCGCCGAATCAACTATGACTGCGCCGGCGTCACGCGGGCCGTCTTCCTCGAACATGGCATCGATCTCTACGAAAGCCGGACGGCTGACCGTCAGGCCAACGGGGTCCGGCTCATTTACAACCACATCAGGGAATACGGCAGAGTCCACCAGGGACCGGCGGTCAAGCCGGGAGACCTGGTGTTCTTCGACAATACCTGGGACTCCAACGGCGACGGGAAAATGAACGATCCGCTCACGCACGTTGGTATCGTCGAACGGCAAGACCGAGACGGCACCATTACCTTCATCAGCCGGGTCGCGGGGGCCGTGGAGCGCTATCATATGAACCTGGGGTTACCGCACATCCACCGCGCCGCGGACGGGAAAATCCTCAACGATCATCTCCGGCGGAAGGATGCCGGTGTAGCAGACCAGGCCGGATATCTGACCGGAGAACTGTTCGCCGGATTCGGCACGAGAACCGGGCTCTAGCCGTCCGCGGAACCCCTTCGGCCGTTCCACAGCCCCTCTCGATGTCCGGCCGCCCGCTTGGCGCTCTGCTCGCCTCTATTTGGACCGGACGCCGGGCCCAACGAAACGCGCGCTATACTTGGACCATACGTACGGTGCCATTCACGCTCGTCCGCAGCATGAGCACCGTGATCCGGAGACTCAATCGGAGGAGAGATTATGGCCAAGACCGCGACATATTGCAGCGAGTGTTACAACAAGGTGGGGCGGACCGAGGATGCGCAGATTCAGGCTGCCGAGAAGTCGGGGCAGGTTCCGATGACCGGCCAGGGAACCTGCTGCAAGTGCAACAAAGCCACGGTCGTCGTGTACTACGAAAGCTGAAAACCAGCGAGATCGGATTCGTTGCTTGGGCAAGAAAGGGTACGTTGAGCCTTTAAGCGATGCGACCTGCCTGCGCGAAGCGCTTCGGCGAAGGCAGGGAACGCAGCTGGCGGATCTTTTCAACAGCTCGCTAGGCGTGCCCGCTTCCTTCCGCCTCATCAAATTCGTCGAGCAGTTCCTCTAACTCGTCGAGTTCCTTCTGATCGATCTGCTGGAATTCGACGCCAAACTGGTTCGGCTCGACCCAGCGGACCAACGCCTCAGGGATGGAAACCGGCTCTTCAACCCCTGGAATCATCAGCCGGATCACGATCACTTTTCCGGGATGGACGTTCAGGTCGCTTTCGATCTTGGCCCCTCCAAGGGACAGATCGACCGTCGTGCCCTCGACCTCATGTGAGTTACCGCGCAGCAGTCCCTTGATTTGGGCCGGCACACGCCGATATTTCCTGCGTTCCATGAGACCTGCTCTTCGCCGTCGAGTCCTATCGGCAAAGCCGTTGCACTCCAATAGACGACGGCAGCATACTCGCTTTTCCTCCCCAAAATCATCCTGGATTGAAGCGGCATACCAACGGCATGGCGCCTGCGGAGTTTATAAAGCCTGCTACACTTGTGGCATGGCCCTGACATCGCAATCGACCGCCCTCGTTCCGGTTGATCCCCGCAGACGCATGCTGCTCATGATCCGCGAGCAACTCATGAGCCTTCATGGCGCGCTGATCGTGACTGAGCAATCGACGTACGAGGGGGTTATTGGCCCCGTCGGATCGGTTGAAACGCTCCTGGACCTGTTGCAGTGCAACCCTTGGTTCACTTGGCTTCACCCCTTCTCCGACCTCCTGATCCGGATCGACCACTTGCTGGACGATGATACGTTCGAGATCGGCGACGACAATCTCGCCCACCTGCTCGGAGAACTCGAGGGACTGCTCCGGCCATCGATCGCGGGAGACGGATTTGCGCGCGCCTACTTTGAAGCGCTGCAGAGGGCTCCCGACGTGGTTCTCGCCCACTTTCGCCTTAAGCGCCTGCTCCCGGAAGCGGCGTAAGACCACCCGGCACTTTTTTCGCGACCTGTTAAAATAGACCTATGGCCTTGTCCTCGCATCACAAAGCCACGCCCTCGATAACGGTCCTCCGGCAAATCTTGCTGGATGTTCGTCGCGGCTTGTTGGGACTTCACAAGGCGTTGATCATCGCCGAGCAACTGACGTACGAGCGGATCAACGGCCGGGTTGCGTCAACGGGGCAACTGCTGCAGCTCGTCTTGAACGATCCCTGGTTTACGTGGCTCCATCCCCTGTCCCAGTTGGTCATCCGGGTGGACGAGCTGCTTGACGGAGAGAGTGAATTCACTGCCGAAGAAGTCGAACTGCTTCTCTCGGAGGTCCGGAGGCTGATTCGACCGTCCGAGGAAGGCGATGGGTTTGAACGGAGTTACTACGAAGCGCTCCAACGAGCTCCCGACGTCATCTTCGCGCACGTTGAAGTGAAAAGATTGCTCACCAAGGCCGCGGCATAGCGTATCTCCTCAACCATATTCCCAGAGGGCGTTCAAAATGGCCATCTCGCAAGGCCGCAACGCCCTTTAAATAATCTGCGCGCAGGGCCACGCGAACACACGAAGAGCCGGTTTCTTCCATCCCGGATGCTTCGCTGCTTCCTCACACCAAGCCACCAACGAGTTCGTCACGCGCGTCACATGATCGTCGTCGAGCGATACCAGAATGACGGTGTTTGTCCCGGGGTAAAACGACAATCCGTCAGCAGGGCCTGTTTGGCCATAACCGACCGTCTGGTTGACCTCGGTGAAGGCCCGAACGTCGCATTTGTGAAGCAACTCATGAACCCGCTCCTTGAGAGACGAACGAAAGACCACCATCAGCATCTGCATCGGCATTCCTCCGAATGGGCCGTCCGTCCCGGCGGCGAGATCGACGAACGCGAGGGATCATAATGGCTTCAAACCGGAGAATCAACGCGGTGGAGGGGCAGAACCGGCGTCCCTGCAAAGCGCGCGCGCTGCGACCACCAGTGGACCGCGACCAAACATTCCAACCCGAACGGCAGATAGCCCGCGTAGCCGAGCAGCGGCATTTCAAATATCTGAAACCGGTGCACGAACGGCACGGTATATTGCCACTTCGCCAGGCTGCCCCAGTTCCACAATTCCCACCAGACTCCGCAGATCAATGCGGCCAGTCCGTAGAGCCATACCAACCGCCAATCACGCCGCGCAATCGGCGAGAGAATAGTCGGCTCACCCCGCAGTGTTTGTATCGAGACGGTCAAGATCAAGGGAGCAACCCAGACGGATGCAAACAGGTAATCCGGCCAGAGACCTACGGCCAGCAGACAGACGCACGATAACGCAAGGCCGGACCAGGCAGCACGCGAACCGAGCCGGATCGGAGCATCCCAGAATTGTCTCAACCCGGCGCTGAGACGCGGAAAGGACTCAAGCAGGTCGGCCGTAGATGCGACGGCTGGGAGCACGGTGGAAAATGCCACGCTGCCTCGCAGTACATAGCTCAGCGCCGAGAGATCATCGACCCCGACGTAATACCAGTTCTGCACAAATCGATTGAGATACTCGAAAATCCACCAGAATCCGGCGCTGAGCGGAAACAGCGCAAGAAGGAAGCGCGGATGCTCCAGCATCAGACAGCGACCGGTTCTGGACGACGCCCACGCATTGACCGTGACGATATAGCCCAGCCAGAGCGGAGTGAACGTGTGCTCTTGAATCGGTGTCATCCACGTGAACCTCGTCCAGGCAAGCCCCCACCACATGATGGCCCATGCGATGCCTGTCCATCCCCACCAAGGAAAACCATTGTGATGAGTTCTGAGTGCCGAGTCCTGCGTCGCGAGAGTCGAGTGCTGAAGACGTGAATTTGCAGTGAGGACTCGATACAGGATTGGACCGGTCGTCAGTCCTATCGACAACGCGACCGCAAGAAACACGATCCAGGAGAAAGGTGCATGCTCCACGTAACCGGCGCGAGGAGGAAACTCGAGGTATGGCCACAAGGGTTTGCCGGCCGTCCAAACCCCCAGCAGTGGAAAGCCGAGCACCAGCGCAAGCACAACCGGAATCACGCCGGCTCTGCGCATGCCGATCGCCCTTTACATCCGTTCCTCATCGAGTTCGATGACGTCCGCCCAAGTGGACACGGGCGGAAGCGCGCTGACTGCCACGCCTCGCTTGGCAGCCACTTGCTGCAGCCGATTCTGAAACCGCTGCCGAGCCGCGTCATCTTTCGGACCTGAAGCGAGCAGTCCCCGGCTCCACTGAACCACTTCGTCCTGCGTCAGGTCCTTTTTCCCGTGCGCGGCAACCCAGGCGAGCAACTCCTCGTCGGTCCCTCCTGCCAGCGCCCGCTCTTCGAACGCCTTGGCGTCGATGCCGAGAAAGTCGATCAGGTGCTTGTCGAACCCGACCGTGATGTAATTGTAGTCCTGAATCAGGCCGGCGTTGCGGAGACGAATCTTGTCGATAAACCGTCCGAGATGGGCAATGCCGCCGAGAAGAGCCTTGGGACTTCGTGGATATTGGCCTAGCGTCATCGTGCGTCCTCCGGTGGTGAACCAGGGCACGATACAGACGACGACGAGGCCTGTCGAGGGCCGAATGTACCTATCGTAGAACGTCCTAAGGTGATCTTGTGAAGTCGCTCGAGCGGGTCCTGTCGTGGCGAACAGCCCCACCGTGCTCACTCCACCCATCCCCCAGCGGGTCCCTTTCGTTCCGGGTGTTCGGTGAAAGCCGCGTCTCGGCGCGGCTATCCTGCTCCCCTTGAAATTGAGACCACTGCTACGACATGGTCCTGCGATGGACCAAGGAGGTGGCGATGGCCGGAGCATCCGCAG
>Ga0268299_1001736_pt1 | contig 33368 bp, 31 predicted proteins | sample NOBtaG_FD_193484 | JGI IMG/M metagenome (GOLD analysis project Ga0268299, IMG submission 193484) | Activated sludge microbial communities from bioreactor in Nijmegen, Gelderland, Netherland - NOB reactor | ecosystem: Engineered > Bioreactor > Aerobic > Activated sludge | place: Netherlands... | reverse complement strand
CGCCAAGCCCGCCGCCGCCAAGAAGCCCGCCAAACCCGCGCCGAAGAAGGTGCTGAAGCCTGTCCCGGCGAAGGGGAAGGCGAAGGGGAAGTGAGTGGGGCCATTTGCTGAAATGTGATGTACTAGAAAAGGGCCCCAAGATTCGTCTCGGGGCCCTTTTCGTTACTTGTGAACCTGATGAAAGAGCCGCTGCTTCACGAGGTCGAGTAACGCGGGTTCGGCGAGTGCGGTCGAGCCCTCGGTGTATTTTTGCAGGAGCCCAACGCCGCAGCCTTCGGGGCTGGGGAGATTCATCACTCGCCATATGCTCCCGTGTTTGCGGTCGAGTTCGTTGAGCAGGTTGCGCGGTCCGAGCCACTCGCAGACTTCGGGGAAGATGTCGTGGAAGAGCACGAAGCCCTCGGGCCGGATGAAGGGATCGACGGCGGCGAAGTCTTTGCGCGCGCCCCGGATCAGGTGGTCGCCATCGATGAACGCGACGTTGATTTGCTGCTTTGATTTTTCGAAGTGCGAGGTGATGTTGGAGGAAGAATCTCCGCGCACCAGCGTGACGAAGTCCTGCAGCTCGGCGACGCGGAGATGTTCGTTCGCGACCTTCCACGAATCGGCGCACGCCCCAATCACCGGCGAGACATACTGAGGGCGCTCCATGAAGAGATCGAAGCAGTAAAGATGTCCGCCACCTTGATCCTTTAAGGCCTGACCGATGCAAAGCGCGGAGTATCCGTAGCACGTTCCGGTCTCGATGACGACCTTCGGGCGGACGAGCCGGATGAACGAGTAGATGAACCGTCCGATTTCGGGAAAGATGGATGCGGGATAACTCGCGGGATCGGCCTCGATCGCTGCAATCACCGGGTTGAGGGGACGTGACTCTCAGCTCGTGGACATGTGATGTTACGTCGGCAACTCGACTGGTTGCGAGATCGATGCGGCGCGGGCGAGCGCGGATCGCACGACATCGTTCATCGGCTCCGTCTGGAGGAACTTCGCGAGCAGTTCGAGTCCCGCCGCCGTTTCGCCCAACTCAATCAACGTCCGTGCGAGCTGTGCGGACGCCATTTTGTCGTTCGGATTGAGCTCCAGTAGCCGCTGATAGTCGGCTCTCGCCTCTTCAAGGCGCCCCAAGCTGAGAAACAGGTATCCTCGATGGCCGCGCACGTCTGCTTCCAGACTTGGCGAGGTTTCAAGGACCTTGAACTCCGTCAACGCTGCATCATACTCGCCACGCCGAATGGCAGCGAGAGCGGGTTCGATCGTCGGCATCAGTGGTGGGCCGTGTGCGGAGGGGATTGTTGCCTTCGAGCGACGCTTGATTGACCGACGTGTTCGGACAAGGACAAATCGGCGCAAAGTGCTGCGCGGCTACGCGGGCTTCACCGCCACGGCCAGAATCGTATCCCCGCCAAAGGGCCACAGCCTCGCCAGCGGTTGGGCAGCGCGCTTGAGGATGCCCGCGTGCGCGCCTTGGGATGCGAGCGGGAGCGTGTGGATGGTCTCGATGCGGGTGATCGTAAAGCCGGATTCGGTCAGCAGTTTGCGCAGTTCCCATTTCCGATATTCTCGAAAATGCAGAACCGAATCGAACGGCGCGGCCTTCATCTCGTCGAGCGTGGGAGGGAATCCGCGTCCGAGCAGGACACTCATGAAGCGCGTCACCCTCATCACGTTCGGCACACTGACGGCGAGTCGCGCGCCGGGACGCAGCACGCGCCTCCACTCCGCCACGAGGCGGTAGTGATTCATCGCCATGTGCTCCATCGTTTCGAAACATGACATGCTATCGAACGATGCATCGGGGAGGTTGAGCGCGCCGATGTAGTGCGGATTCATCGGGGAGAATTCGACTCCGGCGGCGATCAGCCGACGATTGAATTCGCCCGCAGATTCGGGAACCATTTGCATGTAGGGCAGGTCCGCCGCGACCGAGTGATGCCCGAGCGCCGCCATCACCATCGCCACGTGCAACGTGAACGAACCGACGTCGACATGGCGCCCGCGCGGCAGGTCCGCCAGCGCCCCAAGCGAGAGCACGAGCCTCCGCCGATGGATCGAGAGATAGTGCCTCTCATCGGGCACAAGGTCCTGCGCGCCCTCCATCACGCGATCAAGAAGGGAAGCGATGTCGGGGGTGGGAGTGGTCAAAGTTCTGGCGTGGCCGACATGGAAGAGGATTGGCGCAGAGTAGCGTCGAGCGGCGGCGGTGGTGAAGCTGTTTGTGGCGTGCGATAGGTTCTATGGTTTGGGCCGTTGGCGATTGGTTGCGCGAGGTGGAGGGGCAGGTCGCCGCCTCGGAGGGCGAGCCATGGGCAGTTCGAGATACCTTGAATGCGACCCATGCCAACACGCGAGTACGGCGCCTCGCGTTCCCGGGCGCGTGGCGCGCTGATCACATCACGTCGGCGACGCGTACGAGTGCAGCCCACCCGCAAACCAAGGGAGGTAGCTGACTCCGAACCAGGTGAGCAGGACCATGACGAAGCCGAGCACGCACATGGTGGAGCTGAGGCGGTCGCGCCAGCCGATGACCATGCGGGTGTGGAGGTAGATCGTGTACACCACCCACGTGATGAAGGCCCACGTTTCCTTGGGGTCCCAGCCCCAGTAGCGGCCCCACGCGGTTTCGGCCCAGACGGCGCCCAGGGCGATGCCGAGCGTGAGCAGCGGCCAGCCGACTTGCACGAGGCGGTACGCGAATTCCTCGAGTTCCGCTGCGGGCATGAGGGGCGTCTTGCCGAAGAGCGGATCGCGTTTCGCGAAACTCTTCACGAGATGACAGCCCGCGAAAAACGCCGCCAGCGCAAATGCACCGTAACTTAGCAGCATCACTGTGACGTGGATGTTGAGCCAGTAGCTGCGCAGGACGGCTCGCAGCGGGTGAATGCGGACTTCCTGGAGCGGGAGAAACGACGTCGCAATCAGCGCGAGGAATCCGAGCGTCGCCGCGCCGAAACCGATGACTCCCCCACCGCGACGGAACTCAATCACGAGTGCGATCATCATTGCAGCCCACGAAACAAAAGTCACCGATTCGTACATGTTCGAAACCGGCATGTGCCCGGTGATGTAAAGACGAGCCAACACGGCGGCGGTGTGTGTGATGAACCCCACGACGAGGAAGATACGCATGATGCGCAGACCGCGTGCGGACTCGAAAAACGTCGCGACACCGAACGTCATCGCTGCGAAGAGATACAACCACGCGGCGACTTGGAACGGGTTCGTGCGATACCACATGTTCTTGACGGAGCGCTTCGTCGGCGAGGGATAACCGGGGATCGCATCGGCGACTTTGGTGAACTCTGAAACTGCGGCAGGGAGTTTGTCGCCCTTGCCGCTCGCGAACGCGTCGAAGAACGCTTGTTCGAGCCGCATCCCAGCCGCGACCCATGGGTACTCGAGTTTCTCCGCAGGTGCGTTTGCCGGCGAGAGCCAGTCGCCGTCGGGGTTTTCCGGATCGGGGACGAGGTGCAGTTTTGTCGGGAGGGCATCAAACAAATTCACCCGATTAACAAGCTTCACCGCTGCCTCGGCAAAGGGGCGTGCGGCATCGAGTTCGGACTTCAGGCGCGCGAGGTCCTTCTCCGCCTCGGAGCGTGCACGCGGATCGTCGATGAGCTTGTCGAGCCGCTCGCGGGTGAGCATTCCCTGCGCGAGCGAATTCCTCGCGATGTCGGACGCGCCCAGCGTGAGCGCCTGTTCGACGGCGTAGAGCTCGTCGCGTTCCCGGGTGTACTCAGCCTGTATCCTGCTGAACGATTCCCACGTTTCGCTGAGGGAAGTGAGTCCCTTGTTCTCTCGCACGAAACGCGGGCTGACCCATTTGTCCTTCGCGCCGAGCACGGTCGCGAGTTGCGGATGTTCCAGCGGGATGATCCGCGCATCCACCCACGCATCCGGCTGGTAGATCATCGAGAGCACGCTGTATTCGGGCATCTGGCCGTGGATCGAAGTGCGCCCCGTCACCGCGTCGAGTTGCACGCGCGCAAATCCGCGGAATGTCTCGCGCGTGCCATCCGTGAGAACGACGACGCGTTCGATGCCGCTCGCTTTGATCGCAGCCTGCATCGATGGATCGTGCGGCACCGAGGAGAAGCGACTGCCGAGGTCCTTTGACAGCGTGCCCATCTGCGCGTTCGCGCGGCTGGCGAGGCTGAGCAGGAGTAACAGTGCAAAGATCGAGCGCAGGAGTGTCATGCCTTGGCGGGTCCCTTCACGACTTCGATTCCAGAGGCGCGGAGTTCTTCGAGCAGCGTCGCAAGATCTCCCTGCGCGGCGGCGCGGCCATGACTCCAGCGTGGCACGAGTGCGAGATGGCAGACCCCTTCGGTGGCGTTATCGAACGCGTAGAGGGCTGAGTATCGCGTGACAAAAGTCATCATCGCGCCGAGCAGGATCACGGCGACGCCGAACGTGGTGGCCGGAATGGTTGGCTCGCGTACAACTGAGAGAACGGAGAGGTGGCGCGGGATTTCGCGGTTGAAAAACACGACGTGTTTGCTCGCGCCGGGGACCGCGGCGAGTCGTTCGCTCCAAGACCTGCGCATCGGGATCGACCCGCTTTGCTCGCCGAGCGTCATGCCATCGCGCCAGAGCACGATGTCCGTGGCGCGCGTGCGCACCTCGAGCATGAAACGCACTTGGCCGGGCTGCTGCCATGCGACGTTGGTCGCGCCGGGGCGAACCTGCATGTCGAGGAAGTTGACCTTGAATGGAAGACTATTCTGCCACGGCGAATCGACGGGCGGCGCGCCGTCGATCGCCACCCATCCGCGCGCGCTTTCGGTTCCGTCTTGCGTGACGATGAGTTCAGCCACGGGGTGCGAGGGATCGTTTCCGGCGTTGACTGGTTTTCCATCCTTGCCGATCGAGAACGCGGGGAAGAACTGGGCAACGGTGAGCGTCACCGCGCCGTCGGCGGGGGCCGCGCCGACGATTCCCTCGTCGAGCGTATCGAGCGGTTTCTCGGGATCGAAGATGTGCCATGAACTCCCTGCGCCGGGGCCATCGAACACGATGAAATGCCCCGTCTTGCCGAGCCGAACCGGCGCGCCCGGAGAGGCATCCAGGATGGCGACGCGCTCTCCCGATTCTCGCACGCGCACGTCGTACTCCTGACGTTTCTCGCCGTCGTCATTGAGTTCCGAATACTGGGACTGATGAAACGTGAAGCCGTACAGCCTGAGCGCGTGATTCATGTCCACCTGGACGACGCGAACCCTCTTGGTCTCGGGTTCATAGATTTCGAGGAGTGAGCTGAAGAACGCAGCGTCGGGCACGTTTGGGTGCCGCTCGGTGGAGAAGTCGAGGAGGCGAAGCGTCGCGCCCTCGGGGATCTCGCGCGTCTTGACGTTCGAGCCGCCGACGATCTGTGCCGGATCCACGGGCTCCACGATGGTGGAACTGCGTTCCCCTTCGGCGATGAGGAAGCGCCCCTCCGGAACGACAACGCCCTGATGTAGCAAGATCGCACGCAGCATCCCAGCACCGAGCACGATGAGCATCCCCGCGTGGACGACGGTCGGGCCGACTCGGGACATCAGACCGCGATGGGCGAAGAGCGAATGCGTCTTGGTGTGCGTGAAGCTGAAGCGGCGGCGCGCGATCGCCCGGAGTTTCTCCATGCCCTCATCGCCGAGGCGAATTGTCGCACTCGGTGCTGCCGTGGTGGCGAAGAAGTTGGGATCTTCGCGGAACTCCTTACGCCGCCAGAGGGTGAGGCTCATGACCGTCACGTGCCACGTCGATACGAGGAGTTGGAACGCAAAAAGAGCGAGTAGCGACGCGAACCACCACGATTGAAAGACGGTGACGCGCGCGATGGGAACCTGCGATTTGCCGAGGGCGGGATTCGCGGAGAAGCGCACAGCGCCGTAGACGCAAACGCCCGCAATGATCGCTAGGAGGATGAGGCCGAAGCGGAGGGACTTGAAGTGTCGCCAAATGGCGCGCCAACCGCTCTCGATCGATTCACCGGCGGGACCGGCATCTTCGAGAGGGACATCCGCGAGCGTAGCGGCGGTCCCTCTCGTGACATCGTTGTCAGGTGTGTTCAGGACTCTGAATCATCCAAAGACTGGGGAGCGACCACAGCCGCTGGCAGCGTGTTGGTGAAGCTCAGCAATTCGGACAGGTTGGTTTCGATGTCCATCTGAGCCGCTTCGAAACTGCGAAGGAGTTCGCGATCCTGATCGGACATTTTCTCGGAATTGGCTGCGCCGCAGAGGATGCCGCCCGAGAGGTCCACTTCGAGTTCATCCTCAAGGTGGCGGACCTGCTGAAAGAGAGAGTCCGCGCGGGACTTCGCTTCGCGGAGGTTGGCGAGATTCTCGATGAACTTCTCCGCATCCTCGACATCGACCGGGTTCGTGGAACCCGTGCGAATCTCGTTGGCAAGATCACTCGCGCGATCCCACAGGGACTGCCTCGCATAGATGCGCATCATGCGCCGAGCGAGGTCAAAGTCGGTGGCAATGAGTTCCGGATCTTTCTCGCGGACATCCGACCACATCCCGAGCGCAGTGTCGATGTTGCCGCTCGCGACCTGGGCACGGATGTTTCCGGCATAGTGCGCCGTGAGGATCGCCTTCGATTCCTTGAGAACGCTCTCAGCATACGCCACGGTCTGGGGGTCGTACTCTCCCTTGGCGGCGACGATTTGTTCGGCGCGGTTGTAAGCGGTCTGGTAACGCCCCGCCGCCTTGTCCTGACGAAGATCCGCCGTCTCATCCTCGACCCGTGTCGTGCAAGACGTCAGCGCGATGGCAGAGCAGAGGAACATGGAGGCGAGGAGGATGCGATTCGATGCTGCAAACATGAAAGAGAGACTCCGTGGAAGAAATCACGTGGGCGGCATACTCAGCCAAGGAGCAGGCCGCCCACGGTCGTCAGTGATTTAGTCGAAAAGGTGCGCGTCGACGTATGCCTGGGTGAGGCGATACGGGACCCATGCGTCGCGGTTGCCGTCCGGGGCGGGCATACCGTTCATGCTCATCTCGCCGCCGATGAATTCTTCCTCGAACGGGAAGCCGAGCGGGTTGATCGAGCCCTTGAGACGACCGTCGTAGTACAGACTGCCGACCGCCTTGGTGTACTTTTCCTCGCTGTTCGCACGAACCTGCATGCGCGCCGAGAGGAGCTGAACGTCGCGTCCGATCACGGTGCCGTAGAATTCCATGAACTTGCCGGCATCGATGTTGTCAGGGATGTTGCCACCCATGACTGCGTAGTCCGCATAGAGCACGGATTCAACGTGGTTGATCCAGTCATAGTTCGCCGTGCGCTGGTCGGAACCGATGTTGTTGATCAGGTTGCCACTCGCATCGCGCGGCTGAAGCGTGAAGAACTTCAGGTCGTCCGACGAGAACCAACCGCCCGACCAGGAGCCGAACGTATTCGTCGGGACGGTGTTCATCTGAGCCGCACCCGACGGGAGGATGCCGGGCGTCGAGATGTAGTAGTTCTTGTACAGCGAGTTGGAGTTTTGGCTGCCTGTGAAGTTCATGTGCTTGCGGTTCGAGTTGAAGTAGTTCGCGGCGGAAGTGCTCAAGCCGCCACCGACCTTCATCCCCTGCGCATTGAACACGTTGCTCACGAGGTTGCCGACGTTTTCCGTCTTCCATTCACCGTTGACCCACTGGCCGCCGTCCTGCCCGTCGGCGAGGTACACGGTGTTGATCATGTGGTTCCACTTGGTGTTGCCCCCCGTCACGTTGTCAAACCCGTCACCGGAGCCAACGTTGGGCTGGTTGCAACTGATCAGGTTACCCCACATGAACTCGATCATGTTCTTGTGATCGCTCGCCGTGGGACCGCGGTGCATGAAGTTACCGACGACGATGTTGGCGGAAGACACGAGGCCCAACTGGTTGCCCGAGTTGTCCGACGGATTGTCGTAATCCGGGCTATCGACATAGGTCAGGTTGCTGGGGACGAAGATGTTACGGTGGGCGACGATGACCGCCTGGGAGGCATCGACCATCCCTGAGATCACGACGTCTCCGCGCACGACGACCTGACCCGTGGCGATGATCGGATTCACCGTCGAGCCGACGATCACGAGGTTTCGCTTTCCGCTGTTGGCGGAATAGTCGGGGTTGCCGTTGCCGAGATAGTTATATGTCGGCCAAACGCCAGACACTGTGCCTGTCGGCTTGCCGCTGGTCGTCGCGAAGTTGTTGTCAATCAGGTCTGCCATCGTTGCTGCGATGCCGGAGACCTTCGCGACCCACTGGAAGTTCGTGCCCGACTGCGAGTACAGCCAGGAGCGATTCGCATCGGTCATGATCGCGCGATTCTCACTCTGATACGTTGCGGAGGCCTTGCGCGACCAAGCGCCGCTGACAAACTGACGTCCCGGACGCCACTCGTTCTTGTTGGTGGCTGGATCGAAGAGGAAATTCGAAGCGGCTGTACCTTCAGTCAGGTGATACGCGGGATCCGATGTAGTCTCCGAACCGCGCTTCGTCTCAGGGACGCCGTCGTTGTCGATGTCTGCATCGAACCCGTTCGGGATCGTGTCGCCATCGAGGTCGTCACACGGATGCAGGCCTGAGTCATAGAGAAGGTTGCCACTCGACAGCATCGAGTTCGTCACGACGCGGTCGATGGCGCGGTTATACACCGAGGAGCCGGAGCCGATGGCCGAGCCGGTCGTACCGTTGTGACGCTTCCACCCCGAGTAGCTGATGTTGTTGTCGAGGACCATCTGCGGAGCGAGGGAGGACGCACCCGAGGCCGCGGCCGCGACGCTGCGCGGCTCGAACCAATCAAGCAGGTTCTCCTTAACCGAAGGCCAGGAGGACGGAAGCGGGGTTGCGAGTGATTCGATCTGGCGGAACGGGTTGTTCGTGTTGCCGGGGTTCTCGCTCGCCCACTGCGTGGCCAACGTGCCGCCGTTCTTGGCGTAGATGTACTGGCCGTTCTGTCCTGGCGTCGCCAACATGCGTTCGTTCTTGTGCGATACGCCGCTCGCCGTCGCTTCGCTGGTGATGTTGTTGCGCATGAAGTTCGAGTTCACGTGCAACGACCCATTGAGCGTCAGGCGATTCGCGGTTGTACGGTCGTACGGGCTGTGGAGCTGGAAGGGGTTTGCCGCGTCCACCTGACCGATGTCCCCCCAGAACTTCAGGTGGCAGAACGAGCAGTCAGAAAGAGTCTGCCCGAGCATCAGGTAGTCGAACAGTCTCGGATACGAGAGCTGGTGATGGTATGAGGAGGAGATCACCGCAGGAACGGGGAGCGTTGAGTTCTCACCCGCGATCGCCACGGCGGTCAGGGTCGAGTCGTAGGAGGCGACGGCGCCCGTTGCCAGACTGCCGCTACCAACAACCGAACGCGTGATGTACACGCGCGGCGGCGAGGCCGGCCCGTCACCGATGACCATCCAGTCTTCAACCGAAGACGGGAGGAGCTTCAGCGTGCTGTCGCCCGCGAAGTCCCACAAGGAGCGGGCCTGAACCGTTGGGTCCATCCACTCGTCATTTGTCATCGCCATGTTGGACGGGATGCGCTTGTCCGGATCATTAAAGCGCGAGTTCAGCCCGGCGTACTTGTCCGATGCTTCCTCGAACGCACCGCCAAGGAAGTTGGTCGCCGCGACCTGGGTGAGCATGTCGCCCTTGGCCACATTGAGTCCTCCCTCAGCCATGGCGCGCGCCTGAACGTAATACAACTGGCGATACACCATCTGGGTATCGTTCATCGATGCGCGGAGCGAGAACGTCATCATGAACGCCATGAGGGCGGCGATGACGAGCACAAGGATCAGGATCGATCCCTTCTCGCCGCGGCGGCGGTTCTGACGGTTCATAATGCGGAGGAGCTTCTTCATGATAGCCTCGAGTCTGGAGAGGTCGCGGGTGAAAGGTCAGGTGTTACGGAATGCAGCTTCGGTGTTGAAGATGAAGGACCAGCCGGGTGAGTCCCCGGAATTCGTCCCATTGAACAGGCCGGCGGCGATTTCGTCGTCCACGGTATCTCCGTCGGCATTCGCGTCATTCTCAGCCCAGATGGAGCCCGGGGCCGAGAGGGTCGGAACCACGCGGGCGATGATGCGGATCGAAGTGACGTTGGGGGTTCCGAGCGCGGTTGTATCGCCGATCCATTCAGCGCGCGAAATCTCCTCGATGCGGAAGTTCGCGAAACGCACCGGGTACTCTATCGCCGCACCGAGCGCACCACCGAGTGGGCCCTGCGCACGAGAGAGGCGACCGGTAGCGCGCGTGTACACCCACCGGATACGCAAACCCTCCGTCGTATCGATCAGGTTCAGGGTCACCACCGGAGCCGTGCTCGGGTTCGCCGTCAGCTTTGTCCAAGCAGGGTTGTTATAGCTGCCCGCCGACGTATTGCGAACGTCTTGAGCCAACGTGGCGATGATGGACGAGGCACGCGATCTGGTCTGGTTCGCGTCGGCAGCGGTCGCCTGAGCGCGCATCCCGTAATAGAATGTCGCGAGAATCCCACCCGCCACCATGGCACTGATCGTCGCAGCCAGAATTACTTCCAGCAGCGTCAGGCCTCGCCGCTTGCGATTGATTGAGAGAGAACGATGCACGAAACCCACCTCAGCTTACCACGAATTGGCGCGCGCGCAGTGAATCGAGCACGCGCTGCTGGAACTCGCCTTCGGAACGACCACCGAGCTCCGAAAGGTACGTCATGATCACCCAGCGATCGGGGCCAGTGCCCGGACGAATGCGATTCGTCTCGTCGAGGGTCATGACCAGCTCCACTTTGTAGTACTCAACATTGTAGCCCACCGTGCCCCCGGAAGTTGCCGTCGCCGTGTGGGTTCGCTGGAAGGGGGTGTAGAAGACCTGAAGCACACCCGCGAGACCGCAGTAGTCGGGATCGACCGATGTCGGATCCGCGATGAAGGTACGCTTGAGCGCGAGCGCCTCATAACGCGGCAATGTCGTCGCGGTGGGCGAAGGGAAGTTGCCGTTGCCCGGTCCACCTGGGGGAAGAAGGCCCGTCGTACCACTCGCGAGACTCGCCCAAGTCTGATTTCTCAGAGTTTCGAGCTGGCCGTCAAGCAACTGGGCTACTTCGCCGACCCGGTCGTTGCGGGCTGAGGTGTACTGATAATAGACGACGGATGCGAAAGTCGTCGTCGTGGTGAGGATGCCAATGGCGCTGGCGATCATCACTTCGATCAGCGTCACCCCTCGACGAAACCTTTGATTCAAGCGATTTCGATTCATTTCAAGCCTTCTTTGTGTTGAATCCCGGCCAGGGAACCGCCGGACTTGCTCCGCTTGGACGGTTGGATCCTCGCGGGTACACGAATGCGTGCCCGCTGCTGTTGCAGCATTTGAGCCATCGAAGGATTCGACACGAACCACTGAAATCACGCTATTTAGAGTAGTGTGACGGATGGCCGACCGTGGGGAGCCGCCTACACAATGCACATTTTTTGTGCGACGGAGACGCCCAAGATTTGTAACCTGAACAACGCGCAAAGATCAAGGGACAGTCCCCTGCCGAAAGATTGTGAAAAAAGGCACAATCTTTAGACTCTCCTTGTCTCCCACCCCACCCCCAACGGCAACCTCTTGGGCTTCCGGCCCAATCAGGTGGGAAGCGGCTCGTCTCCGCCGAAGGAATATCAGTGTCCGATGACCCGGTAGAACAGGCTGGCCGGACGGTTGGCCGCGGTGGTCTCGCCCTGATGCTTCCCATGGCGATGGCAGTCACTCCAATCGTCGGCTACTTTGCGGGCAAGTGGATAGGCGAAAAGATTGGGTGGGGAGGAATGGCCTATGTGGGATTGGGTCTGGGCATCATCGGAGGTATCCGGGAATCGCTCAACATATTCAGGCGGCTCGCCGAGCCGCCCCCCCGCAGCGCATCAAAGCCAAATAACCCCGAGGATCCGCCTCCGACGTGATTTTGAGCCTCAGACATGAACGCCCCTTCCTGCTGACCGCGGCACTGGCCGTGGGCATTGCAGCGGCGGCATGGGCATTGGGCTTCGGCTTGTGGGCGTCGCGCTTCGCGATGACTGTTTCGATGGTGACGATCACATGGTATTGCAGTGCGGTCATCATCTTCTCGATGACCCAGCCGGGAGCGAAAAAGGTGCTTCCAGTGCTCGTCTTTCTGCCTATCAAGGCTTTTTCCCTGCTCGGGCTCATCCTTGGCTTGCGGTCGCTGGGGGTCGAGCTTTCAAGTTTTCTCACCGCTATGAACCTGTACTTTATCGCGGCGATTGGTTGTTTCGCCGTGGATAGTGCCGCTCGCCGCATTCGCGAGTCCGGCCGATTTGACTTGCTGCCGTCGAAATCCGACCTGGCAGAGCCAACGAGGACGAATGTCTGACGAGAACAACCTTCTGGACGGTCTGGCGCAGGGCGCCAGTGGGCAACTGGCGGAGGCGGAGCATGCCGTCGCCGGGGCGGCCGGGGAATTGCACAATGCCGTAGGCCAACATACGCGGCACGTGGATCACCCCCCCGAGCCCCCGACCATGATCGGACTGTGGTACGAGAACTCCAAGCCGGATCCGGGCATGCCTGCGAGTTCCTCTCACAAGCTGGCCGAGAACATGATTCTCGGTCCGCTCGAACATCCGGTGCCGATCATCAATTACGCGCCTTGGGACGGGCATTTCTTCCTGCTGATTTCCTGTATGCTGACGGTTCTGATCGCTCTCCTTTCAACGCGTCAGTTCCGTGCGAACCGCGCCAATGCCATGCGCGAGCCCTCCCGCGGTCAGATTTTCATCGAGTGGGTTGTCGAGAGCATGGACAAGTTCGTCTGCGGCGTGCTCGGCCCGGTACATGGCCGCAAGTACCTGCCGTTCATTGGGACGCTGTTCGTCCTGATTCTGATCAGCAACCTGATGGGCATGGTCCCCCTGATGAAGCCGCCCACGGCAAGCCTGGTCATTACGCTCAGCCTCGCGCTCTGCACGTTTATTGTCGTTCAGTACACAGCCATGACAAAACTTGGGCCGGGCAAGCTCTTCATGCACCTTTGCGGCGACCCGAAGGATGCGATCGGGTACGTGTTGGCCCCGCTCTTCTTCGTGCTTGAGGTGATCGGCGTGATTGCGAAGCCGATCTCCCTCTCGCTCCGTCTCTTCGGCAACATGCTCGGCAAGGACATCCTGCTCGGGGCATTCACGATGATGGGCATCATGCTCGTCGCGGTGCTGAGCAAGGACTTGTCGCACTATGTTGGCGTGCCGCTGACGATCCCATTCTACTTCCTCGGGATCCTGCTCTCGGCGATCCAGGCATTGGTTTTTGCGATCCTCTCGGCGATTTACATTCTGCTCATGCTTCCGCACGAGCATCATGATCACGATGATCACGGACATGCGCATGACGCCCCCGGTCATGCACCACTCGAGGGGGCTCACGCCCACTAAGATTCGAGCGCACCGAATGCGAGGTGATTCGCACGCGGTTGAAGGGGATGGTTCCATTCGGGCCATTGAAACAAGGAATGACTCGCAGGCTTCCGTTTACGGGGTCGCGTGACATACAAGAAGGAGCCGCCGGGCGGCTCCGCATACTCGGAGGTAGGTCATGGACACACAGGCACTCACGATGCTGGCGATCGAAGCGAAGGCAGCTATCGGCATCGCGTATCCCCTTGGACTGGGTCTCGCCGCAGCAGGCGCAGGCGTTGGTCTTGGTAACGCCGTTCGCGGCGCAATGGAGTCGATGGGACGTCAACCGGACGCGATCCCGCAGATTCAGACTGCGATGATCATCGGCTGCGCCTTCATCGAGGCTCTCGCCATCTACGCCCTCATCTCGATCTTCCTGACGGGCGGTCTTCAGGGCTAAAATTTCCGGGGCACAACCTCCCTCCCCAGCACGGGGATGGATGGCCCGGAAATGCGACGTCCCGGCAAGCCCGCCCTTGCACGACAGGGGCGGGCATGGGTCGCCGGCGGTTGATCCGCCGGACTAACTGACTTGAGGAAGGCATCATGGTCGGCACACCGCTGATTACCCTTAGCGCAGCAGGCGCGATGGGAACATTGACCGCGCAGGTGGTGACAGTTGTCATCGCCTTCCTGTCGGTTCTCTATATCCTGACAAAGTTGGCTTGGAAACCGATTCTCTCCGCCATCGACGAGCGTCGCGAATCCATTCGCCGCTCGTTCGAAGACATCGAGAAGCGTCAGGCGCAGCTCAACTCGCAGATCAAAGACTATGAGGAGCGTCTCCGTCTCATCGACGAAGAGGCCCGTCAACGTCTGAACAAGGCTGTGGACGAAGGACGCAAGGTCGCGTCTGAGATCGAGGCCAAGGCAAAGGCAGACGCGGAAGCTTCTCTTACCCGCGCCCGTCAGGCGATCCAGATCGAGGTGGACAAGGCCCGCATCGAGTTGCGCAACGAGATGGTCGCGCTCTCGGTCGGTGCCACCGAACGCCTTCTCCACACGGAACTCAACGATGAGCGCCACCGCGCACTCGTCGCTTCCTTCATCGCCGAAATGCAGGACAAGTCGGCATCATGAAGGTAGATTCCGTCATCGCCTCCGCCTACGCGAGCGCCCTCCTTGAAGCAGTGAAGGGGCGCAATGCCCTGTCACAGGCTGCCGAGGAAGCGACCCTGATCGTTCAATTGCTGCACAAGAACCCGAGGCTGCAGGTCATCCTGGAATCGCCGAACATTCGCGATCAGGAAAAGCTGGCCCTCATCGATCGTGTCTTTGGCCCAAAGTTCCTCGATCTGCTCGTGCGATTCATGCACCTGATGCTCAAGCGCCGTCGCTTGGATGTGATCGTCCCGGCGCTCGAGATGTTCTGCACGCTCGTCGTGCGCGCGCAGGGAAAACGCGAGGCCACGTTCGTGACGGCCTTCTCGCTCTCCGATGCCGAGAAGCAGTCTCTCGAGATCGCGATGGAGCGCGTGACGGGTTACGACCTGCACTCAGAATACAAGGTGGACCCGAGCGTCATCGGCGGCGTGCTCTTCCGCTGCGAGGACGTGCTCGTCGATACGACGCTTGAGTCCGGGTTGTACAACATGAAGCGCCGCTTGCTGCGGACGCAGGTGGTTCACTGATGACCCCCCAAACAAGCCACCCACTTCCCCGCATCCTGCTCGGCATTTGCCTAGCCTCATTCGTGGGTTCCGAGGTCGCCGCGCAAGTCACACTGATGCCCGGCCCTACGGGCGACTGTTGCGGAAATTCTCCGACTCAGATCGCACACGAACTAACGGAACCTGCGACGGAGCGAAGTGAACTCGGAATCCGCGCAATTATTGAATCTGAGCTCCAATTGGACTCTAAGGAGACTGACGATCTTCTCCTCGGTCTCAGCTTCTCCGACGCGACTTCATTGCCCCTTTGGGAACACTACCTGACTGCGCTCGCAATGCAGGATTGTGGGAGAAGGATAGATACTAATATGGATGAACCGGGGAAGAATGGGATAGAAGTTGATCTTTCACTTACGGTAGACGGCGTGCCATCCAGAATTGCAAAGGCTGGCACCCCGCTTGTCTTCAAGGTTTCGGCAATCGAGAAAGATCTATGGGATTGGGAGCTGTGCCCCGGTGGAAGCTTCTACGATGATCCTACCGCTTCTGTTAGAATCACGAGGACTGACACGTCGCCGCCTATCCTTATTTTTGAGGGAGTAGCGACCGCTCCCCAAATCGCAAGGTACACGATTCCTTACGGAGTCTCGGCTGGAACAATACTCAACTTCACTTTTGAGCTTGGCGATCGGATGGGGGAATCCGGCCCGCGACACGATGCGTGGGAGCATCGTTTTAGCATCCCCATAGAGGTTGTAGATAGCTGTCCCGACATCGAGCTGGCTAGCCAAAGGGCAATTTTCACTGCCTCCCCACCAGCCGGTAGGAGCCGTGGTGGAATTTATGCATTCCAATCCTGCGTGGGTACTCCGCCCGGGGGGCGTCCGAATTGGAATGGTTATCTAGCAACCGAAGAGGTCAGTTCTGGTATCTTAGAACCATTCTCCGCATTAGCGTTTCCGAGCGGGTTTAACTCCTTCCCAGCTATCTCGGGGATGTTTGTAGTACGCGGACTTACGGAAGACTTGGGCGCACCGGGCGTTTTTCTTGGTGGCGATAACCTCTTCGTCGATACCCATATAATTGACTTGCCATTTCTGGTGTTGATTTCTGGCGGAGTTGCCGGGAGTGTCAAGAGAAGCCAAGTGTATTTTTCTGGCCCGGATTGCACTGACTATTTCTTCATCACCCACAAGGTGATCGAGTCGGATAATGATACCTTCGGGTTTGAACCAGACGATTTCAATCAAATTTACACGAAGAAGAAGTGAAGACCATGAGAACACTAATGTTCTTCCTGATTGCCACCGTTTACCTGTGTGGCACCGCAGTGCTTAGTGGGCAAGTCGCCCGGCCCGCTGCAATCGATTTCGATCGCAACGAGTACTTTCGCAGCGCGATAGCCCTAGCGGAAGTTATTGAATCCCCAACTTCTGCGATGACTGATAGCGAGGATTGGCCCGAGGCAGGGCTTTTGACCGAGTATATCACCCTGTTGAGGGATGATTCCTACACCTCGATGACGACTGCGGGCGAAAAGCAGAAAATGCTTCGTAGATTTCAGCTGGAAACTTGGCCAGGAATGGCTGAGAGTCTTATGAAAGCAGGCCAAGAGCCGGGGCTCAGTATCACGGAAGTCCTCTCGAGTGACCAAGTGCAGGAAGATCCGTCGCTTAAACTCATGTTGATGCTCTATAACTGCCGAGCAGGATCCGCGAAGACAAGGTTGACACAGGACCCTTTGGCGGAGATAGAAGCTTGGAGTGCTCTAGCGCGTGAACGCCGAGTGTTGGGGCCGATCTTGACGACAGCCTCGGACCAGTGGCGATCACATTTTGCTCTCCCCATCGTCGAGGTTGATCGAGAGATCAACAGCCAATCTCAGTCGCTCATGTCCATACTAGAGCGAGACTGGTGCACGCCGTCACAGGCGACCGCGATCATTGAAGATCCCTTTATTCGCCAGATGCCGTTTTATGGCAATTACCACCTGCGCCTTAAGGGGGTAAACGTCGATGAGTTCTACCCTACGGCGAAGCAATAGGCGTGGCTCCGACGCAACCCCACGCCTCGATGTGACAACCCGCAACCGCACCAAGCCATTCAAGACTCAATCAGCCGCACCACAACAAGGAAAACACGATGTCCATCCGTCCCGATGAAATCACCTCCATCCTCCAGCGCGAGCTGGAGGGCTTCGAGTCCAAGGTTGACGTTGAAAACGTCGGCACCGTCCTCCGCGTCGGTGACTCGATCGCGACTGTTTACGGCCTCCAGAACGTGATGGCCGGCGAGCTTGTGGAACTGCCGCACGACACCGTGGGCATGGTTCTCAACCTCGAAGAAAACAGCGTCGGTGTTGCCATTTTCTCCTCCACGAACAACATCAAGGAAGGGGATATCGTCAAGCGCACCAACCGCGTCGCGGAAGTCCCTGTGGGCGAGGAACTCGTCGGGCGCGTGGTGAATCCGCTCGGCCAGCCGATCGACGGCAAGGGCCCGATCGCCGCGCGTCACACGCGCCGTATCGAGTCCGCCGCGCCGAACGTCATCTCTCGCAAGTCCGTGCACGAGCCGCTCATGACTGGCATCAAGGCCATCGTTGAAATCCCTGAGGTTTCGTCTGGTGACGCTGATCTCATTTGCGAGAGGTTGTTTGACGCGACGGAGATTGAGCGCGAACTCTGGCTCGAATACCTTAGAAATGCTTCTCTGAAGAACTGTGGGAGGAGAATTCGGAACAATTCGAACTACCCAAGCGCAGGGCCCGATTGCGGGTATCTCTGCAATGGGTTCAGAGTTGACTCGAGTCTAGACACCAATCCAGCTCAGCCAGCCCGATTTGCGGTTGCCGGGAGCCAATTGACGTTCAAAATCCGGGGTACTGACTCTGATGGCTTTGAGTTTGAATACTGCTTACGTCCGAATTACGAAGAGGATACAACGGTCTCCGCAATTGCAACTGTCGCGAATGGCGGTGTGACCTCGGAGATTTTTAGGGGGAACTGCTTCAGTCAGGTAACGTTTCAGTACCAGATTCCTCTGAGCACGCCTAGCGGGACGGTCTTGAGATTCGATTTCTACCTCGGTGATTCACGTACGTCATCGGACCATCGCCATGATCCGTATCAGCATCGGTTTTCGATCTTTGTCGATGTGTTAGAGGCTTGCCCTTCTCCCGATTTGTCCTTTCAGGGAGACACGAATCTTCAGCCAAAAGTTGATTGGACAAGAGGCGGCATTTTCGCCATCCATACGATCACAACTGCACCGCCTCCCGGAAAAAGTAGTTGGGCCGGCCTCTTAGTCAATGAATACGTCTCGGCTGCTGCTTTTGTTCCCGAGTCATCTTTCACGGATTTCGGAAAGGGGATTGAATCGCGTCCAATCGAAGGGATGTTTCTTGTCGGAAATGTCAACGACGCAATCGAGCACGGGACCTCAGTGAATCAATTTGTTGATAGACATCCGATCGACGTGGAGGGGATTTTTGTACATTCTCTCGGAGAATCAGTGAAGCAACAAAAATTATTCACAAGACCCGATTGTCGTCTGTGGTTCAAAATCCACAAGACTTTTCAACCTATTCAACTCGTTCCAAATTTGCCAGCCAACACGGTTTCGGTCTAAAAGGAGCAACTCGATTGAATTCAATTTCTCACTCGATCCTCGCGGTTTCAGTTTTGCTCATAATCGCCTGCTGTCCTAGGGCGGCGATGGCTCAGGGGGTCGTGCCTCCAGAGAGTTTTCAGGTCGCCCTCGCGCAGATCCCAGAGGGGGTCGAGACGGACGGGCTAACTTCTTCACCGACCAACATCAGTGAGTACGAAGGCGTGCGGACGATTCTGCGAGATTGTGCCCAATCGGAGAGTTTCAGGGCGACCCGTGTGAGCGCCCTGAATTTACTCGAATTGGACGAGTATGCTGCGGCCACATGGACGATGATTGAAACCTCCTTTACACTCCCGGTGGAGAAGCTAAGCGCGTTGAAACGCTTTTCAATGGAGTCGTCCAACGCTTTTTTTTCCACTTTCTACGCACTCGGGTATCGTCCGGCCGCGCACATCGACTTTGTTCTGGCGTCGGAAGGAGCAAAGAAGGACCCCTTCTTCTCGGTCGCACTGCTCGAACGAAAGGCCCGGCTTGAGCACAAAGAGAGTTTCTACACCGGGAGCGCGTCCTCTCAGATTTCTTCGCTGAGCGAGGCGGCGCGGACTTGGCTCCTGATCACGCCGGAGTTCAAGGAGTACGCTGCGCAGAATCCCGAAAAGTTTCCAGTGTCGCCCGACGAATGTCGGATGATCGTTCAGAATTTCTGCAGCGTCATTTCGTCACTTCTGGCGAGCGGAGAGACGAGCCCCGCTGATATCGCGCAGTTGCTGGACGATCCATACATCGGCCAATTGCCCTGTATCGGCGACTATCTCCGCTCTCTGAATGACCCGGACCGAAACAAGCTTCTCCCAGGTCAAGTCAAACAGTGACCGCCTGCAACCGCCACCAACCAACTCAAACCCAATTAGCCGCACAAGGAAAACACGATGTCCATCCGTCCCGATGAAATCACCTCCATCCTCCAGCGCGAGCTGGAGGGCTTCGAGTCCAAGGTTGACGTTGAAAACGTCGGCACCGTCCTCCGCGTCGGTGACTCGATCGCGACTGTTTACGGCCTCCAGAACGTGATGGCCGGCGAGCTTGTGGAACTGCCGCACGACACCGTGGGCATGGTTCTCAACCTCGAAGAAAACAGCGTCGGTGTTGCCATTTTCTCCTCCACGAACAACATCAAGGAAGGGGATATCGTCAAGCGCACCAACCGCGTCGCGGAAGTCCCTGTGGGCGAGGAACTCGTCGGGCGCGTGGTGAATCCGCTCGGCCAGCCGATCGACGGCAAGGGCCCGATCGCCGCGCGGCACACGCGCCGTATCGAGTCCTCCGCGCCGAACGTCATCTCTCGCAAGTCCGTGCACGAGCCGCTCATGACTGGCATCAAGGCCATCGACGCCATGATCCCCGTCGGCCGCGGCCAGCGCGAACTGATCATCGGCGACCGCCAGACGGGCAAGACGGCCATCGCCATCGACACGATCATCAACCAGAAGGGCCAGGGCGTGCATTGCTTCTACGTCGCCATCGGCCAGAAGCAGTCCTCCGTCGCGGGCGTCGTCCAGATGCTCGAGAAGCACGGCGCGATGGAGTACACGACGATCGTCTGCGCTTCTGCCGACGACGCCGCCGCGCTCCAGTTCATCGCCCCCTACACGGCAGCCACGATGGCGGAGTACTTCCTCTACTCCGGCCGCCACGCGCTCTGCATCTACGACGACCTTTCGAAGCAGGCCGCTGCGTATCGTACGCTCTCGCTCCTGCTCCGCCGTCCGCCGGGCCGCGAAGCATACCCGGGCGACGTCTTCTATCTCCACTCACGTCTTCTCGAACGCGCGTGCAAGCTCTCCGACGACCCTGCGGTTGTCGCGACGGCCATCGCGTCGGGCGGCTTGACCAAGTACTACGCCAACCCGATCAACCGCGACGAGGCTTCCCTCAAGGCGGCCGAGACGAAGGGTGGCGGCTCGCTGACGGCGCTCCCGATCATCGAGACGCAGGCTGGCGACGTTTCCGCATACATCCCGACGAACGTGATCTCGATCACGGACGGCCAGATCTACTTGGAACCGGACCTCTTCTATCAGGGCGTCCGCCCCGCCATTAACGTCGGTCTCTCGGTTTCCCGCGTCGGTGGTTCCGCGCAGACGAAGGCCATGAAGAAGATCGCCGGCAAGCTCCGACTCGACCTCGCGCAGTATCGTAACCTCGAGGCATTCGCGAAGTTCGCCTCGGACCTCGACAAGAGCACGCAGGCCCAGCTCACACGCGGTGCGCGCCTCGTCGAAATCCTCAAGCAGGGTCTCCTCGAGCCGCTCACGCTGTGGAAGCAGGTCGTCGTGATCTATGCAGGCACGAACGGCTTCGCCGACAACGTGGCGACGAACAAGATGGTCGAGTTCCAGGCCAAGCTGCTCTCGACAATTGAGACGCGCTATCCGGAAGTCATGCAGGCCATCGACCGCGACAAGCAGCTCAGCGACGAGACCTCCGCCAAGCTTTCCAAGGCATGCGAGGAAGTCGCTGCGGGGTTTGGCACGAAGTAACGAAGGAATTCAGCACCGCGCAGGGCGCCACGGACGCAGGATGCTGTGCGCCCCGAAGTGTGCAGGGTTCAAACCGTTCCCGCGAATCCTGCGGTGAGTTTTGACTTTTCAATAAGGAATTTCCGGCATGCCTGAGAACATCAAAGCCCTCCGACGCCGCGTGCGCTCGATCAAGAACACGGGCAAGATCACGCGCGCCATGGAGATGGTGTCCGCGGCCAAGCTGCGTCGCACGCAGGCCGTGATGAATTCCGCGCGTCCGTTCTCGCGCAAGCTGAGCGAACTCCTTGGTCGCCTCGCGCAGAGCGAATTCGCCAAGGCCAACCCGCTCTTCGAGGTGCGCCCCGATGGTGGACGCCTCCTCGTGATCGTCACCGCCGACCGCGGCCTTTGCGGCGCGTTCAATGCGACGATCATCAAGAACGCACGTCGTGAGCTCCTGGCGAACCCGGACTACAAGGTCTTCGCCGTCGGGCGTAAGGGTCGCGATTTCGTCGCCAAGTACTTCAAGGATCGCCTCATCGGCGAAGTCACCGACTTCGGTGGCTCGGTTGATCCCGAGAAGGCCGATCGTCTCGGCGAGCGCATCCTGAACTACTTCCTTTCGCGCGAGTATCGCGAGATCACGATCCTTTCGATGGAGTACCTCTCGACGGTGTCGAGCCGTCCCCGCATTGCGCGGTTCCTTCCGGTCGAAGCGTCGAGCTTTGGCGTGACGGAGGCCAATGCAGCCACGTCGGTCGATTACATCCTCGAGCCCTCCCCAGAGCGTGTCTTCGACGCGGTCCTTCCGCGCTACCTCAAGGCAACGATCTACGTCGCCCTTGCGGAGACGTTCACGTCGGAACATTCAGCGCGCATGCTCGCGATGAACAACGCGACAAAGAACTGTAAGGAACTGGTGACGGTGCTGACGCTTCGCATGAACAAGATTCGTCAGGCCGCGATCACGAAGGAAATCATCGAAATCGTCTCGGGCGCCGAGGCGGCAGGATAATCAGTTGATGCGCTTTGGATCTCGCACACGAACGCTTCGCTGCCCGTCGGTTGGTTCGACGACTGGATCGCGTTCCGTCGTGTCCGGCGGGGTGAGATGATCGTATGTCATCCGCACTCGCACTTCCCATCGCGTCATCAGTTCCGGGTTCGGGGGCCACGATGACCTCCGGCAAGAAATTGCAGCGCGGCTATGGCCACGAGCGCCTCGGCATGCGCAATATCACTTCGGTCTATGTGCGGCGCACGCTCGCCAACGCCGTCTCCTCCGCGTTGTCGCGCTGGCGGACCACGCTCCCCTCGGGCGCAAGCGTGCTCGACGTCGGATGTGGTGCGCAGCCCTATCGCCCCTTGGTCGAAGACGCCGGCTTTGCCTACGAGGGAGTCGATTGGCCCTCCAGCATTCACGCGACCGGGACCAATGCGGAGACGGTGCGACATAACCTCGCGCAGTGCCCGTGGCCCTTCGCCGATGCGTCGTTCGATGCGATCGTGTGCACGGAAGTCCTCGAGCACATCCCCGACCCGGCGGCGTTCCTGAACGAAGCCGGGCGGATTCTGAAGCCCGGCGGCAAGATGGTGCTGACCGCACCGCTGCTGTGGCCGGAACACGAGGCGCCGCATGATTATCATCGTTTCACGCGCTACGCGCTCAAGGCAGCGTTTGAGACGGCGGGGTTCACCGTGGACCGCATGGACCCGCGAGGTGGGTGGCACTTGGCGATGGCACAGATGCTGGGAATCTGGTCCTTTTATGCCGTCAGCAAGCCTTGGAACTACCTGACGCGTCTCGCGGCGATGCCCGTGATGGCTGTCCTTGCGATGTGCGACACCGGGCGTGCGGAGGGTGATCAACCGATGACACTGGGATTCACCGTCGAGGCTAGGCGGAACTGAGAGTTTTCACCTCGTCCGAGTTGCGCGAGAACATCGCGACACCCGGCGGGAAAAGTGGCAGGACCCTGAAACACCGCAAGTGGTTGCGGGCCCGACAGGGGGAAGTGGCAGGATAGGCAGGAACACTACTTTGGAGAAGCAAGCATGAGCACCACAGGCATCGTTCGCCAGGTCATCGGCCCAACCGTTGACGTCGAATTCGACAGCGATCACCTCCCCCCGATCAACAACGCCCTCAAGATTGACGACGATGGGCTGGGGATTCACCTCACGCTCGAGGTCGCGAGCCACGTGGGTAACAACGTCGTGCGTTGCGTCTCGATGCAGTCGACGGACGGCCTCGTGCGCGGCACCAAGGTATCCGACTCTGGTTCGCCCATCACGGTCCCCGTCGGCGAGCAGGTACTCGGACACATCTTCAACCTCCTCGGCGAGACACTCGACGGACGCGGCAGCCTGCCGAATCCCGAGAAGCGCCAGCCGATCCACCGCCCGGCTCCTCCGTTCACGGACACCCTCCCCGCGACGCAGATTCTCGAGACCGGCATCAAGGTCATCGACCTCCTCGCACCGTACGCTAAGGGCGGCAAGATCGGTCTCTTCGGCGGCGCAGGCGTCGGCAAGACGGTGATCATCATGGAGCTCATCAACAACATCGCCAAGGGACATGGTGGTTACTCGGTGTTCGCCGGTGTCGGTGAGCGTACCCGTGAAGGCAACGACCTTTGGCACGAAATGAACGAGTCGGGCGTTATCGTCGATCCCGCCGACCCGAAGAACGCAGGCAAGACCTCGAAGGCGGCGCTCGTGTTCGGCCAGATGAACGAGCCCCCCGGCGCGCGTCTTCGCGTGGCGCTCTCCGCGCTCTCGATGACCGAGTATTTCCGCGACGAGATGGGTCAGGACGTTCTCCTCTTCGTGGACAACGTTTTCCGCTTCACGCAGGCCGGTTCAGAAGTCTCCGCTCTTCTCGGCCGCATGCCGAGCGCCGTGGGTTATCAGCCCACGCTTCAGACGGAAATGGGTAACCTTCAGGAGCGCATCACCTCGACGCGCAAGGGCTCGATCACCTCGGTTCAGGCGATCTACGTGCCCGCGGACGACTTGACCGACCCCGCCCCCGCCAACACGTTCGCGCACTTGGACGCCACGACGGTTCTCTCGCGCGCGATCTCTGAAATGGGTATCTATCCCGCCGTGGACCCGCTCGACTCGACGAGCCGCATCAAGGATCCGTTGATCCTTGGCGAGCGTCACTATCGCGTCGCATCGGAAACGCAGCTCACGCTTCAGAAGTACAAAGACCTCCAGGACATCATCGCGATCCTCGGCATGGACGAATTGTCCGACGAAGACCGCACGACCGTGAATCGCGCACGTAAGATCCAGAAGTTCCTCAGCCAGCCCTTCCACGTCGCCGAGGCCTTCACCGGCCGCAAGGGCGAGTACTGTAAGCTGGAGGACACGCTGACGGCATTCGAGCGCATCAACTCGGGCGAGTTCGACGACAACGCGATGTTCCCCGAGCAGGCGTTCTACATGTGCGGCGGCATCGAAGACATGATCAAGAACGCGGAGAAGATGCGCGGCTAATCATCGCGCCCGAAAACGAGGCGAATCGGCGGCGGCTCCAAACCCGCCGCCGACACGCCACAACCGATGAAGTCACAATCACGCCGGGAACAATCTCATGTCCGAGTTTCGCCTTCAAATCATCACTCAGCAGCGCACCGTCTTTGACGAGAAGGTGAACTCGCTCGTCCTCCCGGGCGAGGACGGCTTTCTGGGCATTCGCGCCAAGCACGCCCCGATCATTTCGGTGCTCAAGGAAGGCCCGGTGAAGATCACCCGTGGCCAGCGCGAGACCGAAGTCCAGATTTCCGGCGGGTTCATCGAGATGCGCGACAACGTCGCTACGATGCTCGTCGATTCGCTGACGGGCCTGACCGAAAACGCTTCCTAAAACGGGGCGATTGCGCGCACGCCCTCTGGCGTGAACGATCCGCACGACATTATTAACTCACGCGGAGATTGAACCATGTTCAAGCTCGTCCTGATTCGCCACGGTCAAAGCACTTGGAACCTCGACAATCGGTTCACGGGCTGGACGGATGTCGATCTCTCGGAGCAGGGTCGCGCCGAAGCGACCGCCGCAGGCAAGCTCCTGCGCGCAGAGAAGTTCGAGTTCGACATGATCTTCACCTCGGTCCTCAAGCGCGCGATCCGCACGGAACTCCTCGTGTCGGAGGAACTCGATCAACTCTGGCTCCCCGCCGTGCGCGACTGGCGTCTCAACGAGCGCCACTACGGCATGTTGCAAGGTCTCAACAAGTCGGAGATGGCAGCCCAGCACGGCCCAGAGCAGATCAAGATTTGGCGCCGCTCGTACGACGTTCCTCCCCCGCCGCTCGCGGCAGGCGACGAACGCGACGCCATGCACGACCGCCGATACAAGAACCTGACGCGCGCCGAGGTTCCGCTGACCGAGAGCCTCAAGGAAACCGTCGAACGCGTCGTGCCTTACTGGAACGACACGATCGTGCCCGCGATTCGCTCAGGCAAGCGCGTGCTCATCGTCGCGCATGGCAACAGCCTCCGCGCGCTGGTCAAACACCTGGACCACATCAGCGAATCGGAAATTACGGAACTCAACATCCCCACCGGCATCCCTCTCGTCTACGAGCTCGACGCAAACATGAAGCCTCTCAAGAGCTACTACCTCGGCGACGCCGAGGCGGCGAAGAAAGCGGCGGAAGCGGTTGCGAATCAGGCGAGGTGACGAATCCTGGGAGCGCGATGCTCCGTACTCGCTGCCTGAAACTTCCATCCCCGACCCAGAAGAGAGAACAAGCGTCCAACGCTGCTTGTAGCTTCGCTGTCCTGCGGAGGAACTCATGTTTAGGCAGACGAGTACGGTGCCTCCCAGTCTCACGGAAGACTCGTGGTCCCGTTCACGTTCCCTCGTTCTTGGGATTCGCGCTACTCCAACGCCACTCCTCCGCTTTCGAGACAAGGCCGGCTTTGACTGGATTGTTGTGGATGTAAGCCTTGGGCCCTCGCCTCCTGGGACCGCGCATCCCCATTGAATGCGCGCTCCATTCGAATGTACTGTTCCTGACGAAAGACAAATCCATCTCAAGACGGGAAACACGACATGGGTATCATCGTGGGTTTTGTGGTGTGGTTCCTTGTGCGATATGGCCTCTTTGGGTTCTATACGGTGAATCAGGACCAGAGGGCCGTGGTGACGAGTTTCGGTCGCGCGCAGCGCATCGGAGACATGACGACCGCGGATGATCCGATCTCGGAATCGCTGAGGCCGGATGAGAAGACGAGGTACGCTTGTCCGCAGGTGCGCGTCATCCCGCCGGGAGGCCCTTACTTCAAGTGGCCGTGGCAGAAGGTGTACAAGGTCAGCATCGCCACGCGGACGATCAACATGGCGTGGGATCCACAGTTCCCGAACGTCAATCAGGGGGGCACAATCCTCGAGGCAGTGACGAAGGATCAGCTCAACATCGGCCTCGATGGACAGATCCGATATCGAGTGAGCGAGCGAAATCTCTACGCGTATCTCTTCGCAGTGAAGAACCCGATCGCGCATGTGATGGGTTACTTCGTTTCGATCCTGCGCGAGCGCATCGCGAACTTTGAAGCGCCGGCGAAGGATGGACTCGCGGAAGAAGTTCTTCCGGGTGCGCCTGCGAGTTTGGCGGCGGTCGCGGCAGGTATCTCCATCAACGACCTGCGCAAGAACATGCGCGACCTCAACGAACACATGGACCGCGAGTGTATCTCGTCGTCGGCGCGTTATGGTATCGTGCTGGATGCATCGCTGATCACGAGCATCGATCCGCCGCATGAGGTGGAATCAGCGCTCGCGGCGATCAACACGGCACACAATCAGGTGTCGTCGGACATCTCGCTCGCACAGGCAGCCGCCGATCAGAAGATCGTGCAAAGCAAGCGCGCCGTCGAAATCGAAACGCTCAAGGCCGAAGCAGAGGCAGAACCGCTGCGCAGTCTCGCCGAGCAACTCGCGCTGCTGCGCGACGGTGGAACCGGCGCGATCAACATGTACCTCCGCAATGCGCGCCTTGGACTGCTGAGCCAGGTTCGCCATCTTATCCAGGAGGCACGCAAATGAACTTCCTGATTCAATTCGGCGTCACGTTCGTCCTACTGTTCATCATCGTTCCAATCTTCCTCGGGTTGATTCGGATGTTCGGTTGGTACGCGATCGTCGAGGAACGCACGGCACGCGTCTACATTCTCTTCGGCAAGGTCGTTGGCGTTCTCGACGAGCCTGGCTTGCACTTCCTCCCGGCCACGCTTGGCCCGAAGTCTTTCCTCGTTCACTGGCTCGGCAAGTGCCGCGTCGTGGACCTGCGGCTGGATCAGGAGTACCTGCGCAGCCAGCCCGTAAACAGCGAAGAAGGCGCGCCGATGGGCATCGGCATGTGGTACGAGATGGTCATCAGCGACCCGGTGGCGTACCTCTTCAAGAACGCCGACCCGCGTGGTTCACTCGCGGCGAACGTGAGCAACGCCACGGTGCGTTCGCTCAGCAACATGCCCCTGGCCAAGATGCTCGAGAGCAGACGGGGCCTCAGTCAGATCGTTCGAACGGAAGTGACTGAAAAATCGAGCGATTGGGGATACCGACTAGGCTCGGTGTACATTCGCAAGGTGCACTTCCGCGACGAAGAGATGATCCGTCAGATCGAAGCGAAGGTCGTGAATCGCCTCCGCCAGGTAACTGCCGCGATCAAGCAGAACGGCGCGAACGAAGTCAGCATCATCGCCAGCACGGCGGAACGTCAGGCCGCGATCGAGTTCGCACGCGCGGCGGCAATCCGCCCGCGAGTCGTTGGCCAGGCGCTGCAAACAATCGCGAAGGATCCTGAGATCGAACAGGCGCTCTTTGAGCTTCTCGAAATCCAGCGCATCCAATCAACCGGCATGGCCATCACGATGGTGCCGGAGAAGTCGGGGTACCTTGCCGATCTACTCGCGATGACAAGACCCGGCCCGGCGAGTGAAGTACGCGGCGGGTAGTTGGACCAGCGAGTGAGCAGGAGAGTAGCGAGCCGCCGGGCATTCCGCTTGTGAACAAGATGGGGCGAGCGAGGCGAGCACGACCGGGGCGTACTTCTTCGTACGCCGACGGAGTGCGCGTCCGAGGAGCAAAGAAGTATTGTCTGCAATGAGGACGCCCGGCGTCTAGAGACCTAGTTCGCAGCGTAGCCCATCTTCGAGATCGTTGCTGCAAAACTCGAAACGGCTCTCTGAGAGTCGACGCGGAAGCACGCGCGCGCCGGTCGTGACGAGCGCCCTGCCCATCTCGCCAAAGATCGCATGGATCGCGGCCTCGGGCACAGGGATGAGCGCAGGGCGGCGCAGCACCTTGGCGAGCGTCTGCGTGAATTCGCGATTCGTGACGGGCTTGGGGGCGACCGCGTTCACCGGCCCCATCAGGTTGGGATCGAACAGCGCCGCGTGAATCACGCCGACAAGATCGTTGAGCGTGATCCAACTGATGTATTGTTTGCCGGAACCGATGACACCTCCGACGCCGGCCTTGAACGGAGGCAACATCTTCGCCAGCGCACCACCCGCCGGAGAGAGCACCATGCCGATGCGCAGGTTCACGACGCGGATGCCGACGGCGCGCGCGCGTGCCGTGGCACCTTCCCACTCGCGACATGTATCAGGGAGGAAGCCCTCGCCCGGTTCGCTCGTCTCCCAAATCGGCGTGTCGCTTCGGCTGCCGTAGTACCCGATGGCCGATGCGGAGACCAACACCTTGGGCGGTGACTTGAGTCGACCGAGCGTTGAGGCGAGCAGCGTCGTCCCATTCACGCGACTCAGGCGAATGGCGTCCTTCACCGCCGGTGTCCATCGCCGACCGGCGATGTTCTCGCCCGCGAGATGCACGACGGCGTCGAACCCTTCCATCCGGTGGAGTTCGATCTTCCCATTGTCGGGGTCCCAGAAAATGCCTTCACCCAAGTTCGCGGCGGACTGCGAGCGCGTGAGGACTTCCACGGAGTGACCGCCCGTCGTGAGGAACGCGCGCAGCGCACTCCCGACGAGCCCGGTTCCTCCCGTGATGAGCACCTTGAGGCGCGGCTTGGAACGGTACGCCCAATGGCGCGTCATGTCCTCGCGCGTGCGACGATGCCGGAATCGAAACATGCGTTCGATCTGGCGCTTTACATACCAGCCAATCGGCAGAGTCGTCAGCGGCGCGAAGGGGAGTTGGTAGTCAATCGCGTCGGCCAGTTCGCTCGTCGTCTCGGAGGTCGGGCGGAACCGATGCACGTGGCGCCAGCTCTCGAAGGGGCCGCTCACCTGAACGTCCGTGAATTGCTCGTCAGCGACGTAGTTCGAATGCCGCGCATCCCAATCGAAGGAGAATATCCCCTTGTCGATTTCGAAGATCAGTTGGCCATCGCGAATCCCGCCGAGTTGCCGGATGATCCGAATCTTCTCCCAGGGCGGAGCGAGTCGTTCGAACGCGCCCTGACGCTCATGCCACGCGAAGAGTTCCGCGAGAGGAACGGGGACGGGGCTCTTGAAATCGAGTTTCGGCATGGCGGGTTTCAGGGACTCACGACGTGAAGGATGATACTGCGAACCGGTCGGCTTACTCCTTGAGGCGGCGCTGCTCTTTCGACACGGACGCCGGAGGTGCTGCTGGTGCCGCGCCCGGGCGTTCCAGCTTCGGATAGTCCACACGCGTGTGATAACGCGAGAGCAACGTCTTCACGAAGCTGTCGCGGATGCGCGTCAAATTTTCCATCGTGAGGCTGCACTCGTCGAATTGCTCGTCGTTGAATCGATCGTTGATGATCGAACGCACGAGTTGCTGCACCTCGTCTTCGCGCACGGTGCGTGTGGCGAATTTTGCGGTGCTCGTGGCCTCGACCGAATCGGCCATCATGACGACGGCGGCTTCGATCGTCTGCGGCTTGGGACCCGGGTACCGATAGTCGCTCTCGCGCACGACTTCCTTCGACTGACCGCCCTGCGCCTGTGCGAGTGACTTCTGGTAGAAAAACTGAATCAGGCTCGTGCCGTGGTGCTGCGGGATGAAGTCAATGATGCGCTGGGGAAGGCCCGCCTTGCGCGCAATTTCGACGCCCTCCTTGACGTGGTTCTTCACGATGAGGGTGGAAATCTGTGGCTTGAGCGTGACGTGTCGCGCCTTGTCCTCGAGGGTCGTTTGATTCTCGGTAAAGTACTCCGGCTTGGTCATCTTGCCGATGTCGTGGAAGTACACCCCCGCGCGCACGAGGAGCACGTTTGCTCCGATCGCGGACGCCGCGCCCTCGGCGAGCTTTGCCACGTTCAATGTGTGCTGCCATGTGCCGGGAGCTTCTTCTTCGAGACGCTTGAGAAGCGGGTGTTCGAGCCCGCTGAGCTCGAGCAGCCGCAGGTCGGTCGTCACATCGAGAAGGACTTCGAACAATGGAAGAGACGAAATCGTGATGAGCGCGCAGGAGAATCCTGCGACCGCACCAATGAAAGCCAGCATCCAATTCTGATCGTTCGGCGAAGTGATAAAGTCGAGGAGCAGAATGACAACAAAGTTCACGCACGCGATTGACAGACCCGCCAGGAGGACCTCGCGGCGTTCGCGAATCTGATGCAGAGCGGCAACCGCCGTGTATCCTCCCATGATCGAAACGACGAGCACGGTGTAGTCGAGATCCGCCTGGAGCCCGTAGAGCAAACACGACCATGTCACGAGCAGCAGCGACATGCGCACGCCGAGTAACAGCACACCCAACATGCCGACCACGCCCGCGGGGAAGAGCCCGGAGGCAAGCACCTCGCGCGAGGCACCGAGCGTGATAAAGAAGTAACTCGTCGCAAGCGCCAGCAATGTTGGCATGCTGACGAGCAGCAGCCCTCTCGAGTCGAAGGTGAAGTCCGTGCCGAATTTCCTGATGTAGAAAGCCACGAGAGCGAAGACGATTCCCACGTATCCGAAATGCCCGATCATGCGCCAGATCGTGGCGCGCTGCATCGCGGAGGCGTGCGCCTCAAGCAGGGCGCGGTCCTCGTGCGAAATGATGTAAGGCGTGCCATCGGGTTGCGGACGGAAGAGCGGCGCGCCGCGATCGAACGAGCGTAGCATCTCGGGGCGCGGATAGTCGGCGAGCGACTTGCGCGTTGCCTCCGCGTTCCACACCAGATTTGGCCGCGCGACCAGGCGAAGCAGCTCGCGCGCGATGTCGTACTCGGCCTCGGGGCTGCGGTGCGTGTTCACCTCGTCGCGAAGACGCGCGCTGACGCGCTCCATGAACTCCTGCGGGAAACCAATCAGCGCATTGCCACTGATGACCTCTGCCGGGGGGCGCCCGTTGGCGAACTGCAACCTCACCACGTTGCGCTGGCTGTGCCCCAGATAACCCGTCTTGTTCTCAATGATGAAGTGCCCCGCATAGGTGTTGCGCAGAATGCGTAGCACCATCTCCCGCCAGACTTCGTCGGTGGAAAGCCGGATGAGAAGCCGCGCGTCCTCCAGCGACCAGTTATCGAATGTCGGTTCGAGATATGAGATCTCGGTGCGTGGATCCTCGATGTCGGGACGCGCTCGGCCAAGGTCTCCTGCGGCCGTCAGGATCGCGCTCAGCCGTGCGGAAACGTTCGTCTCAACCGCAGCGTCGAACACATATATCTGGTCGTGCTGACGGCGACGTTCTTCCTCCCACTCGCGCAGGAGTTCCGGGCTCTCATAGGAGAACGTTGTCTGTGCCCGGAACTCGGTATAGACCGGGTCGCCGACTTCGGGAATGTCGAACTTGCGAACGGCAAAGGGTGAACAGAGAAAAACCGTTGCGAGGTAGATGGCAAAGAGTGTCACCCATCTCAGGACGGCATCCCCGCGCGAGCCCTCCAACAAGGGCACGGTGCGGCGACGCGTGGTGTGCTCTAAAGGTCGAATATCCAATTCAGAGTCGTCCCGGTGCGTCGTCCCCTTCGCTCGCCTCCCAAGCCTCGTAGGCACGGACGATACGCATCACGACGTCGTGGCGCACCACGTCCTTCTTGGAAAAGTTGACGAACGAGATTCCCTCAATGTCCTTGAGTACCTTCTGCACGTGCAGCAGTCCGGAACGCTGGCTCTGCGGCAGGTCGATCTGCGTGACGTCCCCGGTCACGACCCCTTTGGATTCAAACCCAAGGCGGGTCAGGAACATCTTCATCTGCTCGGTTGTTGTGTTCTGTCCCTCGTCGAGGATCACGAACGCGTTGTTGAGTGTTCGCCCGCGCATGAAGGCAAGCGGCGCGATTTCGATGACACCCTGTTCGAGATACTCGCGAATCTTTTCCGTCTCGACCATTTCGTAAAGAGCATCCCAAAGCGGGCGGACGTAAGGATCAAACTTCTGAGCCAGGTCACCCGGCAGGAAGCCGAGCTTCTCCCCCGCTTCCACGGCAGGGCGGCAGAGGATGATGCGGCGGACCTGACCCCGGAGGAGATAGTTCACGGCCATCGCCATCGCGAGGTACGTCTTACCCGTGCCAGCGGGTCCGATGCCGAAGGTGATGTCGTGATCGCTCATCGCCTGGATGTACTTCTTCTGCCCGGCGGTCAGCGGCGTCAGTTGGCGATTCCTGAGTGGAACGGGAATCCCCGATCCGAAAAGATCTCCCAACGACTCGGTCGGGGGATCATCCACGGGGCGACCTGCGGCTGTGTCGCGAGCGTCCTCTTCGAACCGACGCGCGCGAGCCAACCCCTGGCGAAACTGCTGAGGGGAGAGCTTGCCAGACTGGCGTTGGGCTTGGAGCAATTCGCCGATGACCTGAACGGCGTGTTCGACTTTGAGTTGCTCGCCGACGATCTTGATGTCGGTGCCGCGCAGGATCAATTTGGTCCCGAGCGTTTTTTCGAGCATGCGAATCTTCTCGTCATTTTTTCCGCAGAAATCCAGAAGCTCACTCTTTGCGAGGGAAAGGCTTCGTTCGTGGGCCACTCAGTGTGGTTCCTTTCGCGGTTGGGCGTGGAGTCGCCTAGATCGGAATATGTCATGAAGTCTCGCACCATTGCCCCGACAGGCAAGGAAGAAGGGGGGATTGTGGATAAAATAGGAATGGGCCATTCCGGCATTTTGCAGACAGTGAGCGGCTTGGACGTATTCTTCCGAGACAGTGCCAAGTTTCCTCCTTCTCCCGGACTTTACCCAATTTCTAGGCGTCAGAGAACTCGAGGATATCAAGTTGGTCTTCGTTCGTCAACGATGGCGCATGCTTGAACACGGTGGAGGCGCGTTTGTTGAGGATTTCTGCGATACC